>WNGA01004852.1_pt1 | contig 19635 bp, 17 predicted proteins | sample 5400061 | NCBI WGS metagenome assembly WNGA01 (sample SAMN13153366, study PRJNA577476) | soil metagenome | isolation source: 100 cm soil or saprolite under grassland replicate 2 | place: USA:California | collected 2016-06-15
TGCTCGAAGCAGGGTAGGGGCGCCCGAACGGTGCCCGCTCCGACCTGGCCGATGCCTGCCTGGCGATGCGCGATCCCGGTGTTGATGATCGGCTCGATGCCCGTGGCCACAACCTTGCGGACGTCGATCCCCGTCGGCGCGCCGGCGAAGTCGAGGGCCGGGATCGCGAAGGCTGGGTTCCGACCGGCGGTGATCTCGAGCATCTCGTGGGTGATGGCGAGCGCCTCGGCAAAGCCGCCAGCCCCGACGTACGGCACCACGGCCGGCGCCGCCGCCATGCAGAACGCGCCGAGGCCGACGGTCTCGGTGATCGCCGAGTCGCCGATGTCCGGACTGGCGTCCTGCTGAGAATAACCGCCGAAGTACAGACCGCGCGGCGTATGCACCGGGGCGGTAAACCAGCGCTCCCCGGTCGCGCCCATCCGGACTCCAAATCGCACCCCATTGCGGGCCATGGCGGTGACCAGGCTGCTCCCCTCACCCATGCCCCCCGCCGCGTCGGCGATCGCCTTGCAGGCGGCCATCGCGACGTTCAGGAAGAACTGATCGGTCTGGCCAAGAAAACGAACGACGGACCTACCAACGTTACCACTCAGGCCGACTGGCGCCGGGGCTAGCTCGCGCAGCAGCATCAGGCTGGCGGCGATGTTGCGCTGGTGCAGCTCGTCGCCCATGGCCAGCGCCCGGCCGATGATCGCCCGCAGATCGACGCCCGGCCCGCTCCGCAGCGCTTGACCCAAGGCCGGGCCGGCCACGTCCCTGAGCCAGACCAACCGTTGCTGGACCTCCGGCCCGTAGGCGCCAAAGCGGAGCACTCGCCCGACGCCCTCGTTTAGCGTGCACAAGGCCAGCCCGCCCCAGTTCCGCTCCTCGACCACCAACAGGGGCATGCTCCCCGAGGTAATGCCGCCCATCGGCCCGACCGCGCCGACATCGTGGCAGGGGATGAGGCCTACTTCTCCGCCCGCCAGCAGCCGCTCGGCTTGCCGCTCTTCGGCCGCCCAACCCTCGTAGAGCACCGCCCCAATCGCAGCCCCCTTCATGGGCCCACCCATCTCGTCCCAGGCGATCGGTGGGCCGGCGTGCAAGAGCACCCGCTCCCGGAGTAAGGGGATGGCTTTGGCGGCCGGCCGGACGTCGATCAGGAAAGGTCGAGCGTCGAGAAACCGTTCGAGCACGCGCGCGTTGGCGGCCTCGATCCGAGACTCGAAGGCCGGCTCTGCCAGACGCGCGAGCTGTGGGCTTCCGCCCGGCGGGCGCCAGGCAACTGAAACGACGCTGGCGTCCGCCTGGCGCAGCGCTGACGCGAACTGCTCGACGCCAAGGTTGAGCGCACGCACGCCCTCGTCAAGGAGGCGACGCGCTTCAGAACCGCCCATTCCTCATCCCTGGCTCAGCAGCCCGGCCACCCGTCCCGCGACGAGCGCGGCGGCGCTGCTCGATTCCGCGACCACGATGCCCAGGTCCTCCAGGGCCTGACGCTGGCGCTGGTAGCCCTGCGGGTCCGCATCGGTACCGCAGATCGAGGCCAGGACGTGAAGCCGAGCCCCGGCTCGAGCGGTGGCTTCGCGCGCCCGCTCGAGCCCTGGCCTCAGCGCCTCGGCCGGATTGGGGTGAGTGCCGTAGCCCAGCACGACGTCGAGCAGGAACAAGGCCACGTTCCCACGCCCGGCCTGCTCGACGAGCTGCTCGTTTCGCAGGCGCCAGTCGATCAGCGGATGAGGGCGCCCACGGGTAAACGCGTCGTCGCCGAGGTCAACGATCCGATGCCCGCTCGCGTTCAGAACCTCGCCGGCCTGGGCTTCGCGAGGCGGGCCCCCAGCCGCCGCTCCCAACGCCCTCTGAATGGCCAGCGCCGCCTCCTGGGCCAGCGTCCCACCCGCGAACAGGCCACTCACAACTCGCTGGCCGGGCGCCAGGTCGGCCACGATCTTCTGGGCCATCTGCTCGGCCGCCACGCGAGTGGTGCCCGCCGTAGGCGGACGCTCGCCGCGAGCGAGCGCCACCGCACACCGAGCCGCGTGCTCCAGATCGGCCGCCACCACCACGCGCTCGCCCAGCCGCTCGACCCCAGATCGGCTGAGAAAATAGGCCACCGCCGGCTTGTCGGCGGACGACAGCCGCTCCCAGACCCGGGCCTCGACTTCGGGCGCGCCCGGCTTCGCGATCAGCGCTAACACTCGCGTCGAATCGTCCTCCGCCAGGGCGTTCAGGGCGGCCAGAAACGTAATACCTCCAACCTGGGCCGACAGATCCCGACTGCCGGTCCCCAGGGCATGTGAGATCCCTTCGCCGAGGCGATCGATCAGGCAGCTCACCTCCTGGAGCCCGGTACCCGAGGAGGCGACGATACCGATCGAGCCGCGGCGAACCGCGTTGGCAAAGCCGAGCGGTGCGCCGCCGATCAACGCCGTCCCACAGTCGGGCCCCATCACGAGCAGGCCAAGCTGCTGGGCGAGCCGTTTGAGCGCTACCTCGTCCTCGAGCGGGACGTTGTCGCTGAACAGGAAAACGTGCAGCCCTCGACGGAGCGCGCGGCGGGCCTCGAACGCGGCGTACTCCCCCGGCACGGAGATCAGCGCCAGGTTGGCCTCAGGACGAAGCCGAAGCGCGCTCTCCAGCGTGCGGGGCCGAACGTGGACGCCGACGGCGCCGCCGCCCTCGGCCGGCGCTCCGGGCCCGGCCGCCAGGAGCCGCTCCGCCTCCTCGAGTGTCCGCTGCAAGGCATCTTCGTCGGTTGCTTCGACCGCCAGGCAGAGGTCGTTCGGGCGCGCGTCTTGAAGCGCGTCGGCCAGCAGACCGGTCGCCGCCAGGATCTCCCTGTTCGCTGGCGTGCCCATCATTGCCGAGGCTTGACGCACGCCGGGCAGCTCTGCCAGCCGGGTCGACAGGAGCATCAGCGCAACCGAGTCCCGATACGTGTTCGGCTTTACCACCCCGCCGACCTGCACGCCGTCTCCTCCCGCCTGGCCTTCGGCCGACGATACCACGAACGAGGAATGAGGAATGAGGAATGAGGGCTGAGGGCTGAGGACTGAGGACTGAGGACTGAGGACTGAGGGAACACCCTGCACCGTCCGGCCGTCTAGCTAGCGATGGGAGTGGACGCGCCCGCGGCCAGTGTCACGCGGCCGCCGAGTGGCGGGAGAACGTGCTCGCGGCCGCGGGTCGGTCTGGTGCTCGGCGCGGGCGGAGCTCGCGGGCTGGCCCACGTCGGGGCCCTCAAGGTCCTTCACAGCCGACAAACGCCCATCGACCTGGTGGTGGGAGTCAGCATCGGCAGTGTGATCGGGGCCGCGTTCGCCGCCGGGCGGAGCCCGGCCTGGATTGAGCGTCTGGCCCTGGATCTGAACTTCGGCCGCCTGTTCCATCCGCGCCCATCGCGGAATGGGCTGGTGGATCCAACCGCCCTCCGAAGGCTCGTCGACGATCTGGTCGGAGGCACACGGTTCTCTGATCTGGACCGTGAGCTGGTCGTCATCGCCTCAAGTCTCGGGCACGGGGGCGCTGTCATGATCCGTGATGGACGCGTCGCGGACGCCGTGCTGGCCAGCACTGCCGTTCCGCTCGTCTTTCCGCCGGTCCGGTACGAGGACGACTACTTGCTAGACGGAGCGCTCGTCGACGGCCTGCCCGTCGCCGCCGCGCGCGCCGCGGGCGCCGACATCGTGGTCGCCGTCGACGTCGACAATCACGCCCGCCGGCCCGTCCGAGCTCCAGGGCTTGGTCATCTGGCGTGCCAAATCTTGTCTCGCTCGAACGCCAGGTCAAGCGGGGCACCGAGCCGCGCGCTGCTGTTGGCGCGCACGCTGGACCACCTCGCCCGTCCGCCAGCGCCGCACGCGGCTGCCGACGTGGTGATTAGGCCCCAATTCGGCCCGATCGCGGCCCGCCATTTTAGCCAGGCCGCGCTCTGCGTCGCTCTGGGCGAGACCGCCGCCGGGACCGTGTTGCCCACTCTCGAGCTTGCCCTGGCCAGTTAGAGAACGACTGGGTCGGCGGGGCGGACGCGCCGGTCCGCCGCTACGATACGGCTCCGAGCTCTTGGCGCCTAGCGATGGTGATGGCCGTTGTCGTTGTCGTCATGGTGGTTGTTGTTGTCGTGATGGTGGTTGTTGTTGTCGTGGTGGTTGTTTTCGTTCTCGTTGCGCTTGTTTTCGTTCTCGTGGCGGTTGTTTTCGTTCTCGTGGCGGGGGTGGTTGTCGTTCTCGTGGGCCTCCGTGATCTCGAACTCGCCCCGCTGGAGCTCTCTGCCGCTTTCGGTGCGGATGATCAAGGCGAAGCGGCCGAGCATCAGGAAGTCATGGTCCTGGCGCTCCAGCGTCCCCACCACGTGGCCATCTCTATCCCTCAGCTCGACGTCGCCGAAGTTCACGTCCGTGTCGGTGTCGAGGTGGCGGAAGACCCAGCGCAGCCTCTCGTTCCTGTCGGCGTCGCGATAGTCGAAGAACGCGAAGATGCGCTTGGGGCCGAAGCGGAAGTGATCGCCCGGATTGACCGGCAGGTCCTGGTCACGGTCGCGGGCAAACTGGATCGGGCCGACGATCAGGTCGGCCGGGGCTGCGGCTCGGATCACCTCGCCCGCCTGCTGGCTCGGCAGGGCACGCCAGCCGAACTTGGGGGTCGACCCATGACCGGCTCCCATTCCCACGGCGGTGCTCGGCACCGCCACCGCGATGGCCAACAACAGTACGACGTGCCGGAAGGTCCACAGTTTCCGAAGCATCTCCATCTCCATCGTGACGGCCCGAAGGACGTCTATTTAGCAGCGAGCCCAGTCGCGTCGCTGAGGACATGACCAGACCCGAGGACCAAAGTGCGCGCCCAGATACGCGTTATGGTAACACCTTAGGGCGAAGTGGCGAGCGCTCGCGACGGGCCGAAACGGGATGCCCTGGCCCGACCCAGCACCCTACGTGTGCCGAAGCGGACTTTCCAGGCTCTCGGTCTGCCCGGAGACCTCTGGGCTCTGGTCCGGCCTCTCGATGTCCGGCTCGAGGTCTTCGCGGGCCTCGTTCGCGGCGACGGCGGCCGGCCGGTGCTTGCTCTGGGCCGCGATGGCGCGCTCGCGCAGCTCGAGCAGCTCGTGGCTGTAGCGGACCGAGTACGTCTCGGGTTTTTCCAGCCGCCGATACCGCTCGGGGAGAAGCTTCAGGTTGCGACTCGCGAACTCCCAGATCTCGGACAGCGGCGGCAGGCTGCCCGGGACCACGCGACCATCGATCACCACAGGCTTCAGCAGCCGCTCTGCGTCGTGCCCTGGGCGGGGCTCGTCGGCCAGCTGGACGACGTCCTCCTCGAAGTTGCCGATCCGGTACACCTCCTTCTTGCCGGGCAGCGTCGTCTTATCTCCGGCTAGCTTCAGCTTAGGGACGGCCGTGCCACTATCGTCGACGCAGAGGACCTGCTTGTACACCCCGCCCAACGCGCCGCCCTCCACTTCGCGTTCGACCGAGCCCGCCCCGACCCCCAGGGCCGTGCCCACTCCAAACGCGTCGATCGGCGCGCCCTGCGCGAGCAGCTCGGTGATCCGAAACTCGTCCAGATCGCCGCTCGCCAGGACGCGCACGTCGCGCAGGCCGGCCTCGTCGAGCACCTGGCGAACGTACTGACTGTCGGCCAGCAGGTCGCCGCTGTCGAGGCGGACGCCCGCCAGGATGTGGCCAAGGCTCTCGCGGTACTTCTTGGCCACGTCGGCCGCGGTGTGTATCGCTCGACGGGGGTCGTAGGTGTCGAGCAGGAGGGTGTAGCGGTTGTACGTCTCGGCGATAGCCTCGAACGCGGCCCGCTCGTCGTCGAACAACTGGATCAAGGCGTGCGGCACCGTGCCGGTCGGCAGAAGTCGAAAGTGATAGGCGGCCGCCAGAAAGGACGTGCTCCAGCAGCCCCCGATCCGCGAGGAGCGAGTGACCACGAACGGCTCCTGGGCCCGCCGCAGGGAGAACTCGGACACCGGGCGGCCCTGGGCAGCCCAAACGATGCGCGACGCCTTGGTGGCGATCAGCGTGGCCAGGTTGATCGCCTGCAGGAGTCCCGATTCCAGCAAGATGCCCTCACGGAAGGGGGCCGTGACCCGCAGCAGGGGCTCGTTAGGAAAGGCGATGGAGCCCTCTGGCATCGCCAGGATCTCGCCGCTGAAGCGCAGACGGGCCAGCTCCTGGAGGAAACCGGGCTCGTAGTCACGGATCTGGGCCAGAAAGGCGAGGTCGTCCTCCGTGTACTTGAAATCGCGCACGAACTCGAGCGCCATCTCAAGGCCGGCCACCAGCAAGTAGGAGCCGCCGAACGGCGCGCCCCGCGCGTATAGGTCGAAGGTGGTCATGCCGTTCAGACCCGCCCGCCAGCTAACGTAGGCGGAGTCCGGGTGGTACATGTCCGTGATCAGGCCAGGGCGATAGTTGATCTGGCTGCGCGACATGGCTGCTCCGACTCCCTCGCTTCCCAGCCGCCTCAGACCCGCCTCGGACCGAGGACGAACCGGAAATCCAAGCCTGCCTGATATAATGTACACGGCAAGCCGGCCGGGAGGTTGTACCAGATGGTTACGATGACTGACACAGCGGTCAGCCATCTCAAGGAGATCATGCAGAAGCAGGCCAAGTCTGACGTGGCTCTGCGGCTCTACGTGACCCCCGGGGGTTGCTCGGGTTTCTCGTACGGCATGGACCTCGACGACGAGGCGGCCGAGGACGACCAGACGTTCGACTACCAGGGCGTCAAGGTTGTCGTCGACCCGTTCAGCCTCCAGTACCTCGACGGCGCGCAGCTCGACTACGTCGACGCGCTGATGGGCGGCGGCTTTACCGTCCAGAACCCGAACGCGGTCAAGACCTGCTCCTGCGGCCAGTCGTTCGACACCTCAACTGGCGGCGGCCAGGCCAAGCCCTGCAGCTGAACGAGTAGCGAGTATCGAGTCGCGAGTAGCGAGCAACTCCGCCGCACTCGCTACTCGCGACTCGATACTCGCTACTCGTTCAGATCGTGCCGCTCAGGAGGCGCTGGCCGGTCGGCGTGACGCTGCCGCCGGCGGGCTCCTCGGTCAGGCCAACCCACTGCCAGGCGCGGAAGGGCCCAGGGCACTGGACGGACGTATACCCGTTGCCCTGGCGGTCGGTCCAGGTCAGCAGCCCGCCGCTCTCGCGCTTGCCATCGGCCCGCAGCCACCAGAGCTGATAAGCGCGACCCTCCGCCAAAGGCGGCAGCGAGCGCACCATCATCATGCCGTCCCCCGTCTCGGGATCGACGTACAGGCGTCCAACGGCCGCGGGCGCGAGCTGCGTGCCCTGCATCGGTCGTAGCTGGATGTCGGCGGCCTGCAAGACCGACACGACTTTGTCGTAGCGCGTCGCTCGCTCGCGCAGGTTGGCCGCCAGGGTCCGCTGCTCGTTGAGCTGCATCTGCAGGCCGGCCGCCCAGAGCGTCGTGCTGAGCGCCACGACCAGCGCCAGACCGGCCGCAACGCTAGCCGCCTGGAGCTGGGGGCGCACCATCCTCACTCGCGTCCACCAGGGCCGGGCCCGTTCTCTACTGCCCAGCCGGGCCGCGACGAGGACGCGCTGCTTCAAGTCGCGCGGCGGCTCGTGCTGAGCAAAGCCGAGCGCCAGGGCGCCGGCGGCCTCCTGATAGGCCAGCTGCTCGGCGGCGCAGCTCTGGCAGGTCGCCAGGTGCTCTTCGAGCTCATCGCGCTCATCGACCTCGAGCGAGTCGAGCGAATACGCGGCTAAGAGGTCGCGTGCCTCGTCGCAGATCACGGCTGCGCGGACCTCATCTCAGCCAGCTCCAACGAAGCCCGCAACTTTTGCATGGCCAGTCGAAGGCGGGTCTTGATCGTGCCGAGCGGCTCCCCGAGCAAAGCGGCAATCTCCGCTTGCGTCATGCCGCGAACGTACGCCAGCTCGACGGCCAGGCGCTGCGGCTGGGGAAGCGTCCTGACGGCTCGGACGACAGCCTCGCCCGTCAGGCTGGCCAGCAGCGCCTCCTCTGGATCGAGCGCCACGCGTCCCTGCTCGGCGAAGCGATGGTCGGAGCTGTAGCGCAGCTCCAGGCGTCGGCGACGCAGCCGGTCGACGGCCCGATGGTGGGCCACGCCCAGCAGCCACGAGAGCAGACGGCCACGTGACGGCAGATAGCTGTCGGGGCGTTGCCACAGCTTGAGGAACGTCTCCTGGACGATCTCCTCGGCCGCTTCCTGGTCGGCGAGCATCTTGAGGCCGAGCGAGAAAAGCGCGCGCGCGTGTCGCTCGTACAGGACCTCAAGGGCTCGAACGTCCTGCCGCTGAAGACGATCGACCAGCGATTCGTCGGAGACGGCCGTGACATCCTCGACCTGGTGCATCATCGACGCGCCTGGGCCTCGCTCGAACCGAACGTTGGCGGGAGTATACCCGCGCCCCCGGCGGCCGTCCAAAGCGCACACAAGCGTCGACATCTCGTGGACTATACGCGGGAACGAGTCACGCGGATTGCTCGGTAATGCATGCCTGACGCGCGAGGACATTCCGGTGGCGAGCGCTTGGGGCGCGCGGCGCGGTAGCCAGCCGTCTACGCAGGGGCGCGATTCATCGCCCCCTGGTGAGGAGAGGGCGCGATGAATCGCGCCCCTACCATCTTCGTCCCCGTGGTCCCGACTTCGTCGGGACTCATAGCTTCGCTCAGTATGCCGACCCGTTCAGGATGACAATGGAGGCGCCCGGCGCACCTGGACCAGATTGGTGTGATAAGTCGAGTTGTCCCCCAGGTCGGTCAGGTAATCCGGGGTGGTCCAGTTGACGTTGCGGCCGTTGGGGCTGTGTTTCTGCCAGTGGACGACCTCACTGACCGCGACGCCAGGCGGAACGGTGTCGCCGACCCGTGCCAGCAGGCGGCACGAGCCGCGCTCGTTGAACACCTCTACCCAGTCGCCCTCCGACACCCCGCGGGCCGACGCATCGCGCGGATTGAGCTGGACATCCGGCCCGCCGGCCATCTGCCGGAACGACTCGAGATTCGCGAAGCTCGATCCGATGAAATGCTGCTCCTTGGGGGTCAGCAGCTTGAGCGGGTAGCGCGCGAACAGCGCGGGCGTCGCCTCCGGGCTCTCGAGCTCCGCCACCCAGTCGGGCAGCGGGTCGTGGCCGTCGGCCGCAAGGGTCGTCGAGTACAGCTCCAGCTTACCCGACGGGGTCGGGAAATGACCGTTGGCGAACGGCACGTGCGGACGAGTGGAGGTGGTCAGCCGTACGGCGGGCTCCTCCACCAGCCGCTCCCAGGTCACCCCTCCCAGATACGGATTGGGCGTCTGGAGCAGCTCTCTGATGATCTCCTCGCCCGACGCGTACAGGCAGGGCTCCGTGAAGCCCATTCGCTCCGCCAGGGCCTGGTACAGCTCCAGGTTCGAGCGGCACTCGCCCGGGGGCGCCACGGCCGGCAGGTTCAAGCGGAGGTACAGCGACCAGTACGACAGGTGCAGGTCGAGCTGCTCGAGCTGCATCGTGGCCGGCAGGACGATGTCGGCATAGTCGACGGTGTCGGTCGGAAAGACCTCATGCACGACGGTGAACAGATCGTCGCGCAGCAGGCCGCGCACCATCTTGGCCTGGCTCTGGCCGACGGCGGCCGGGTTCCCGTTCACCACCAGCAGCGACTTGATCGACGGGTCTGCCGAGAGCAACGCCTCGCCGACCTGGTTGATGCTGATGGTTCGCGGCGTGCCGCGGCGCAGCTCGGAGTCGTGTCCGAGCAGCTCCGGGTCCCAGATCACATAGCGGTTGTTGTAGAGGAAGCCGCCCCCGGGGACGCCGTATTGCCCGGCCACCGCCGCCAGGCACAGCAGGGCGCGCATCGTCTGTCCGCCGTTGGTGTGCCGCTGCAGGCCGGGTGCTGTCGTCAGCAGGCCTGGTTTGTGGGTCCCGTAGAAGAGCGCCAGCTCGCGGATAGCATCGGGAGGCAGGCGCGTGATCCGCGCGACCCTGGACGGTGGGTAGCGCAGCGCGCGCTGGCGGAGCGCCTCGGCTCCGATCGTCCGCTCCTCCAAGAACGTGGCGTCGTCCAGCCCCTCGTCGAAGAGGACGTGGATCATGGACAGAGCCAGCGCCGCGTCAGTCCCCGGATACGGCGCCAGGTGCTGGTCGGCGAATCGGACCGTCTCGGTCACCCGCGAGTCGACCACGACGACCTGGGCGCCGTTCCGCCTGGCCTCCTGCAAGAGCGGTATGCAGTGCGGGTTCGTGGCCGCCGGGTTGTAGCCCCATATCAAGATCAGGCGGGCATTGGGGATGTCCTCCGGGTCGCTCCCAAACGAGCCACCGAGGGTGGCTTTCATCGCGGCGTGACCAGCCTCCGAGCAGATCCCACGGTCCAGGATAGAGGCGCCCAGGCGATTGAGGAAGCGCCGCTCCGCGGCGGCCCGATTCACGACGCCCATCGTCCCCGAGTAGCCGTACGGCAGGATGGCCTGGGGGCCCCAGCGCTCGACGATCTCGTGCCAGCGAGCCGCGATCGTGTCGAGGGCCTCGTCCCAGTTGATGCGCTCGAACTGCCCCTCGCCCTTCGGCCCCAGCCGCCGGAGCGGGTAGGTCAGCCGGCTCGGATGGTTCAGCCGCTCAAGGTACTCGTTCCCCTTACGGCACAGCCAGCCGCGCGTGATCGGATGGTCCGGATCGCCCGACGTCCGCACGACCCGCCCGTCCTGGACCTCGGTCACGATCCCGCAGCTATCGGGGCAGTTGAGCGGGCAGACCGACTTGACGGGGGTCAGGGGTCGGGGATCAGGGGCCAGGGGACGTGGTGCTTGCCCACGCTCCTCGTGTACCGCCGCCTCACGCATCTCCTGATGATACCTTATAGGACTCCGTCGCCTCTGCTAGATTCCTGACCCCTGACCCCTGACCCCTGACCCCTATAATGGCCGCGTGGTTCCAAGAACGGCCGAGGTGGTGATTGTTGGAGCGGGCGCGGTGGGCTGCTCGATCGCCTATCACCTGGCCAAGCGCGGCCAGCGCGATATCGTCGTGATCGAGCGGGAGACCATCGGCTCGGGCTCGACCAGCAAGGCGGCGGGCGGGATTCGGGCCCAGTTCGCCAGCGAGGTGGAGATCCGCTTCTCGCTCGAGTCGATCGAGTTCTTCAAGCGGTTCACTGACGAGATGGGCGCCGAATGTGGCTACGTCCAGGAAGGCTACCTATTCATAGTGACCGACGAGCCGACGCTCGCCAGATATCGCCAGAACGTCGACTTCCAGAACCGTTTCGGGGTCCCCTCGCGCATCATCAGCCCACAAGACGCGCGCGCGCTGGCGCCGCAGCTGGAGATCGGGGATGTCCTCGCGGGCGTGTGGTGCCCGACCGACGGGCACGCGACTCCGAACGACGTCTGCATGGGGTACGCCGCGCGGGCTCGCGAGCTCGGGGCGCGGATCTTCGAGCAGATCGCCGTGACCGACATGCGCGCCAGCGGCGGCCGAGTTCGCCAGGTCGAGACCACGGACGGCACCGTCACCACTCCGCTGGTGGTGAACGCGGCTGGCCCGAACGCCGGGCCGGTCGCGCGAATGCTGGGCGTGGACATCCCCGTCTACCCCAGGCGTCGCCACATCTTCGTCACCGACGACTTCGACCTGATGCATCACCCGACGCCCCTGGTGATCGACACCGGGACGGGCTTCTACTGCCGCAGCGAGCAGCGGACCATCTTGATGAGCCCCGGCGACGTCGGCGAGGTCGCCGACTACACTGACGTGCCGGTCGATTGGAGCGTGCTGGAGGCGACCGTCGCAAAGGGTGTGCGCCGCTTCCCCGTCCTCGAGCACGCCCGCGTCCGGAGCGCCTGGGCGGGACTGCGGCCGTTGACGCCCGACCAGCACGCCATCGTGGACTGGCTGCCCGGGGCAGACGGCGTCTTGTGCGCGGTGGGTTTCGGCGGGCACGGCTTTCAGCACTCGCCCGCCACGGGCCGGTACGTATCCGAGTGGCTACTCGACGGGCGCCCGAGCATCGACCTGTCCGAGCTGAGCTTTGCGCGCTTCGACCAGCCCAGGCGATCTGGCGAGCTCGAATCCGAGCTCGCCGAGATCGACTGATGCCGACGAAGGGAGACGAGAACAGTGGACGCGGCTAAGGCGAGAGAATTCGTGGCCCGCAACCATCGAGCGGTACTGGCAACCATCAAGCGCGACGGGCGGCCCCAGATGTCGAACATCAGCTACCTGCTCGACGACGACGGGCTGATCAAGATCTCGGTGACCCGCGATCGGGCCAAGACCCGCAACGCCGTGCGCGACTCACGGGTCGTCCTGGCCGTCCAGGGCGACAACTGGTACCAGTACCTGGTAGTGGAGGGAACGGCCGAGATTCGCGATGGCGACGTGCTACCCGAGCTGCGACATGTTTACGAGCGCATCGCCGGTAAGCCGCATCCGAACTGGGCCGAGTTCGACGCGGCGATGGTCAGCGACGGCCGCGTCGTGCTGGCGATAACCATCGAGCGGATGTATCCGCTGAGCGGGTAAGCCGTGTGACGAGGTCTTGATCCGTGGCCTCGACGCACCCCACTACGCACGGTTTAGGCTAGGTCGAGATGCTCCTTGACTGCTTCCCGGACGGATTCGCGAAGGGAGGGGTCCTCCAGGTGACCAAAACGGCGTCCTATACGCCGCCTTGAGATGGTTCGGATTTGATGAGCCAGGATAATCGAGTCGAGCGGCTGGCCCGCTGCACCTTTGGGCAGAAGCATTTCTGACGGATACAGCCGCCGCTGAGTCGAGGTCAGAGGCAGCACGGTCACATTCGGGACGGCCTGGTTGAACTCCTCGTTACTCACGATCAGGACCGGCCGCCGGCCTCGCTGCTCTGAGCCTCGTACTGGGTCCAGATCCGCCTCCACAACGGCCCACTGGAGCGGTGCCATTAGCCTATTGCCCGACCCGTCTCGGCTTCGGCAGTAAGAAACGCAGCCTCGATCTCATCGATGTCCTTCAGGAAAAGCGGATCCCGGCTTGCGTCTTCCCAGGCTTGCTTGCGCGCCTGTCGCCGTCGCTCTTGCAGTTCTTTCACGAGAGCCCGCTCGACAAACGAGTTCTTGCTCGGGGCCTGACCGGCGGCTACGGCCTCATCGAGAGCTGCGAGCACCTCCTTTCGCAGGCTGAAGGTGACCTTCTTCGCACTGCTCGGCATCTGACCCTCCCAACTTTGGTGCCCGCCATGTATGGTACGTTTTACCTCCATTTCTAGCAACCATGATCTGAATCCATCACAAGGCCGAAGGAACACGCGCCTGCTCAGCGGCGGCCGGCCTCGATCAACGCGTCTACCTGCTCAAGTGTGGGGAGCGATGGCTGGGCTCCCCAGCGCGTCGCGGCCAGTGCGCCGGCGGCCGCCGCCAGGTCCAGTGCCGTCTCCAGGCCGAGTTCGGCCAGCGTGGCGGCTAGCGCCCCGAGGAACGCGTCGCCAGCGGCGGTCGAGTCCACGCTGTCGACGCGATACGGCGCCACGACGTGTTTGCCCGAGCGCCAGACGGCCAGAGCACCACGCTCTCCAAGCGTGAGCACAACCGTCTGCACTCCGAGATCGATGAGCGCGGTCGGATCCGACGAGCCGGCCGTCACGAGGTACAGCTCGCCCTCGTTCAGCACGGCGTAGCTGAGCCCCTCCAACAGCTCGTCGGGTAGCAGCGCGGCCGGACTCGGGTTAAGGAAGACCGGCACGCCGGCCGTGCGCGCAATCTGGGCAGCCCGAATCGTCGCCTCCAGCGGCACCTCGAGCTGCAGGACCAGCGCCTGGCTGCTCTGGATCATCGCTCGCGCCGCCTCGACATCGGTGGCACCAAGCTGCCAGTTGGCACCCGGGACCACGACGATCGTGTTGTCACCCGTGGCATCGACGGTGATTAGCGCGGTGCCGGTCGGCAGATCAACCCGACCGACGCCCGAGACGTCCACCCCAGCCCGACGAAGGTCGCTCAGCACCGCGTCACCGAAGTCGTCGCGGCCGACCTGTCCAACCAGCGCCACCTCGGCCCCCATACGCGCCGCGGCCAGGGCCTGGTTGGCGCCCTTGCCACCCCCAAAACGCTTGAAGTCGGCGCCGACGACGGTTTGCCCGCGCTCCGGCAGCTCCTTGGTCGCCACGACGAGGTCGAGGTTGATGCCCCCGACGACCGCCACGCGCGTCGCCATGCGACCCTCCCTAACAGGCCGAGCAGGGCGCATTATACGCAGCCTTGCGCCCAAGGCCGGGCTGGCCAGCCGTTACAATCAAGGATCGGAGGTGGCCAGGATGGCGACCACTCGAGTGCATCTGGAGTACGGCACTGCCGGCCTGGAAGTCGAGCTACCGGCTGAGCGGACCACGGTGATCGAGCCGCTCTTCCTGCCCAGCGTCCCCGATGAGGAGGCGGCGCTGCACAGGGCGCTGCGAGAGCCCATCGGATCGGCCCCGCTTCGCGAGCGCGTCCCGCGCGCGGCGCGCGCGGCCATCGTCGTCTGCGACATTACTCGCCCGATGCCCAGCGCGCGCGTCCTGCCGGTCCTACTGGACGAGCTGAGCCATCTCGATCCGGCCAACGTAACCATTTTCGTCGCGACCGGGACCCACCGCCCGAACAGCCCGCAGGAGCTGAATCGAATGCTCGGGCCCGACGTTGCCCGAATGTACCGGGTGGTCAACCACGACGCCTTCGACCGCTCGGCCCACTGCCATCTTGGCGCCACCTCGTCCGGCGGCCCGATCTGGATCGACCGCGAGTTCCTCGAGCACGAGGTCAAGATCCTGACTGGCTTCATCGAGCCTCATTTCTTCGCCGGCTTCTCCGGCGGGCCAAAGATGGTCGCACCCGGCCTGGCAGCGCTCGAGACCACCCTTCACCTCCACGGCGCGCCGATGATCCGTCACCCCAGGGCCACCTGGGGGATCACCGAAGGGAATCCGATCCACGACGACGTCCGGGAGATCTCCAGGCTCGTCAAGCCAGATTTCACGCTCGACGTCACGATCAACCGCGCGCGCCAGATCACGTCCGTTTTCGCCGGCGAGCTGTTCGCGGCCCACCGCGCTGGGTGCGCCTTTGCGCGTCAGACGGCGATGTGCGCAGTGGACCGGCCCTTCGAGGTGGTGATCACGACTAACAGCGGCTACCCGCTGGACCTGAACCTCTACCAGTCAGTCAAGGGCATGTCGGCCGCCGCCCAGATCGTCCAGCCGGGCGGAGCGATCATCGCCGCGGCCGAGTGCTCGGACGGACTGCCCGACCACGGCAACTACAAGGACATCCTCAAAATGGGCGACTCACCCGAGGCGCTGCTCGAGCTGATCAACGGCCCAGACTTTCGGATGCACGATCAGTGGGAGGTCCAGGTCCAGGCCCAGATCCAGCAGAAGGCGCGCGTCCACCTGAAGACAAGCGGACTCAGCGAGCCCCAGGTCCGTGCCGCTCATCTCGAGCCGATCGGCGACGTGGCGGCGGCCGCGGAGCGGCTGTTAGTCGAGTATGGGCCCCAGGCCCGCCTGGCCGTCCTGCCCCAGGGCCCGCAGACGATCCCATACTTGGCGTAGGGGCGAGGGCGCAGCAAGCAGCGCCCCTACGGTCCCGCGCGTTGGTCGCGCGGCAGCCAGGCGTCCAGGCCAGCCTCCGTGCCGGCGGCCGGGACGTATTCCAGCGCTACGAAGCCCTCGTAGCCCGACTCGTCGATCGCGTTCAAGACGTTGGCGTAGTTGATCTCGCCCGTGCCCGGCTCGTGCCGTCCGGGCACGTCCGCGATCTGGATGTGGCCGATCTGGCCGACGTTCTTCCGGATCGTCTCGATGAGATTCCCTTCCATGATCTGCATGTGATAGACGTCGTACTGGTACTTGACGGCCGGACTGCCCACCTCGGCCACGATCTCGAACCCCAGCTTCGAGGTGTCGAGGAAATAGCCAGGGTTCTGGAGCGTGTTCAGGCCCTCGGACATCAAGAGGACGCCGGCCTCCTCGGCCAACGAGGCGGAGCGCTTCAAATTCTCCACCACCGTCGCCCGCGCCTGCTCGAAGCTGACGCCGGGCGGCACCTTTCCCGCCAGGGCATTCAGCCGCCTCGTCCCCAGCCGCCTGGCGACGGCGATCGCATCCCTGACGCTCTGTTGGAAGCGCTCCTTCCGAGCCGGATCGCACAGGTAGCCGCGCTCGCCGCCTGCGAAGTCGCCGGCGTCCGTGTCGAAGAGGACCATCTCCAGTCCGTTCGCCTTCAGCTCCCGCTCGATGCCGTCGAGGTCGTAGTGGAAGGGAAAGAGCATCTCGACGTGGGTGAAGCCGGCTTCGGCCGCCCTGGCGAAGCGCTCCATCACGTCGTATTCGGCGAACATCAGCGTCAGGTTGGCCGCGCAGCGCATCGTGGTCCTCCGATCATCTGGTGATGGAGATGGCGCAGGTGGAGGGCTAGGACGCCGTTCGTGGGCTGATTCGCCACCTTCGAGGGCGGAGCGAAGCCAGGCCGTCGAAGGCGACTCGCCGATACCCACCCAGGAAGAAGGCGGCCAGGGTCACGGCGTAGATTGCCGTGTTGTAGACGAAGTGCAGATACACCACTGGGAACCAGTAGCCGAGGATGCCGGGCGTGCCATTGAGGCCGGTCTGAAGGTACTGCCACATCTTCACGAGGTGTTCGACGGTGTGGTAGCCCTGCAGAATGACTGCCAGGCACAGCAGCCCGAACGCGAGCGATGGGCCGCCGGTCTCGCTCTGGTTGCGGCGACATCCAGCGTAGACGACGGCCAGGAGGAACAGGAAGGCGGCGTTGTAGACCATGTGGACAGGCTCGAGGTCGAATCGGCTGCCCAGGACGCCGGCCCCGTTCGCTATGCCCAGCACGGTCCGCTGAAGAATCTGTACGATGTGCTCGAGCTCGTGGAAACCCTGGAGCAAGACGGCCTCGAGGAAGAGCAGGGCCGTGACCCGCGGCGTCAGTTCGAGCCCTCCCAGCCACCCGACCACCGGGCGCCAAGCTGGGCCGCCCCGAGCCTTCAGCGTCCAGCGGCGCCTTGTGGCGACTAGCCCGCTCACCGCGACCAGCCCGAACAGCGCCACCCCCTTCGGGCCGCCACCCTCAGCGAAGCTCTGAAGATAGCGCCCGCCGGCCATTGCAGCCGGCGGCGGTCCGCTGCCCGCGACGGTCCGCCAGGTGTTGAAGTCATCCGAGCAGCTCCAGGGTGATGGGTATCTCGACAGGTCATGCACGTTGGACACGTTTGGCAAGTCTGGCGCCAGATCGAACAACGGGTCGAGCGTCATCTCGTCGGGCGAGATGCGGGTGTAGAGCCGGGTGAGGTATGGATACTGCTGGAAAAGCAGCTTCGCGGTCTCATCGCTCGGCGGCCGCAGCGAGGAGGTCGGCCCGGCGAACTCCGTCACGAACGCCCGCCCGCCGGCCTCGTCGGCCGCCCGTGAGACCACCTGCAGGTAGTCGTTTCGCCCGAAAGGCGTGAAGGCGACTTCCGAGTCGGCGATGCGGATCGGCACGAAGTTGAGCGGCGCGGCCTGGGCGGTCGCGAATATCCAGACCATGACTGGCATGTCGGGCGTAGCGGCCACCGCCGTCAGGCGCAGCGGGATCATCGGCAGGCTCGACTCGTATGTCAATTTGACTGGCACGATGTCGCTGGTGTTCTGGCCCTGGCGAAGCCGCATCGCCAGGAAGATCAGACCGTCGTCGGTGTACAGCTTAACCAGTGGCTCCATCTCGGCGGTGATGCGGTAGCCGTTGTCGCGGAGCCAGCGGACGAGGTCTTGTGGGTCGGGCGAACTGACGACGTGATAGCCAAACGGCCCAACCTCGCCGCTAGCCAGGACCGTGGTCGTTCCCTCCGCCGGGCGCGCCGCGGCCGGTAGCGGCAGGCGCAGACAGTCAGGCGGGCGGGGCGAAATGTAGATCGGCTGAGTAAGGCGGTTCAGGTCGTCGAAGGTAGACCTTTGCGCTGTATCGATCTGCGGCACGGCCGGCAGTGGCAGGATCCAGGCGAAGTCGTCGGCCTTGCCGACGTAGTTGATCTGGACGTAGGTGGTGACCGTGCCTTCGTCCATGGTGAAGATCACGCGCTCGGCCGCCTGGTCGACGGGCGCCGTGGTGCAGAAGAAACCGCCGCAGGCCGCTATCGGACCGGCAGCGAACAGGCCGGACATGATGGCCAGGGTAGCGACGGCGGTCACGATGCGGACAGACATGGCCAACCCCACGCGGCAGCATCTCGCCGGCGACATTCGCCGCGCGCGCCGCTACGTGGTCTCAGACGTCCAAGCACCGTCAATAGTTCCAGTACTTACTTGCTACCGGCCGGCAACTTCCCACCGCCAGTGACCGCCCATCTGCTCACAGGTCTATCGACTGGCCCTCGGCCGCGCCAGTTACGTCGAGAGGCGACTCGCTCTCGGCGGCCCGCTGCCGAGAGTAGCTGACGATTCCATCAACGAAGTCGTCGTCGTGAAGCGGGTCGTGATGGAACAGGGCGAGCCGCTTTGCCCCACCAAGGATGGCGACATCGGTGACGTAGTCGGCGCTGCCGTGCCCCCAGCCAATCTTCTTCGGATACTCCTCCGGCGTGTACTGCGAGTCCTGGATGAGCAGGTCAACCCCGCGAACCCATTCGATAAGCTGCCGATCACCGTCATGGACGACTCCATCGCGCAGCCCGCGTCCGATCTGGACAGGAGGAGGGTTTGGTCCGTACAGCGAGAGTCCGTATGGCTCGTGGTCGCTCACGTAGGCCACGCTACAGCCGTCGGCCTCGATGCGGTAGCCGAGGCAGATCGAGGTGTGGTTCAGGTAGTGCGTCGAAATCCGGACATCGCCGACCGCGAACGACTCCTCGACCAGCTCCCGGAACTCGATCGTGGCCGACATCTGATCCAGCTTGACCGGAAAGTAGGTGTACTCCATCTGGCCAGACATCACGTCTTCAAGACGCCTGTCGATGTTGCGGGCGGCGCAGACGGTAATGGTGTTGCCTTTCACGAAGGCGGGCGGAAAGAAGGGAAAGCCAGAGATGTGGTCCCAGTGGGTGTGGCTCAAGAGAAGATGCCCGCTGACCTGCTGGTCGGCGAGCGAGAGGCCTAACTCTCTAATCCCCGTCCCGGCGTCGACAATGAAGAGCTCACCGGCCGCGGTCCGAACTTCCACGCACGCGCAGTTGCCCCCGTAGCGCACCGTGCGCGGCCCGGGCGACGGGATCGAGCCGCGCGTCCCCCAGAACCGTATTCTCATGTCCGCCTCCTGCCCGCCGCGCTCGGAGGCTGCCCCGAGCGGGCGCGAACACAAGCGTCTGTATACGGCTTTGGCGCGCGCATGTCAAAGGGGCGTTGCTTGCTGCTCCCCTCGCGCCTAGCCGATGGACCGGAGGACTCGTGGGATCTGCTCGATCAGGTCCGACGCGAGCAAAGTCCGCCAGGCCCGTTCCTCGAGAACCAGCCGCCCCGCGACGGCGTGCACGACCACCGCCAGACGAGCCCCGGCAAGCGGCGAACAGCCCTGCGCCACGAGGCCACCACACAGCCCCGCCAGGACGTCGCCGGTCCCGGCCGTCGCGAGGCCGGGGTTAGCGCGCGGGTATACCCATGCGTGACCGTCCGGCGAGGCGACCGTCGTGAATGGACCCTTGAGCACTACCACTTGCCGCCAGCGCTGCGCGTGCTCCC
>WNGA01023154.1_pt1 | contig 19632 bp, 15 predicted proteins | sample 5400061 | NCBI WGS metagenome assembly WNGA01 (sample SAMN13153366, study PRJNA577476) | soil metagenome | isolation source: 100 cm soil or saprolite under grassland replicate 2 | place: USA:California | collected 2016-06-15
GCGCTTCCGGGCCGGAAACGAACTCTAACCACAACAAAGCTGCATAGGGAGAATCGGCCTTGTCGAATACAGCCTCATGGTCACCGATCCGGACCGGAATGGGCTCGACCATTTTGTAGCGGAGTGCGCCGGTGACGTCCTTACTCATGAATCTCTTTGTGCCGGTTAAATTCGCGCCCAAGTACACTGCGTGTTCCCCCGTAGAAAGCGCGCCGATCGCCCGCGAATGTCCCCCAACCCACACTGGGTTTTGCGTGGAAATTTTCTTCGCAAACTGCAGAGTTTTCTCGATGCCCCAGGCCGGCAATACGGAGACATCTGTCCAGCCTGTCTGCAAGGCAAGATGAAGTTGGTAGGATCAGACTTAACAATCACATGGCAGCCGCACTAAACGGTTGACACATCCCGGCGTGGTGATACGCTGCGGCATCGTGAACTCAAACGAGCGATTGAAGGAGGAAGGAACATGGCTGACTGGCCGCCGGTAATAGACGCTGATGGACATGTGTTGGAACGCCAAAGCGACATCCGCAAATATTTGGAACCGCCGTGGAACCGCCGCAACACGGGTCTCTGGCCGTCCGATCAGCCCTTCGACACGGATCTCTTCGACACTCTTGGCTACCGCGGCTACGATCGCGGCATGAGCCCGGCGCAGCAGGTCGAGACGTGGCTCAAGATCATGGACGAATACAACATCGAAGAGGCGGTGCTGTTTCCTACCGGCTCCGGTAACATCCCGAAGCTGCGCGAGCCGGAGTTTTGCGTCGCCGCTTGCCGCGCCGCCAACGATCACTTCGCCAAGGAGTACAACGCGCTGTCCGACCGCATCCACTGCGTGGGCGTGCTTCCGCTCAAGTGGCCGCACGAGGCGGCCAAGGAGCTGCGCCGGGGTGTCACTGAATTGGGCTTGGTGAGCTTCGAGCTGCTTTCCATGGGATTGCCCACGGCGCTCGGCGATCCGATGTACGACCCGCTCTACGAAGAGGCGCAGCGGCTCAATGTGCCGCTCTCCGTTCACGGCAACCGTAGCTCTTCGGCCGAAGTCGGTGCGGGCGCGCTCAGAACCTTCGCCGAGGTGCACACCTACACGTTCCCCGTCGGCATCTTCCTGCATTTCACCAGCATTATTTTCCAGGGTGTCCCGGTGCGCTTCCCCAAGCTGCGCCTAGCCTTTCTTGAAATCGGCGCCAGCTGGCTCCCGTACTGGCTGGACCGCATGGACGAGCACTGGGAATTGCGCGGCGAGTTCGAAGCGCCTCATCTAAAGAAAAAACCCAGCGAGGTGGTGCGTGAATCCCGGGTCTACTTCAGTCTCGAAGCCGAGGAGCGACTCCTGCCTCAAACCATCGAGTATGTCGGCGACGACCACTTTCTCTACGCTTCCGATATTCCCCACTGGGACGGTGAGTTTCCCAAGAACCTCAAGTACCTGTGGAACCATCCGGATCTTTCGCAGAAGACCAAGGAGAAGATCGCCTACCACAACGGTAAGGAGTATTTCCAACTAAATCGTCCAGCCTCGGCGCAGGCTGCCCGGAAAGCGAACTGAGAATATTGTTGAGTCTCAGGTGTGCGGCGGGCAAAAAAAACGGACCGGCTCGGAAAGCAGAGAGTCTCTGAAATTTTCGATTCGTCGCCGGTTGCAGTTCTTGGGAAGAGGGATTAGACAAGTCGCTCGACGTCTGGCGGAAAGAGCTGAACGTCAAGCCTATACGGAAAGGCCAGAACAGCTGGTACGAAGTGCTCGCTGATCTTCAGCTATGACAATCGAAAGTCTTCCGATAGTAATGATTGAGTCCTAGGCGGTAGAATCCAGACTCATGCCTGACCTCTGCATCTCCTCCCTCGCTACCGGCTATCATACGTTTACCTCCGGCTTGTGAGTAAGAACGGCGCAGACACGCCGTCCGTGCGATTTGACTCTGCACATCTTACTCCAAGTCGGAGAGTTTCTTAGAAATTATTTTGGACAAGACTGGGGCTTGCCCCTTTTTGTCTGTCCAGTCGATCGAGAGGGCTGCTCACCAAATAACAGACCTGATATCTACCCCCGAGGCCGACCCTTTGATTACACCCTCCAAGATTACCCCAATCCTGTCCGCTTACGTTGCGACAGCCTTGACTTTACCGTTGCCTGAAGAAGTCGTCGTGCAAGCGAAACAACACATTCTCGATACCTTCGCTGCAATGATTTCCGGCTCCCGGCTGAAACCGGGAGAGGTCATACGGCGTTACGTCAAGAGCGAAGGCGGTCCTCCCGTGGCTCAGGTAATCGGAAGTTCGCTGCTCAGCTCAGCGACACTGGCTGCGCTCGCCAATGGGACCTCGGCCCATGCCGATGAAACAGATGATTCACACGCGGCATCCGGAACACACCCGGGTTGTGCCGTTGTTCCGGCAGCGCTGGCGATGGGTGAGCAGATGGGAAGTAGCGGTAAGGCTTTCCTGCAGGCGGTCGTGGTTGGTTATGACGTGGGATGCCGGGTAGGACGGGCTCTTAATCCTCTGTCCCTATCGGCTACGGGCCACAGCAGCCGTAGTCTGGGAAACACCTTCGGCGCATGCGCTGCGGCCGCAGTCTTGGCGCGTCTCGATGCGCAGCAGGTCGGTTGGGCGCTCGCCTATAGCGCTCAACAAGCCGCTGGCATCGGCAGCTACATTCGCGCTAAAGAACATATCGAGAAGGCTTTCGTGCTCGGTGGGATGCCGGCCCGCAATGGCGTCACAGCCGTCAATCTGGCGCAAGTTGGCGCTGGCGGCGCCGCCGACCCGTTTCACGGCGAACGTAATTTCTTGCGCGCCTACTCACCCGACCCACGGCCCGAGGAATTGGTTCGCGGATTGGGAGAGAACTTCGAAATAGCTCAGACCAGTATCAAAAAATATTGTGTGGGTTCTCCTATTCAGGCGCCTCTCGAGGCGTTGTTTGAAATGGTCGCGGAACATAAGCTACGCGCCGACGATATTGAGCGGCTGATCGTGCGCCTGCCGGAGCACAGAGCGGCGACCGTCAACAACAGAGAAATGCCGGACGTGAACCTACAGCACATCCTCGCCTTGGCGCTCGTCCACGGCGAAGTCTCCTTTGCGATGGCGCATGCCGACAAAACAGCCGGCGATGTATCCATCGCTGCTCTCAAGTCACGGATTGAGCTCGTCGCCGATCCCGAACTGCTGGAAAGCGTGTCGCCACGACAGGTACGACTGGAAGTCCTCACCCGAGACGGTAGACGGCTGGCGAAATACCTTTCGACTTATCGCGGCACGCCGGAAAATCCGCTGTCGACGCAAGAGGTCGAGGATAAGGCGCGTGACTTGACCTCGTCGGTGATCGGTAATCGGAAAAGCGAGGAATTCATCCAATGCATCAGAGAACTAGACCGCGTCGGCGATATGCGCGAGCTGCGCCCGAAATTTGTCGTCATCGAACAAGACTCGAGCTTGAGCGAGCAAGGAGGTTAAACGTGACTCGGAAGTTCCGGTTATTCTGGGGTATCGCCGCGTGCATCAATGCGCTGGTTATTGGCGTAGCAGGCGGCATGACAAATGCGCGCGCGGCTGATGCCGCCAAAGGGCCAACTCTCGACTCCATCGTCCAAGGGGCCAAGAGGGAAGGCAAGCTTAGCTGGTCAACCAATCTGGAAGAGCACGAAGTCCGGGAAATGCACAAAGCCTTTCAAAAGGAATTTCCGTTCATCAAGATCAATTACAAACGGATTATGGGCGGCGAGCAAAGGCAGCGGATACTCTCCGAAATGCAAGCAGGATTGTTTCCCTACGATTTGATGAGCATCGAGGACGAAGCCGCGGACGACTTCCAAAAGCAAGGCTTTCTGATCGATCCGGTGAATTGGCAGAAGATTTTTGGCATGGATCAGAGAATGATTCACCCTCAAGGATTCGCCGTTTCAGTCGGCAATAATCCTGCTGGAATCTACTATAACAATAAGCTAGTGCCTAAGGACCGCGTGCCAAAAACATGGGCGGATTGTTACAACCCCTATTTCATGAACAAGATGTCGGTGGATGTCCGGCCCACTCACATGGTCTCCGTCATGTACGGGTATGGCGAAGATTGGACCTTTGATTACGCCAGGAAGTTGCTTGCCAATAAGCCGAAATGGTTCCGCGGCAATTCATTGGCCGTGACGATGGTGGCGTCAGGCGAGGTGATTCTCTCGTGCCCTGCCAGCCATGGATCGTGGTACCGCGCTGCCCAAGGCAAAACTAATTTTCCCGTCAGTTTCGTCTTTCCCGAGGGACCCATCGTGGCATCGCGGGAAATCATGCTCAGTCCAGTAAAGGGAGCGCCAAATCCAAACGCCGCGCTCCTGATGACCGGCTGGGTTGCGGCCAAAGGGGTCAAATACCTGCGCACGGGACGGGAGAGCATTTTCCATCCGGAATCGGAAATAGGCGCGCAGATCAAAAAAATGGGCAGACCCCTAAAGGTGACTGATTGGGACACTGCCATCAGAACCGAGGAGCTCATGCGCAAGATACTTGAAGTTTGGGGCTTCCCAAAGCCGGAGAGAAAGGGGGGCTAAGAATTAACAATAATCTAGTCAGTTTTCGAAGTGAGATCGTCGAGCAGATTTATTTTCGTCGCATCGAGCCAGCCGATTCCCCTCATTGGGATTTACCGAATCGCTCGCTGCCAAGGTAGATTCATAACCCCAATTTATTTCGTTCTCGTCAATTCAGATCCATTCAAAACTGCGGGTGTGGGAAGCTTATAGATGAGCCTATTGGAGCACCGGGATCGCGCGCGAATAAGCAGATGGGCCGTGTTCAATGTTTCATGCAAGCTGAGTCTCAGCAGTCTGGTCTTGATTCTGGCGGTTGCGATTACGCTATGGCTCCTGCTTGTTCCCATGCTGTTACTCGTCTTGAACAGCATCAGGACCGGCCCTCCCTCTTCTCTCGCGGGGCCGTGGACCTTGCGCAACTACTACGTCCTGTTCAGCAACCCGTTTTTTCATACGGCCCTCGTCAACACGGTGATTATATCGGTGATCTCGACGCTGGGCGGACTTGTTGTTGCGGTCCTGTTCGCTTGGCTCATCGAGCGCACCGATATGCCATTCCGGACGCTAGCCTGGATCGCGGTTCTTTTGCCGCTTGCCATACCGGGCGTTCTGTTCGCGCTTTCGTGGATGCTCTTGCTCGCGCCCAGGATGGGGCTAATCAATATTGCGCTGCGAGGACTGATTTCGCTTTTCGGCTTCTCCCTCGACGACGGACCCTTAAACATCCAATCCCTGTGGGGAATCATCTTCCTCAGTTGGATGCGAGGCGTGAGCACCATCTTTCTCATGATTGTCGGCGCCTTCCGTCTGATGGATCCCGCTTTGGAAGAAGCGGCGCGACTGTCGGGAGCCGCTCCCCAAGACGTATTGCGTAGAATCACGCTTCCCTTGCTGATGCCCGCGCTGGCGGCTGCGACGATTTACTCCTTCGTCTCTCATCTCGAATCCTTTGAGGCGCCGCTTACGGTCGGCCTGGCTGCCGGCATCTTTGTGCTGAGCACGCTTATCTATTTTACCGCGCGCTATCATTTTCCGGTCGACTATGGTCTTAGCGCGGCGTACGCCATCTTTTTCATGACGATCATGACCGTGTTGTCTTACTTCTACGTACGGATGATCCGCAAAGGAGAACGCTTTGCGGTGATCCGTGGACGCGGATTTCGTCCCATTCGCTATCGTTTGGGAGGCTGGCGCTATCCGGCTCTGGCCTTATTCGCCGTCTATTTTTTTCTCACCCTTCTCTGTCCGCTGTTGGTGTTGGTTTGGGCCTCCATCGTTCCGTATTACGTCGTCCCGTCGATGGAGGCGATGAAAATGATTTCCTTCGACCACTATATCAACGTCGCCACGACTCCCAGATTCTTCCACGACACGATCAACACCGTGGTGATGGCGATTGGCGCCGGCATCGTGACCATGTTGATCGCGCTGCTGATTTCCTGGGTGGTAGTTCGCCTCAAGCATCGCGCCGGTCTCATGCTCGACGGCCTCACCTTTATTTCATACGCGGTTCCCGGAGTCGTCATCGCATTGGCGATGATTTTTGTTTACCTGCAACCGGCGCTGCGGCCCCTGGGAATTTACGGGTCGATCTGGATCATTGTTTTGGGCCTCGCGACCCAGTACCTAGCCTTCGCGACGCGTACGACAAACGCCGGTCTCCTCCAGATACATCAGGAACTGGAAGAGGCCGGCTCTGTTTCCGGAGCCGGTCGTCTGCGCATCATCTGGAAGATCACGACACCGCTTTTGATGCCCTCGCTGGTTGCCGGCTGGATCTGGGTGGTCGCACACTCTCTGCGCACTTTTTCGGTGCCACTCGTGCTCGCCAGCGACAACAACGAGGTGCTTTCGGTCTGGATATGGATTTATTGGCAGGCGGGAAGGATTCCCGAAGCCGCAGCGATCGGAGTGATGCTGATCCTGCTAACCGCTCTCATGGGACTCGCAGCAAGAAAGTTGGTGGGAGAGTCTTTGTCAGGCATGCGCTAATGGACGGTTTCTAAGGAGAAGGGGTCAGAGAAGGGAGAAGGGAAGGAGTCAGACTTTTATTTCCATACTTTCTTCTAAGATAGTCATGATATAAAAGTCTGAGCCCCCATGCCTAAAAGCGACCCCCCATCTCCTCGTTACCTTTGCGGTAACAGGTCGGGACCAGTGAGTTTTTTGAATAGCTCTACGGCTTCGCGGTCGCGGGGCATGTCTTTGATCGTTCGCTCCAGTTCCTCCGGCATTTGCGGTTCGGCCTTTAGGCCGGTGAGCTTTGTATACTCCTTGAAAAACTCGGGGTCTCTATAAGTCTTGCGCATCGCTTCCTGCAGGATATGGACCCGGTCTTTAGGCGTGCCAGGAGGCAGTATAAATGGGTTTCCGCTGCCGACGAAGGTCCGGTACAGCGCAACAAGTTTCCGGTCCATGGCCGACCTGGCAAAGCTCTCGATGTCAGAGAGTTCGGCAAAGCGGGGATGGGTGTGTTTCCGTCCCTTCGGAATCTCGATGATGCCGTGGAAGTCCATCAGACCTTTATCGACCCATTGAGGTTTCTCGTGCAGGAGATTGTCCGCGACGGTTGTCCTGGCGTCTATCTCACCCTGCTCGATAGCGATATCGAGTTCGGGTGAGTTGTATCCGGTGACGAATCTGGGTTGTTTCAGGCCTCTCTGCGGGTTAAAAAGACATGATGGCTGCCGCTATAGCTGCTTCCGAGATAGATCACCTTATCGATGTCATAGAGAACCCCGCTCTCTCCGAGAATGGAGTGCATCACGAATGGGGTCGACATACGGCCAATGGTCAGGCCATCCGGACGGACCGATTTATAAAGATGGTTTGCAGCCTTCCGCCCACCGCCGCCATCCATATACTGCATCACAATGGTGGGATTTCCCGGGATATACTTCTGGAGAAAAGGAACAAGGGCTTTAGTCCGCATGTCCCCGACGCCGCCGGCCGCGCTACTCTCAACGATGGTAACGGTTTTCCCCTGGAAGAAAGAAGTTTGCGGAAAAGCGACGCCGCCTATGAAGAGACCGAGCGGTAGCGCGCCAAGAGAGATTTGGAGAAGCACCATCGACTTGGATCTGTCGCGCCTCATAAGCACCCCCGTAATATGAGAACTCCGGGTTTCGTCAACTCTTTTCTCGTGATCCTTTTGGTAAACCGCTATGACTCGAAGCCCGACTAACACCTCTGAAAAGTCGTGTCAATGAGACAATCTTGGCTGGCCGCATGAAAAGGGGCTGCTGCGTGCTCTCGTGGAAGTTTCAAATTCCACCCGCGAAGTAAGCGCATCCGGGCTGTCCGGTACAACTCTTTGAACAACAGGGCGCACACTAAACGGGGCGGGGATCCAATGCGTGTGATCAGAGATCCGGCGAAAGAACGAGCCGATGATCGGGTCGTTCGTCTGCATCTCGCACGACAATTCCGTGCGCCCCTCGGGAGCTAGTGAAGTTTCTTTAGAATGCTCAGGTCCTCAAGGTCGTCCGGCGTAAACGCTTTGGCGACTTGGAGCGTCTCACGGTAAATCTCAATTTCTCTTTCCACGGCTTTTCGTGGCTTCGTGCCATCTGGGCTATAAGTGGCTAACATCGAAGCAAGAGCTTTTTCAGCTACCGATGGTTCCATTTTAAAAGAGCCGGCGATGTACTGAACCATTTCGTGGCGATTCATCGGGTTCTGCAGGTAAGCCATCGTCTTGAGCAGTCCTCGAATTATGGCCTGGACTTTACCGGGATTTTTTATCAGAGCTTGCATCGAAGCCACAAGCCCGATGGTGCTAAGGGGTGCGTAGTCCTTGGCTTCCGCCAGGCGGCTATAACCCTTTGCTTCGGCCTCTTCAGCATAGGGCGGGGGCAGCAGGGTCGCCGCTATTCTCTTGCTTAGCAATGCCTTGTAAGCGTTTTCGGTGACCTGGGTCGAAAGGAACGTTACCTGAGACGGATCGATACGGTTGCCTTTTAAGATCATCTTCGCCGACATGCCCATGGCATCGGTAGGCGCATTGACTCCGATGACTTTGCCGGTTAGCTCACGAATCGTCTTGATCTCCGGCTGTGCCGTGAGAGCAAAGGTCGGGTCCTGCTGGACATAAAAAACTCGCTTAAGCGAAGATCCCCGCATGATGGCAGCAGTTGCTGCCCCCAGGGTTGTAGAGAAGTCCAACTCTCCCGCCACCATAGCAGCAATGGCTATCGGCGGTGACATCGCCACAAGCTGCGCGTCGATTCCCTCCTCGAAAAAGAAACCTTTATCCTTGCCGAAATAGAAAACCATTACCGAGACGCTCTTCCCCGGTATATGGATCGTAATTTTCGTAGGAGACGTCGCGCCCCAGGCAATCGCAGCAGAGAAAGCGAGCATGATGGATACGGCCGTCGCTCTGCGCAGAAATGTCAGCGGATGAGCAAAAGACATGGACATGCGGGCCTCCTTTCAAAATTGCTGATTTAAACAAAAGGGCGCCCGCAAGACAACATAAAATTGATGGCCCTGACTTGCCGCGGTGGACGGGCAATTTATCAGTGCCGAGATCGGCGCGCTTAGGCGGCAATTTATCAACATTCAAGACCTGACAGTAGCTGCCGTTCAAGTGCGGCTATTTTACGCCGTAAGCGGCGTAAAGTTGGTCGATGTAGCCGCTTCGGTCGAGCTCCTGAATAAGCTTTGCGTCAATGAGATTCTCGGCTTTAAGATCGGCGACCGCGGGATTGCGCAATTTCATCAGACGCTGCACGTTGTTAAGACCTTCCACGGAGGGATAAGGTTTTCGGTCCGTGGCGCGAAGCAGATCTTGGTAGCCTTGCTCGGCAAGCGCTGGGTTAGATACTTTCAGGCGCCGCGCGATGGTTTCGATCACCGCGGGTTTCATCCGCGGGCTCAGTGCGTAGGCGACGCCTTCCAACCACGCCTTCAAGGCGTTTCTCGCCGCGTCCGGTTGCTGGATCAGGTAACTCGCGCGCACGACAATCCCATTGCTGACGAACGGAATGTTGGTTTTCGAGAGCTCCACGAGGGTCGGAAATCCGCGCTGCTTTAAATCGCTGCTGAAAGCGCTGTCGACGACGGTCGCGTCGATGGATCCCTTCTCCAACGCTTGGCTGAGCATCGTTTGATCACCGGCCGCGACGACCTGGATGTCGTCGCGACGAGAATCAAGTCCCAGGTATTCCAGTCCGAGCATCGCCGCCATCCAGATGGTCCCGCCGATCACTTGCACGCCGATACGCTTGCCCCGCAAATCTTTGGGATTCTTGACATTCGGTCTGACCACCAGATCGAAGGGGATACGGCTTGTGAACGTGCCGATGACGCGCAAGTCCAGACCGCCAGCCGCCGCGCCCAGAGCCGCAGTGCCGCCGCTGTTGGCGAGATGAACTTGTCCGCTCGCCATGCTGGCGATCATAACGGGAGAGCCGGGCATGTAGACTTGCTGAACGTTCACCCCAAACTTCGTAAAGAATCCTTTTTCCTGCGCGATCCAAAGCGGGCTCACTCGGGCGCTGATATTGGCGTAACCGATGACGACTTCCGACGCCGCGAAGAGGAGTCCTGGCGTGAGGACAGCGCCAAGCACGGTGAGGTTGAATTTTTTCATCATAAGCAAGCCTCATTCGATTTGCTGAGATCAAAAAAGCCGTTGACGATTCGTTTACCACACCTTGCGGGCAGTGGAGAAGACGAACGAAGGTGGTATCCGCTGATCCTGAGATTGTCATTTCGCCGACCGATCGTAGATAGATAAGTTCTCTCGCTTGACACCGCGGTGAGGACACGTAAGCATTTCGGTTGTGCTGCGCGAGCCGCTCCTGGGAAATCATATCCACGCCGAACTGGCGCAGGCGGCTTAAGCACCGAGAAAACTGACTCAAGTTAAATTGGACTGGAGTTTTTGATGAACATCGGTTTCCGCGCTGGTAACCCTGACGATGCTGAGGCCTGCGGATCAATCTGCTACGAAGCGTTCAAGGCAATCGCAGATCAGCATAACTTTCCACCTGATTTCTGCGATCGGGAAACGGCGGTTGGATTGTTGTCACAACTGCTGTCACGCGAGGATATTACTCCGTGGTCGCCGAAAGTAGCGGTCGAGTCGTTGGCAGCAACTTCCTCTGGGAAAATACCCTAATTGCCGGCGTGGGCCCGATCACCGTTGATCCGCCCGTACAAAACTCAGCGCTCGGAAGACAATTGATGGAAGACGTCATGACGCGGGCGCGCAATCGCCATTTCGTGGGAATCAGGTTAGTGCAGTCAGCTTATCATAGCCGCTCGCTGTCTCTGTACACTAAACTCGGGTTCGACACGCGAGAGCCACTTTCAAATCTGCAAGGTCCGCCCATCGGGCTAGAAATCCCCGGTCACGCCGTACGTCGAGCCAACGAAGGTGACTTAGACGATTGCAACAAACTGTGCGTCAGAGTGCATGGGCACGACCGCGGACCGGAGCTCCTTGAGGCAATCATGCAAGGAACCGCAATGTTAGTCGAGCACGGCGGTCGGGTCACGGGTTACGCGACAATGGTCGGTTTTTTTGGGCATGCGGTCGGCGAGAATAACGAAGATCTGAAGGCGCTGATCGGGGCGGCGACAGCTTTTCCCGGTCCCGGATTCATGGTGCCGACACGTAATGGTGAAGTTCTCCGTTGGTGCTTGGAGAAGGGGCTGCGCATTGTTCAGCCGATGACGCTAATGAGCAAAGGACTTTACAACGAACCGCTGGTGCCTTTTTGCCTTCAGTCATTTATTGAACGGCACCATGGCTCACTAGATCACGCGTTTATTCTCCGAAACGCCCTACGCAGGTCCGAGCCCCGGCTGATCCGCTGTCGAATCTTTTTTCTTGCGCGATCCAAAGCGGGCTAACCCGGGCGCTGATATTCGCGTAGCCGATGACGACTTCCGACGCTGCGAAGAGGAGTCCCGGTGTGAGGACAACCCATTCATACAGTTACCGTGACGGTGATTTTTTCAGCGTAAGGAAGCCTCATCCGATTTGCTGATATTGAAAAAGCTGTTGACGATTCGTTTACCACACCTTACGGGCAGTCTCGAGAGGTTTTAGATTTCGAGGCGGCGAATACTTACGTTTTCCTACGCTTGCTCCGTGCGATCGCAATCGAGAAGGGGCCAAGTCCGCTTTTAGCTCTTGACGTTCGTTCTCCGGAAAATTCGCAACTCCATCCATTTCCAAAGACAGTCAAGTTGTAACGTCTGGCGCATGTGTTTGGCTATCTCCCTTCGATCAAAGTGATCCACGCTTTCCAATAGTCAATACGCAAGTCTGACCTCACATGCTCCCCTTACAGCCTGTCGGCTGTTTCGCATTGAAGCACTGGACGAGGCCATCGAAGCAATCGTCGGGAGATTCTTGCGCGGCTTGAGACGAAAGTAGGGCTGGCGCAGGATCAGGTCCGGTAGCTGTTGATGCTCGCTGTGGGAGAGCCGGCCGTTGCTATGGCGTTGTTACTGTTCTTTGCGGTAGGTGACACGGCCTTTCCGATTCGCCCACAGTTTGAGTCTGAGGCAGCTATTTGGCGATCGTGAACTCGTACAGGTTCGCCTCCCAAGTCTTGAACTCATCCGTGAACGAAGTCACATCTCCAAAGACTTTTCTGGTTCGACTGTTTCGGAGGCCTTTGACCGGTAGATTAATCCGAACAGTGATTCGTTTGGGGTCGCGGTCCGCTTCCTTCCCCAAAAGCGCGACCGAAGCGGCGGTATCCTCGGAAGGCGACCAATTCTTGAGAACCGCGAGGCAGTAACGATTGCCATTGCGCCAGAGCAGAGCTTCCATCCAGGGTTCGGTCCCACCGCCACCAAATATTTCCACGCGCGGTCGCAATCCGATGTCGTTGTGCGCTTTGCCTATCACATCCCGCCAAGCTCCCCCGATCTCACCCGCCCTGTAAGGAAAGTATTCATAAGCGAGCGGCGTCAGATTCAGGTATAGACTCTGCCCGCTTCCGGTTTTCTTCCGAACGATAACATCTGTTGTGTCGGAAACTCCTGTCGAGGATCCGGATGCCGCCCGCGTGCCCCGCTCGAATACGACCATGGATCGGTAACGTAACGCATTGTCGTATGCGCGCAGTCGCTCGGGAAAAGGCTTGCTGGAGTATTCGGCGTCGATTTCCGTTATTCCCCTCCCATCGAGGTAGCCTCGAGATTCGTCCCTCCTGATGCCGAATAGATCATCCAACGCGCCCGCCGCCCGCCCGCGACCAGTCATCAATGTGAAAACCGTGCAATCCCGCGAACTCGTACAAACGCCCGTCTTGGCGTACATCGTTTTGCCATTGCCAAACCAGAACGATGAAGCGCCTCCACTCCGGTCGCTGGCGGATAACTGGGACAGTTTCTAGACTTCCAACGGGATAAATTTTAGCATCGACATTTATGTCGGCCGCGTTGGCAAGCATCCCTGACGAAGCCTTTACCGAAAGCAGCGCGAGGGTTGTCCTTCCAAGAAATTCGCGCCGTGTAATCTTGTCCTTTCTCATCGACCTAAGCCCATTGAGCCGGAGCCAATTTTGACATTAGCGCAATAACTGTTGTTCCTTAGGTATTCACAGGGGAAAATCTTCCCGTTAGCGTGTCAGAAACTCGCGCGTTGTACCATAGAGGGTCGCCAACGGTGAGCGCTTATCATGTGATTTGCCGGGGCAATCAGCGCCAGGTGATCTTCCGCAGCGACGCGGACCGGGAATACTATTTGGAACGACTCGAGGAGGACCGGCAGCGCTACGGCTTTAAAGGCTACGTGCTGATGAGCAACCACGTTCACTTGCTGATCGAAACCGGCAAGGTCGCATTGTCCAAGATCATGCAAGGGTTACAGTTGAGGTACACGGGATACTACAACCGGAAATACAAAAAGTAGGACATCTTTTTCAAGGACGCTACAAAGCTATCTTGTGCGACCGCCAAGCGTATTTGTTGGAGCTGTTGCGTTATTTACATCTTAATCCGGGACGGATGCGCGCACCGATAGACCCGTGGATGTACCGGTGGAGCAGCCATTGGGCGTATTTAGGGAAGAGCGGTTTGGTCAAAGTCGAGGTCTCGATGGTTTTGGCAGCGTTGGCCAACTCGGTGGGGCAAGCCAGGCGAGCTTACTTGAGATTTATGGCGGAAGGGAAAGGAGCGGGGCACCGAGCGGACTACTATGATGTCCGAGATCAGAGGTTTCTAGGCGATCGGAATTTTGTCGAACAGATCGACGAGCGGATTCGAGCCAAGGGCGAGATCGAGGTGCCCGGGCCAGGAGCGAGATTTTCAGAATTGCTGCGCCTGACGGCCGGTGCTTTTGGCGTGAAGGAACGGGACCTGGTCCATCAACGAAAGTGGATAAGGGCGAGGTCGATGTTAGTTTATCTGGCGCGGGAGCGGAGTAGGGCCAGCGTCAAGGAAATCGGGCAGCGTTTGCATCGCGATCCATCGATTATCAGCCGGCTTTACTCAGCGTACGCGGCGGATCGCGACCAGAATAGAGAGTCCCTATTGGCCAAACAACTACAATAATGCAATATGAAAGCCTGACACCTTGCTCGTTGCTCTGACACCCCGTTGCTCCTGGGTACCCGCGTTGGTGGAGCGGATTGAAGAATATAGCGGCTTTCCCGGGGCGCGGGCAGGAGTTGATTTTCACAGAGGTTACACGGGCAAGCATTGGCGCGGACGGATTTACTTCGGCTTCGAGGTCGATGAGAAACTGCTGCCGTTCGCCATCGAAGAGTTCGGCGACCAGTGCTGGGTTTACGGCTCGGATATCCCGCACGGAGACCGCCTCTACGGCGCGGTCGATGTCTTCCTGAAGCGAGACGACATCAGCGAGGAGAGCAAGCGAAAGCTGCTCATGGATAACACAGCGCACTTTTACGGGCTCACCAAATAGGGATCGGGCACAAGTTACAACGCAATAGTAAAAATAAGAATCGTTTCAGACGTTCCAATCGTTCCACCGCTATGCTCCGTTCAAATCGTTCAAGACGATTCGGATTTGGAGGGACGTTCCACGCTTCGGAAATTTTTCGAACGTGAAACGATCGAAAGCGGGAGCTTGGCGAAGCGTCTGAACGCTTGACATGAGCCTAGCGGACAAACTAGCTTCCAGCGACGATGGCCAAACCATAAGGAGGTGGCGCATGGCGAAAGCGCTCGGCGTATTTTTGCTTCCTATCTTTATCTCGGTATTGCTGGTCTCGGCGCGTGCTGCCTCGGTCGAGGACTTCTACAAAGGCAAAACAATCCAGTTTGTCGTCGGTGGTACCGCAGGTGGTGGCTACGATACGTACACCAGGCTGATCGCGCGCCACTTCACTCAGTACGTTCCCGGCAAACCCTCCGCTATCGTCCAGAATATGCCTGGAGCGGCCATGCTGATCGCGGCGAATTACACCTTTAATAGCGCTCCTCGCGACGGAACGGTCATCGGGCATTGGTCCGGCCCGCTTATTTTACAGCACATGATGGGGAACCCGGCGGTGCAATTCGAGGGACGCAAGTTTGGCTGGCTTGGTATGCCGACGTCGGATGCGCTCGTGTGCATACTGACCGAACGCAGTGGGATCAAAACGGCAGAGGAGTGGCGCAAGGCCAAAACACGCGTCAAACTGGGGGCGATTGGCCCCGGCACCAGCGGAACCGATGATACCAAGCTCCTCGCCGCCGCCACGGATTTTCCCCTGCAGCTCATCGAGGGCTACAAGGGTACCTCCGACATCAGGGTTGCAGCGGAAACAGGGGAAGTCGACGTACCTGCGCCTTTGGCTGGCAATCGGCGAAGGTGACTTGGGCCAACGCGCTCCGGGCACGACAGGTTCATGTTGTGCTCCAGACGATGCCCGAGCCTCATCCGGAGTTGAAGGGTGTCCCTCTCGCCGTCGATTACGCCAAGACGGACGAAGGGAAAAAACTCCTCCGCATCGCCAGCGAGCTTTACGGCAAACAGAGACTCTATTCTCTCCCGCCACAAGTACCCGAACAGCGCATACGAACACTGCAAAAAGCTTTCATCAGTACTCTGAAAGATCCTCAGCTTCTGGCCGAGGCGGAAAAGGCGAAGCTCGAGATCGACCCGGTCGATGGACCCGGCATAGAAAAGATGGTGAACGGCTTGTATGAAATCGAGCCCGCCGTCGTGAGTCGAGTGAAACAGATACTCGAGTCAAAGTAGGACGATAGGCATCAGGCACTAGGCAAAAGACAATAGTAAAAAAGGAAACGTTCCAGACGTTCCAATCGTTCCATCGCTATGCTCCGTTCAAATCGTTCAAGACGATTCGGATTTGGAGGGAAGTTCCACACCCAACCCGAAGGGTTCGACATCGATCGATGGAAAACAGGGTCGCGTGATTCAAACGATCGAACGTTGACGAGTTGGATCGACTGGGGAAGAAGATTCGTCTCCGCGCGAAGGTCCGTGCCTACTTGACAGTCCTGCTAATGACCTCTGTCTTTTCTCAAGGCGGGAAACGCCTAACAGGTTCTGAAAAAAAGTCTCTTGCAGGCTGCTCAAAAAGATCCAGAGGCGAGGCGCGCGAAAATCGACGAGCGGAGGCGTACATCGGCAGTACGTTGATGCGAGGCGATTGAGCGCAACGAAGCGTGTGGGTCTTTTTCAGCAGCGTGCTAGCCTAGGAGGGTCAACGACCCTTATCGCTGATCCGCTGCTGCCCAATGCGCTTGGCCAACTCGGCGGGCGAGGCCATGGCCAGGGACAGCGGCATCATGAAAGCGCTGATGACGATGAGCCCCCAGATGCCCACGGAGTAGTTCCCGTTCAGGTCGAAGATCATACCCATGACGAAGGGGCCGATGACTCCCGCCGCAATCGGCCCTCCTTGCAGCAGGCCCAAGACTCCTCCGATGGTCCGAGTGCCGAACATAATGCTGCCGACGGCGCCACGCATGGGAACAAGGCAGCCGAAGCTGACGCCGAACATCAGCGCGAAGGGCAATGTGGCCGAGACCGTTTTGACGGGCACGACCTGGAGGTACAACAAGGCAAAGCCCATCATCGCGGCGACGACTGCCAGGACGAGGCGATAGTCCATCCTGTCCAGCAGATAGCCGCCGCCGATGCGCCCGATACCGCTGAGGATGAAGACAAAGGACATGACTACGGCCGCCCAGGCCGCGGTAAGTCCGATGTCCTGCTGGAAGTAGGGAATCATGTGGACTTGGACCGCGGAGTTTACGGCGAAGGTACCCGACAAGTAGCTCGTGAATAGCCAGAACTCCTTGGTGCGGAGCACCGCGCGGAGCGTCAGCCCGGCATCCGTTCGGCGGCGCGATGGGCCGGTGGGGCGTTCCGTGGAGGCGCTATCCTCCGGCGGGTCCCCATCAGGCCGCAAACCGTAGGGCTCCGGCCGGTCGCGCACCAGCATGCTGAGCAGCGTGACACCAACCAAGACCAGGGCGCCGTAGCCGAACAGGACGACGCGCCAGCCGTAGGCCTCGTCGATCTGCGTGTTCAATATGACGAGGGGCGAGCCGAAGATGGGACCCGTTACCGCAAGCCCCGTGGCCAAGCCGCGGTTGCGACGAAACCACCGCGAGATGATCACGGGCCAGGTAACCGCGTGGCTGACGCCGGATGCTCCCAGGGAAATGACCACGAAGCAGAGAAAAAACGTGACGATGCCAGTGGTGAAGCCGAGGCCGATGAAGCCGACGCCTGAGATCACAGCGCTCCAGAAAATCAATTTACGCGCGCTGAAGCGGTCCAGCAGAAAGCCAACAGCGGGACTGACAATGCCAGACTCCAACTGGCGCAGCGACATGGCGGCTGAAATAACCCAGCGGTTCCAGCCGAAGGTACGTTCTATCGGGATGATGAGAACGCCGAAGCCCTGGAAATAGGCGGCGGAGAAGATCGTGTTGGTCACGATACTCGCGGCGACCATGTACCAGCCGAAAAAAATCCGACGCCTCCCTGATTTCTCAGTAGCATGGGTATCGATCATTCCGGGCTCTCGGCCCGGTTACGGCGGGGCATATTCGTTGTAGTCATCGCGGCTGCTGGCTGTTTTCCGATCTTAGCAAATAAACAGGGCATTTCGACTGCAGCGTATTAAACGATTTGAACGGCTGGAACGGAGCGCAGCGGTGGAACGTCTTGAACGGGCCGCAGTATTAAGGCTGAACGTTTTGAACGAAGCGAAGCGCTTGAACGTTTGGAACGATTGGAACGGTTCCCTTCCGACTGTTAACTCGGAATTCTCCTAAAATATGGCTGTTTTCCGATCTTAGCAAATACACAGAGCATTTTGCCTGCGGCGTATTGCTCGGATATCCCTCACGGAGACCGCGGCGCGGTCGATGTCTTCCTCAAACCAAACGATATCAGCGCGGAGAGCAAGCGAAGCTGCTCGTTGATAACACGGCGAGCTTTTACGGGCTCGAAGGTTGGAAACGCGATCGTCTAGGGTTGCTTATCTGAAGCCAAACGCGCTCGGGTAAAAAGATGGCGGGGTTGTCTTGTAATAATAGGCTCCGACGTATGAGTTAGCCGCAAGAGGATTGTAGGATTGCAAGACCTGACTTCGGATTTCCTCCTGCGGTGGTACGATACTTTCGCTATTTGCCGTCGTCGAAGCTGACGATCACGATGGCGCTGGCAATCAGCGAGCCATCGTTGCCCTCCTCATTTAGCACCTGCAATCCGCCGTGGACCACGTTGATATGGCCGGTGCCGTGGGGTAGCGTTTCCAACACCGCCTGGCCATCCACCGCCTCGGGCTTGGGCACGCCGATGGTTACATCCACCCGCATATCGTCGGCGGTCTTGCCCAGTAGCCGCTGAAATCCCAAGCTGCTGTGATGCAACGCATCGAATACCGCTCGCTTGGCGGCACTGGTGTAATCCAATCCGTGAACATCCACTCCCATACCCATTTCTGTAACGCACCGTACCAAAGCCATACCTGATCACCTCCACCTGCGAGTTCCAGTCGAACCGATTCTTGCCGATACTCAAATACGCATTAGATTGACAACGGGAGGACTCCTCCCTCAAGATTTCTGCCGGTTGGCGACGGCATCGCATGTCTCTTCGCGCGTGCGTTTCAACGCAAAAAACGAGCGCTAAGCCTCTATGTCACTCTATCTATGCAATCTTGTATCGTCGAATCAATACCTTGTGCTGGTCCGACCCAGGGATTGAGGATCGAAAACAGGGACGCGTTACTAAAGATTACGAACCAAGCGAGTTGAACGGAACGAAATAAAGAAATTTATTTCACAGGAAAGTCTTTTCCTCTTGTCACCTGCCTTCTAACTAATGGGCGACCCCAAAAACCGCCCGGGGAGAGCAATGCGCGAAACCCAATCGGCGAGATCGACCGAAAACGGAATCGATTGCAAGATCGCGCCGCACCATGTTCGAGTCAGTCCGGTCGAGCCAGCGACGCGATCGCGATCCGCCTCGATCAAAGGGCCAGCATGTCGTGCGGGTCCGAAGCGGTGATTTCGATTGACTGCTCAACGTTTCGGCGCTATAGCTCCGCCTGCGAAAAGTGTCTGGTCGAATTTCTTGTTCACGCAATCGGAGCATCAAAAGGAGGCGTCCCATGATCAAGGCTCGATACGGCGTTGGCGCCGTAATCCTCGGCATCTTCACGGCAGCGCCGTTTACACCGTCGCTGTTATCACAGGCGCCAGAGTTCAAGCCGGTTACCGAATCGGCGTTGACCAATCCCGATCCAGCGGACTGGCTCATGATCAACCGCACGTTCAATCAGCACCGCTTCAGCCCGCTCAACCAGATCAACAAGAACAACGTCCGGCAGCTCCGTATGGCATGGACGCGCGGTCTGCCGGCTGGCACACAGGAAACCACGCCCATCGTCTATCGCGGCATCATCTACATGTACGTGCCCGGCGCGTCTGTGCAGGCGGTCGATGGCACCAACGGCGACCTGATCTGGGAGTACCAGCGCGATTATCCCAAGTCCGTCAATCCGCAGGCGGCGCGCAACAAGAACATCGGCATCTATGAGGACATGATCTATTTTGCCGCGCCGGACGGAGTCCTGATCGCCCTCGATGCCAAGACCGGAGCGTGCCGTTGGGAGACGAAGGTCGACCACGGCGGGCA
>WNGA01005498.1_pt1 | contig 19631 bp, 20 predicted proteins | sample 5400061 | NCBI WGS metagenome assembly WNGA01 (sample SAMN13153366, study PRJNA577476) | soil metagenome | isolation source: 100 cm soil or saprolite under grassland replicate 2 | place: USA:California | collected 2016-06-15
GCTCCCGCGATAGCCGGCCGCAAGCGGATACCGGAGAAGGTGATGATTTTGCGGGAGTCCGCGCCTACGTGCCCGGCGAGTCCCAACGTCACATCGATTGGAAAGCCGTGGCGCGAGGGCAGCCGCTCATGACAAAACAGTTTGCGGCGGAAGCGGAGGGCTCGGTGCATCTCGATTTTTCTGCCCTGCGTATTGCCGGTGTGGAAGACAGGCTGTCGCAGCTTGCGCTTTGGGTGATCGAAGCCGAACGCGTGCGACGTCCCTACGGCCTTCATCTTCCGGACATTGAGATTCCGCCGGCTGTTGGACAATCGCATTTTCACCAGTGCCTGTGCGCACTCAGTTTATTTCAGTGAGGGCAGCCTGAAGAGCATGAGCAAGAGTAAGAGTGAGACGCGCACACAGAGGGATAGGAGTATCCCGCGGCGACCGCTGCTTTGGCTGGCGGCCGCATTGCTCTTCACTCTACCTCCAATGTTCGGTTCTCTCGCGACGTGGGTCCCGGGCCTTTTTTTGATCACGCTCGCAATGAAATTTTGGATGGAGCCAAAAGGATACCGGCTTCGCTCTGCAACTTTGAAACTGGTTCTCGCGGCGGCGACTCTCGCGGCCATCTTCGTTAGCTACGGATCCCTGAAGGGTGTTGAGCCTGGCGTATCTCTTCTTGTCGTTCTGATGTCACTCAAGATTTTGGAAGCGCACACCGCGCGCGAGTTCCAAGTCATGGTAATGATGGCGTGGGTGCTCTGTCTTTGCGGATTTTTTCTTTCCCAGGACTTTGCGATTGCGATTTGTCTCCTGACCGCGTTCGCATTGCTGCTTGTGGCGCTGATCCAGTTTCATCGCGGATCGTCACCTGGCGCTTTCTGGCCGCCGCTGGGAACGACTTGCAGACTACTTGCTCAGGCGGTGCCGCTCATTCTCTTACTGTTCCTTTTGTTTCCTCGAATAAATACCGGATTCCGATTTGAAATTCGCAACCTCCGTTCGGCAGCTTCCGGTTTTTCCGATCGACTCTCTCCGGGCAGCATCGCATCTCTTGCAAATTCTTCGGACATCGCTTTCCGCGCGGAGTTTCCGGACCACAAAACTCGGCCGCCTGGCCCCATGTATTGGCGCGGCGTAGTCATGTGGCATTGCGAAGGTATGGACTGGCGCGCTCCGTATGCTCCTGCACCAATCTCTGGCCCCTCCAGGCTCGGCGCGCCCTCGCCACGGCGAGCAGGCTTTGGTCGCGTCCTACCAGTTCAATCGTTGAGGAGTCAGGAGATTCGACAACGGATAACGATCGCGCCGCATGGTGCGCGTTGGATGTTCGCGCTCGATCGGCCGTTTGAGGCCCCTTCTGGTGCACTACTTACACGTGGCGATTATCTCTGGAGCGTTCAGCCGATTCGAAAGGCCCGCCGGTATGAGGTGATTTCATCTCCCGAAGTTACAAGAAAGGAACTCCAGCCGCATGAACGCAAGGACGCGCTCGAGCTGCCGGCATCGATCAGCCCGACCGTGCGCGAGTTGGCGGAATCCTGGGTCGCACAGAATTCTGATCCGCGTGCTACAGTAAACAGCGCGCTTCAGTTTTTCCGGTCGCAAGGGTTTCGCTATTCATTGTCGCCAGGCGAATACAAGAAGAACGATCTGGAGCAATTTCTCTTTCATCGTCGAGTTGGCTTTTGCGAACATTACGCCGCCACTTTCGCCACCCTGATGCGACTGGCTGGAATTCCCGCGCGCGTTGTCGTCGGCTACTTGGGGGGTGAGTACAACGATCTGGGCCGATTCTTTCTCGTGCGACAGTCCGACACCCATGCCTGGTGCGAGGTCTGGCTCCCGGATAGCGGATGGACGCGAGTGGATCCAACCAGCGTAGTCGCGCCTGGACGGGCGAGTCTCGATCTCAACTCGTTTCTAGCGAGACGCATCGCTTCCGGAGAAATGGAAACTCGCCAAAGCGCGTTCGTCACACAACTGGCCCGGTCAGTAATATTCACCAACATTCGGCTTGCCTGGGAGACGCTCAATTACGAGTGGGACACTCGGCTCCTTGGTTTCGACGCCGACGTGCAGGAGGCATTGCTGGCCTCCGTCGGGATCGCCAACCGTGGACCGGTCTTGCTCATCATCGAGATCCTGGGCGTCGCCGCCGGTCTGCTCGGAATTTATGCTTGCTGGATGCAATTGCGGACTCGTTCGCGCGCGGACCGGGTCAAGGCGTTGTATGAGCGTTTTTGCCAGAAGACCGCCCGCCTCGGCGTTCGGCGCAACTCATGGGAGGGTCCTTCAGATTTCTCAAGGCGATCCGCCCAATTGTTACCTAACGAATCCCAGCGTATCCGACAGATCTCAAATACGTACATCGCTCTGCGCTATTCGCAGGAATCTGCCACCATCACTCTCGACAAATTCGCGAAAGAAGTGAGTGCGTTTGCCGCCCGCAGCCGTTGATCGCTGATTTGATGAGTAATTGTCTTGCGATTAGTTCGCACGAGCCCCTCCGCACTGGGATACGTAAGGTCATCTTCCCTAGAAATATTCTTCTGGAATTGGATGCTCTGTAGTTTCCTGCTGCCAGTAGATGGTCACAATCCACCAGCGACTGCCATCATAAAACAGCTGGATGCTGTTGATCCCGCGCATGAATGGTTCGGGATCGTCCGGGTTGTGGCGCGATTCGTAGGTGCTCCAGACATGCGCGATATTCCCGAATTGTTCGGTGCGCCGCGTAATCTCCCTTTCGTAAAATCCGTGCTCTGAAAAATACGATTCCACACGCGCAGTGAAGCCATCTACGTCCAGCATTTGCGGTGCTAGATCGTCATTCGCGCCCGGCTTTGCAGTCGGGATTAAACGCGCACCTGGATAATACAACGACCGTTCCCGCTCCCAATCGCGTTTCACGCCAGCCGGTCCCGAAATCGAATCGTAAGCAGCCGTGATAATTGCGTCGATTGACTCGACATCAGCTGGATTAGCTTCTGACTTCGACATTGACATTAGGCGTTCGATGTTTTCTCTACCGTCCCTCAACTCTCAACTCTGTTTGATTACGCTAAGCACCTTCATTGCCGCGTTATGCCCGGGAATACCGCTGACCGCGCCGCCGCGCAATGCGCTTGAGCCACAGAGAAACACATTTTCGTACTCCGTTTCGACTCCCCACCTGCCGGCCTGTTCTTTTGCCTCGACAAAAGGAAAAGTCGGCGCGTTCTGAAAGATGTTTCCGCGATACATACCCAAAGCATCCTCGATATCGACCGGGCTCTTGCTTTCAATGCAGAGACTGCCGTCACGCGCGACCGCGAGATAATCTTCCAGCGGCTCTTCCAACCACTGGTTCATACCTTCGATGAATTTCTTCTCGGCGAGTTTTCGCATCGTATGATTGTCGCGCGCAAACAAACTCCATGGCATGTCGAGCCCGAACAATGTCATGGTGTGAAATCCCTCTTTACGCAGTTCTGGCGCGAGAATGCTGTCGTCGGTCAACGTGTGGCAATAAACTTCGCACGGAATTTTGTTCGGCAGTCGGCCCTGGCACGCTTGATCGTAGCTGACACTCATTTGCTTGTAGCCTTCGTCGCAATGAAACGTCCCGCAAAACGCCTCGGCCGCCGCGTAACGCGTCGCCTTCAATTTCGGCAGGCGGCGAAGGAGCATGTTGATTTTAAACACCGACCCCTCATCCGTGGAGTCGGGCTGATATAGTTTTCCGACAAACTTCGCCAACACGTTCCGTCCAAAATTCACCAGAAGATATTGCGCTCCAACCGTCTCCCTCTTTCCATCAACCTCAAATTCCACACTGCGGTTTTTCCCCCTCACGTCGAGCGAGCGAACATCGACATTCGTTAACATTTCAGCGCCGACTTTGCGCGCCGCCTGTTCCAACTCGCTTGCTACCGCGCCCATGCCGCCGACCGGCACCTTCCATTCGCCCGTCTTATTGCCAATCACGTGGTAAATGAAACACCGGTTCTGCACCAGCGATGGATCGTGCGGATGCGTGAAAACGCCGATCTTAGCGTCGGTGAACACGAGCCCGCGCACCAGATCGTTTTGCAAATAACGTTCGATCGCGTTTCCGATCGGTTCTAGGGCCAGACTGCGCCACGCTTCGCGCGAAACATCATCGACATCGAAGCGCCGCCGGAACTCTTCCTTCGCAACAAGCGGCTCCAGCATCGTGTCCCAAACCTGCTCGGCGAAGACACGAGAGAGATTGTAAAATTTCTTCATCTGTTCGTACTCCGTGTAATTCCCGGTCAGGTCGAACATCGAACGACGACTCATTTCTTCGGAGACATTGCTCAAGAGCAAACTGTCGTGGCTGCCATCCTTCACGTACGGCGTGAAGGATGCAGTGACGCGCCGGCGTAGCTCGAGGTTAAGCCCGAGATCGCGAATGATCTTTTCCGGGAACAAACTGACGAGATACGAATATAGCGATAGCCGCGCATCGTAATCGGGAAACACCTTCTGAGAAGTTGTCGCCCCGCCGATGTAATCATTCTTCTCCAGTAGAAGAACACTCAAGCCCGCACGGCCCAGATAACTCGCGGCCACAAGCCCGTTGTGACCCGCGCCCAGGATTACGACATCGTAACTACTCTTGATCTTGCTCGTGCTCATGCTCGTAATCGAAATCGGATAGAAACTAGCAAACGCTCAACGTCCAACGTCCAACGCTCAACGTCCAATTCAGAAATTCATGCAGCGCAAAGGCGCCGCGCATAGCTGCCCGACCTCTTTGGGTACCGTGAAATGCCTTCTGAATTGAGCATTGGGCGTTGAGCGTTGGGCGTTTGCTCTAATACCAACGAGCTTGCACGCCCACAAGCAAACTAGGAAGCTTCCCCAAGCTTGTGAGTGCATTCGAGTATCTCTCCGTTCTTATCTCAATCATTCTCGCCTTGGGCATGACGCGCGTGCTCGCCGGCGTCGGCGAAATGCTACAGGCGGGCTCACGCCGTCACATTTACTGGGTACACGTCATCTGGATCGTTAACCTCTTTCTGTACCTCGTGGTCGCTTGGTGGGTTTTCTACCGCTGGCGCGACCAGCAGCCGTGGACGTTTTTCCTGTTCGTCTTCGTCCTGGTCTCACCAACCATCTTGTATCTGGCGTCACTCTTACTTTTTCCGCGGGAAGGCGATGTCGACCTTACCATTGACTACAAGACGCATTATTACGCGAATCACCGCGCCTTCTTCATCCTCTTCGCTCTGTTTACGCCGGTCGATATCGCTGACTCGCTGCTCAAAGGCGTCCCGCATTTTCTTGGATTAGGGCCGCAATACTTCATTAGTAGCTTGCTTTATTTCGTCGGTCTGACGGCGGCTGCGATTACACGAAACGAGAGCTATCATCAATTCTACGCCATCTTTTTTTTCGTCCAAACTGTTGTCGCCAGTTTCGCCATTTTTCATACGCTTGTGTAAGCCCAAAGGGCGCGCCTTACCGTTTGCCTGCGAATAAAATTTCGGAGACAGGATTGCAAATGAAGACAGTCGCACTACCGGATGGCAAACACGTTCCGGCGCTGGGCCAGGGCACCTGGCGCATGGGTGAGAACAAAAGCGCGTATACAGAGGAGGTCGCGGCGTTGCGTTTGGGAATCGATCTCGGCATAACGTTGATCGACACCGCCGAGATGTACGGCGAAGGCGGCGCGGAAAACGTGGTGGCGGACGCGATCGAGGGTCAACGCAATCGCGTGTTCGTGGTCACCAAAGTGTATCCGCGCAACGCTTCGCGCACGAAGCTGCCGAAAGCATGCGAGGGCAGTCTCAAGCGTCTCCGCATCGAGGTCATTGACCTGTATTTGCTGCATTGGCGAGAAAGAAATACGCCGCTCGCGGAAACCGTCGAAGCATTCGAGAAACTTCGTTCCGCCGGAAAAATCAAACGTTGGGGTGTCTCCAATTTCGATGTCGATGATTTGAAAGAACTATTCGACATCGAAACGAGTTCCGCATGCGCGGCGAATCAGGTTCTTTATAATCTCGAACATCGCGAAATCGAATCTGCTCTCTTGCCGTTCGTCACTGGTCCCTCGTCACCTGCCACTTGTCTTATGGCATATTCTCCCGTCGGCCACGGGCGAGGGCTTCTGAAGAACGCGACGCTTAGGAAAATTGCAAAACGCCACGACTCAACCGCGGCACAGATCGCGCTCGCGTGGGTGCTGCGTGGACCCGGCATCATCGCAATTCCTAAAGCGAGCAACCAAGCGCACGTGCGTGACAACGCCCAATCTGTCGAGATTCAATTAACCGACGAAGACTTCGCGGATATCGACCGTGAATTCCCGCCTCCAACATCGAAAGAGCCGTTGCCGATGTTGTGACTTGGAGCGCGCTGTCCGTCCTTGCTCGCCGCGCCGAAGTTGGCGAAGGCGGGAGCGCCTTTTAATTCTTACTCCCTACCTCTTATTTTTTAGCGCCATCAGCCTCCGGTTTGTCGGTGGGTGTGAGTCCTCGCGGAGAAGTCAGCACCGCAATAGAGATAAAACGCTACTAAAACGAACGGGATGACGCATCAATCGTCGTGCCTGGAAAGAGTGGATCCGAATAACGCTTGACACCAAAATCCGCTAACGCGTATAAGCGGGCCGTTGTTCGTCGAAAGGAGAACCCAATGAACGCTTCTTTTAAAGCTTTGATATTCGTAGTCTGCGTCGGCGCTACAAATCTTGCGTCGAGTATTGGCATTCCTGCCAAGGGCGACGTCGTGACTGACTGGAACAACGAGGCGCTCGATGCCATTCGCGCTGGGAACACCGCGCCACCGATCGCCTCCCGCAGCCTCGCTATTCTTCACGTCTCAATCTACGATGCGGTTAACGGCATCGCCCGCACGCACGAACCTTACCTGGTGCAAAGTGACGGGCCGGCCAGTGCGTCGCGTGAGGCTGCTGCCAGCGCTGCTGCACACGGGGCGCTCGTCAATTTATTCCCGTCCAGGATATCCTACTTTAATGCGCGTCATGCCGCGATTCTCGCTGCAATCCCCGATGGCCCACAAAAGACCGCCGGCATTGTGTGGGGTGAATTCGTCGCGAACCAAATCCTCGCGGCACGGGCCAACGATGGTTCCGATGCTATCGTCCCGCCGCCTGGCGGCAGCGGTCCCGGCGTGTGGGTGCCGACCCCTCCAGCGTTCCTTCCTTATTTGCTGCCGCAATGGGGATTCGTCATGCCGTTTGCAATGAGCAGCAGTTCGCAGTTCCGCCCGCCTGGCCCGCCGTCTCTCGATAGCCAGCGATACCCGGCGGACTACAATGAGGTTAAGGAGCTCGGCGCGGCTGTTGGCTCCACGCGCACAGAGGAGCAGACCCAGATCGGCTTGTTCTGGGCCGACGGCCTTGGCACCGAAACGCCTCCCGGCCACTGGAACAGTATCGCGCAGACGATTGCCGACGCGCAAGGCAACACGCTGGAAGAAAACGCAAGGCTGTTTGCCTTATTGAACATCGCCATGGCCGACGCTGCCATTTGCGCGTGGGACGCCAAGTATACCTTCCACTTCTGGCGCCCGGTGACCGCGATTGCCTTCGCCGAACCAGAACTGAACTGGATGTCGTTCATCGTGACACCATCCTTCCCCGATTACGTCTCCGGCCATAGCACGTTCAGCGGCGCAGCCGCAACCGTGCTCCCACTGTTTTACGGCACGGAAGACCTTCCCTTCGCCACCCGCTCCGATTCTCTGCCCAACGTGGTCCGCAGCTTTGCAACCTGCCTCGATGCAGCCGAGGAAGCGGCAGTGAGCCGGCTGTACGGGGGCATTCACTTCCGATCGGCAAACGAAGATGGCCTGCAAGCGGGCATCAGCATCGGCGAATGGACCGATACCCATTACCTACAGCCAAAAAGCAATCACCGGCGCAGGTAACGGCGGAGCAACAGAACTCATCCCGCAAGTGCGGGACGCAAGCGCTCGATCGGTCGCAATCGAATTCACCAAACAAGATTGCCGAAATTGACCGCGAGTTTTCACCGCCCAAATCAAAATAGCCATTGCCGACGCGTTGTGACGCGTCAGTTCCCTGCCACGCCATCTCTCAGCCTTAATCACCAGCGCAGCCTAGTCATCATGCCCGTGACCATGGTGATGCTTCTTCCACTTCACTTTCCACTTTCCGTGTTTCCATTTCGCGTATTTGAATTTTTTGTCCGTCCCCGCCCAGCTTTCATCGGGCCAAGGCGCTGATTCCAAATACGCCAAGTTCCGATCAGACAACCCGAGCGCGTCAAGCGTACTCGTGTCGAGCCGACCGGTCGGCAAAATTCCCAAGCGCGATTGGAGCGCGCGCACAGCAAAGGCTGTCCCTCTCCCATACTTGCCGTCAGTCCGACCTCGATAATATCCGAGACTCACGAGTTGACGCTGCACTTCAGCGATGATGCGCACGTTTATCCAAGACAGCGCTGATTCATAGGGCTTGCCGAAGAACGCCCCGTCCATCTCGACCGGCGGACCCCACTCGCCAGAGGAACGCGCCGGCGAGACCGGCCTAACCCGCGAGCTATCATCAGGCCGAGCGCCCCTTGGCTGAGTTACGGGAGACGATGAGGTAAGCGAACGCGATGAGGCTGAATTCGAACCCACGTTAAGCGAGCGGAGTGTCTCCGGGTTGATCTCGCCAGTGACTTGCAACCCATTGCGAATTTGGTAACGCCGAACCGCGGCAGTAGTCTCGGCGCTCTTTTCGCCGCTAACGTTGCCGTAGTAAAAGCCTTGATCTTTGAGAGCCTGCTGCACTGATTGGATCGTCTGATCGGCGCGCAATGAGCAAATAACGCATAGAGCGACGACAAGGTACGCAATTGTTCGTTTCATGGCCGGAGATTTTACGCAGCGGCTCGCTATTAGAGATTCGCGCGCGCCTGTGCCAGCGCGTGCGTCCTGTCGGATCCAGCGGCCAGCCTGACGTCAGTTCTTCGTATGCAAGCGGTTTGATTCACCGCTCATCTCTAATCGCAGGAGGATTTGCCGTTGATGAATTTCAATTTGTGTATGACAATTAAGCCATATGCGTAACGCAATTACCGTCCGTGTTCCAAAATCCCTGAGCGCGTGGCTTAAGGAAGAGTCTGCCCGGACCGGCCTCTCGCAAGGTCGAATCATTCGAGAGCAATTGGAGCGTGTCCGGCAACGCGACAACGGCGCGCGGAGCTTTATGCGGCTTGCCGGGATCATTCGAGGTGGCCGGCGCGATGTTTCAACGCGTAAGGGCTATTCTAGGAAGTGAAAGCAATTGCCGATACCGGCTTCCTTGTCGCCTTCGCACGCGACCGCGACATGCACCACGCATGGGCCATTGGCGTGGCACAACACATCACCGAGCCGCTTCTGACCTGCGAATCCGTTTTGTCAGAAACGGCTTTCCACATCGGCGACGCCGAGGTGGTCTTCGACATGATTTCTGAAAAACTGATTCGGCTCTCATTCGATTGCAACGATCATCTGCCGCAGCTCGCGGCGCTGGCTAAACCCTACAAAGATCGACAACCCGATTTGGCCGATCTCTGTCTGATCCGTATGAGTGAACTGTATCCGCGACACAGCATTATCACTGTGGACAAGGATTTTCGCGTTTATCGGCGGAACAAACGCGAGGTGATTCCACTGATCTCACCACCTGGGCGATAATTTCCGGCGCGACGTGATCCCCGTCAGCCGCCGGTTTTGGCTTGCGCTACGTAACGCTTAACCTCTGCCGCGTCGGCGCCGACAACGGTGCCGACAAGGCGGCCAGCGCGATTGTAAACGTTAACCTGCGGAACCGAGTGGATGTTGAATTGCCTAACGACCGGCGTCTTCCAGTTGACGATGTCGATCTTGCGCAGCGCAACCTCCGGATCGGTCCTTGCCATCTGTTCCAAGCTTGGCGAGAGCTGTTTACACGGGCCGCACCAGTCTGCATAAAAATCGACAACGGTCACGTTGCCCAGTGCGACATGTTTCGCGATGTCCACCTCCGTGCCGTGAGAAATCACTTCGACTTGTCGGCCACGACCAGCGACGACCGCAGCAGGCGCCTCAACCTTAGCCTGTTGGTTTTTGGCTGGTCCTTGCCCGATCCAATATCTGTTTTTTTCTTCGGCCACTTTCCGTCGCAATTCCGCCTGCTGAGTTTGAAACGCAACCTGACTGGCAGCTTGTTCGGTCGAGTAGGCGGCGGCCTGCGCAGCATCATAATGAAAACGGTCCTGAACTTCTTTGGGCAGCTCAGTTAAGTAAACCTTCGATATTCCCGATTTGCTGATGAGGACAATACCGTCGGGTTCCACTCGGTTGACTCTGACGTTCTTGTATTCTTTCCCGTCAATCGCTTTGAAGTCCTCAGCGAGAGCGACCGACGCGAAACATAAAATCAAAAAGGCAAGGATCTTCATCTTGCTGTGACTGCGAAAAACCACGCGTGCAATAGCTCGGGCGAAAGGTAAAGATCCAACGCATGCCGGGTAAGCTTATCCCGCGCTGTGGAAGTGCTCATTGACCCGGTTGTTAGCCTGGAAAAATGTTGACGGCAATGGAAATCCGCTCTTGATAGGCCATGAAAACGAAACCGATCGGATTAATGCCGCCAATGTTCCTGGTTTCCTAAGGCAAAAACGACACTTTTGCAGGAATTCGCTGATGTCATCAGCCGTGCGCAAACCGCTTGCATTTCAACATCTTGAGTCACTGTCACGATCATCACGGGTAATCAGCAATGCGCCCATTTTTACCCACCCGGGTGACACAACGGGTGACACAAATTTTTCTTTTCGACGCCGATAAATAAGAACAATCTTCAATTGGCACAGGGTTTTCTTTTCGCGAAGCTGAAGTACCTCAGAACCAAAATACGAACATGAAAACCAAACCAGTCTTTCTCGCTCTCGCAGGCACACTAGCCAGCACGGTCCAGCGCGAAGTACGGCAAGAAATCGTTTGCAACCTGCTATCCCATGGAAACCCGAGCTGACCAGCTTCAATGAGCGACGATCCAACAGAAGCTTTGTCTCGCGGGGCAGGAGCTTGCGAATTCTGGTCGTCGAAGATCACGCCAGCACGTTGAGAGTATTGGCCCGCTTACTCGATCATTTCGGCATGAACATCCGATCGCTTTTTGTTTGCAGCGCCTTCCTTCTGTTCGCAAGCGTCGCTTACGGTGCCGGCTCTTATCAGCGCACGAGAGACGGGAAAACGCTCGTCTGGAATGATTCACCTAAACGTGGCGAGGAGGCAACGTGGTCCGGCAAGCGCGACAAGAATGGATTCGCCGCTGGCTCTGGTACACTGACGTGGTATAAAGTTGAGCCAACAATCGTCACTGGCTCCAACATTCCGGATGCCAGAAGATTCGCGGTCGTCATCAACCGTTATTCAGGCAAAATGGTGCACGGCAAATTCAAGGGAGCTGTCACTTACGTCGATGCCAATGGAAAAAGATTGCAGGCGACCTTTGTTAACGGAGGTAAGAAGCCGGTGACACAGCAAACGGCCACGCCGACTCCAGAGCGCACCCCTGCACCAGTCACACCGACCCCGACGCCAGCTCCAGAGCAGAGCCCTTTGCCAGCCGCACAAAAAACCCCGACTGCAGTCCCACAACAGACGGCCACCCTGGCGCCGGAGCAGACGGCGACCGGAACGTCGGAGCAACAAACCAGGCAACCTGATGCTAAAAGCACAATCGTACCAATACCAACCCCGCCTGCCGATTCTCTGCGGTCGCTCAGCGCGCCGCCATTGGCTTTACCGAAGCCGCCGCCAACTGTGGACGCACAAACCGTTGCCGCGTTAGATACTATGTATCAAGCGGCAGTTAAGGCCAATGACGTCGCAATAATGGATCAGATTTTGGCCGATGACTTTGTTTTAATAACAGACCGCGGTGCTTCTTTGACGAAAGCCGACTTGATTAAGGAAGCGCGAGGAAAACGGACGATCTACGAGCACCAGGAGGAGGAGGAAGGCACGCAGAAGGTGCGAATATGGCGCGATACGGCTGTTGTTACTGCGCTGTTGAGGATCAAAGGCACCAGAGACCAAAACCCCTTCGATTACAAAGTCTGGTTCAGTGAGACTTATGTTCGGACGGCTACTGGTTGGCGTTACGTATTTGGGCAAGCTTCGATTCCGTTGCCGAAACCGGACGCGAAATAGTTTTTCGATCACCTGATTGTGCCTTGCGTCACAACTATCGCGCGTGGGCGCGCGAGGGCACTTGACACGAACTTGGCAAGTAGATTGCGCGTTCTTGCGTTTCGTTGCGTAATCGTTCGCAAACGCATTCGGCGGGAATATGCACGTTTTCCCCTTGTGAAACTGCTTTTCAGAGGTAGGAATCGTCAAAATTGAACTCGCGGCAAATCCGACCAAACACGGATTTCTAATTCAAGAATGCGCGTTTGCACACGTTTTCACGATGTTGCATACCGTCGCTGACGCTAGGTCTTTCGATTCATCCCGGGTCATCAGTAATCTGCACATTTCTACCACGCCGGGTGACACAACGGGTTACACCAATTGGAAGGACGGCGCGTATTGAGGTTTCCTAAGCCCTGATTTTCCTACGTCCGCAACTTAGTTCCGTTAAGAGTCCACCCCCTGCGGTAGAGACCATGAGAGTCGCCGCGGCGAGAGCATCGAACCAAAACGGGGCGGTACTTCGCTTGAAAAAGAACAAGACATAGATTGTATCGCCCACCAGCGGAACCAGGACCAGGGAAGCATTAAGCAAGGCTCGGCCGGGTCCGATGAGACCCGCGCTGTAGCCCGACAAGGCCAGCGATAACCCCTACCAGCATTCCTGCCGCCAGAAGCAACGGCGAGCCGCCGTAAAGTGGACGTCCACCGAGAACACCGTTAAATCCTAGGGAAGTGAGAAGGACAATCATGCCGTAACCGACGAACATCGCGGCAGCGCCTCGAACAATTGGGAAAATCATTTGCCGCTGTATCAAAGGAAATCTGTTACTGGGCCGCTTCGTACCGAACCTTAACCAGTGCAGTCAGGCCATTGGCTTTTCGCGCGAGAATCTCATTGTCCCATGACTGATCTGCATGCGGCGTTACTCGTGCTACGTACTCGGCTGTCTTTCCGTCCGGCTGTGTCTCCTGAAATTCGTGCACTAGTTTTCCATCTTCCATTCTCACCGTGCCTTTGGTGAGACTTCCTTCTGCGCTCACGTACCAAAAGACGATGACGCGCTGCTGCGGATCCCACGCGTAAAGTCCGTCAATGTAAGGGCTCGCCTTCCCATCTGTGACAAGTTCGTTGCTGATGCGAATGGCCTGACGGCTTGGTGTCCAGGTAAATCGCGCGTGGATCTTTTTCTTCTTTCCCTCCGGCGAATCGGGCAGCTTGGCGTCCCATTCATGCGCCGTGAGGAAAGCGATTGGCTCCAAGGCCGCGGCGGACGGCGCTGGCGTTTGCGCATGGGCGCACACGATCGCAAATCCAACCGCGCCGGTCAACGCAACCATCTTAAGAGTTCTTGTCCGTTTCATGGGTTGCACCGTGTCATAATGCGCCATGGGAGGATTGTAGAAAATTGACATTTATTCGCGCGCAACCGCTGATTATTCGATTTCGAGATAATTCAGAAACGGCCCGCGCTTCGTCAGATAGTTAGCTGGAGTCAATCCGCTGAACGCGCGAAATTCATGGATTAAGTGCGCTTGATCGTGATAACCGCATGTTGCCGCGCCGTGTCCGCCCAATCCACTTCCGGCTTGTGTCCGACGGGTCGAATCACGCGTTGAAATGCGCAGAGCCTGGCAAACAACGTTGGAGTTAATCCTACACACCGATCGAACTCGCGGAGCAAATGTTTGTGACTGATCCCAATCGTCTCCGCAATCATGCCGATCCGCACCGCGTCTAGTTCCCCCTGGATCATGCGCAATGCATAACTGACCGGGCGGGTCGGTTGCGTTCGCGAGCGCGCGCATTGGATCAGCCAGGACTCCAGCAGATCAAATCGCGAATCGTCATCCGGCGCTTCGCCTAACTGGTCGCGCAGATCGTCAATCTCGCGGCCGAAGATCGTTTCCAACTCCACCACTTGATCGGTAAATTCACGCAACGGAATTCCGAGAAACGGCCACGCACCGCCGGCTCGCAGCCGAACGCCGACCAGATGTACATAACTGATTTCATCAATCACGATCGGCGTGGTTCTTTCGCCTGAGATCCAGCTATATCGAAAAATGGTATGCTTTGCCGGATTATCTCGTGCGCAAAGCCTTTGCGGATCGCCGAGGTTGATGATCAACTCCATTGCCCCGTCCGGCAAAATCATGTTGCGCCAGCGTGCCGGCAAATAACCACGCGCCATCCAGAGATACTCGACATGCGGCGCCAGAGCCGGCGAAACCGCCCGGACACGATGAGTTAGCACAAACCCTAGCGTGACGCATCGGGCTTCTCGCCGTCAAGCGGAAGCGAACACGCTTCTGATTCGCTCGGAAGAGATGGGTCGCAACTTTCTCGAGAGGGCAATTTATCCAGTTCTGATTGTGGGCGCAGTCATTGCGATCTGGCAGTTCGCACAACAACTCACCAACTTTCCGCCAGCGGGGTTGAACGGAGGAGGCCGCGTTGTCTGCGCAGACGAATTAGATTCCCAGCACTCGCATCGCCATTCCGAAGTTAAAGTCTAAAGAGGATAACGCAGTTGGCAGAAATATGGTGATACTTGTCATTGCTGCCAGCCGATCAATTGAAGAAACTAGAGGCCATGGATGCACGAACAATCACAATCACTGGATCGGAATTATTCGGCAGAGCAGTAGAATTCGGCTTCCGGCTCGTGCTCGCCCTTCTCCTTATCGGTGAACTTTCCGCGAGCGCGGCTCCGATCGAATCAAATGCGCTTAAGCCACCCGCCCAGGGAAAAATCCCTGTCGCCTTTCTTATTTCAGAAGGTGCAGTGATTATCGATTTCTCTGGGCCGTGGGAAGTCTTCCAAGATGTCATGATTCCCGGTCGCCAGGATCCTCCGTTCCGTCTTTATACCGTAGCCGAAACAGCGGCCCCTATTCGAGCAAGCGGCGGGATGAAGATCCTACCAGATTACACCCTTGCTAACGCGCCTCCGCCGAAGATCATCGTCATTCCGGCTCAGAGTAAACCAAGCGCAGCGGTACTGGAATGGGTTCGCAAGGCCACCAAGAACACGGATGTAACCATGTCGGTTTGCACCGGCGCATTTGTTCTGGCAGAAACCGGACTGTTGTCCGGCAAATCTGCAACCACATTTCACGGAGCGTTTGGGCCTTTTGCCATGCAGTTTCCAGATATCAAACTCAAACGCGGCGCTCGGTTTGTCGAAGATGGCAATCTCGCTACCGCCGGTGGACTTTCTTCGGGCATCGATCTCGCGCTCCGCGTGGTCGAGCGCTACTACGGCCGGGACGTCGCCCAGAAAACTGCCTACGACATGGAATATCAGGGGCAAGGATGGATGAACGCGGATTCAAATCAGATTTATGCCAGCGCGCCCGTGTCCACCAGCGAGCATCAACTCTGTCCAGTTTGTGGAATGGATGTCGATCTAGCGACAGCGCCGAAGTCTGTCTTTAAAGGCAAAACTTATTATTTCTGTTCCGGCGACGACAAAAAGACATTCGACGCGGCGCCGGATAAGTTCGTAACCGCTGGCAAGAAGCTCTGAGTCCGAGCCCGGACGGGCATTAGATAGTGGAAAGCGTACTTAATAATAAGCAGCCGGTCCAACCGCGGACGCGTAGGGTCGTGTTCGTAGCCGCGCCCGGAACCGAGATCCTCGATCTGGTCGGGCCGCTTCAAGTCTTTGCTCGTGCCGCGGAAATTTTTGGCAAACAAAATCCCGGATCGGCTCCAATCTATTCCCTCGAAGTTATCAGCACTTCTCCGCAAAGGTCGCTCCTCACAAACTGCGGTCTGCGGATCACTGCGCACAAAACCTTTCGAAAGGTGCGCGGCAAGATCGACACTCTGCTCGTAGCCGGCGGCAGCGCAATTGAGCAGGATGAAATCAACAACGACGTTGTGCGCTGGCTGCGAAAGATCGCCGGACGAATTCGACGAATCGGCTCAGTCTGCACCGGCGCAATGCTTCTTGCTCGAGCGGGGTTGCTGGACGGCCGCCGCGCGACGACGCATTGGAATTGGTGTCAGGTTCTTATCAAACGCGCCCCACGCGCCGACGTTGATCCGAATCCAATATTTATTCGTGACGAAAATATTTACACGTCGGCCGGAGTCACTGCGGGAATGGACCTTGCCTTGGCCCTAGTCGAAGAAGACCACGGCTCGGCGTTAGCGTTGCAGGTTGCTCGCAACCTCGTCCTCTACTTGCGCCGGCCAGGAGGACAATCGCAATTTAGCGCGGCGCTGTCTCTGCAACTGACAGACCGCAAACCATTGCGTGAACTGGAGTCGTGGGTGCTCGACAACTTAAACAAACCGCTCACCGTGCCGGTGCTGGCGCAGCGGGTCTCGATGAGCCCGCGCAATTTCGCTCGCGTTTTCACCAAAGAAATGAAGACCACGCCCGGGAAGTTTGTCGAACGCCTGCGCGTCGAAGCAGCTCGCCGGCGATTGGAAGAAAGTCAGAACAGCATGGAAACGATCGCGGGCGAATGCGGCTTTGGAAACGTCAATTCGATGCGCAACGTCTTTCAGCGCGCGCTAAAAATTCCACCGGGACAATATCGTCGCCATTTCCGACACATGAAGCGCCCGGCACGAAAAAATACGGCGCCTAGGTCGAACGCGGCACCGACTCGGCGGATCACTCGCTTGCCGCGCCGACTCGTCACGTCGCAGTGAAAACGAAGACGGAAGCGGGCGAATGCGAATCGCTTGTCGCACCGCCCTTCAGCCTCCTTCAAAGTTAAGCTTTTCAGCGTTCCACCTTTCCTGATAGCAACCAAGACCTCAGTATGAACCACAATTCGAGTCTTGTGCTCCTCATTTGTGTTCTGGCGGCATTCACTGGTCCAATGAGTTGCGGGCATGCGGCGCCTGAGAGCCAGGCTTCGTATGGGGTCCGTGTGAAATATCGCCCCGAACAGAAAATCAAATACTCGGATTTCACGATCGAATATGTGGGTGAACGCCAGGAAAGCACGCCAGCGTATCCGAGAGGATTTCTTTACTACGATTTCAAAGTGTGGGCTGCAAACATTGAGAAAATCGTCTCTTGGAGCAGCGGCACGGGCGATATCGGGCCGGTCGAGTTCGAGATCGGCGGCAAACGGTTTCTCCTCGAGTTACGTCGCTCCGATAAGCTCGGAAAATTGAAAGAAAACGAGCTCGTGATCTGGAAGTCGGGCGACGCCGCGCGGTGATCCGCGTTTCGAAACGCTGGTTCATAAGGCTTTTGGCGAAATAAATAAAGACGAGGTCGCTCGTCCGCGGACTCCTCACGCCCACACCCGGCGGAGCCTAGGATTGAGCCGGCGTCATCTGAACGCCATCCTTTTCATCTCCTCCTTGCTCGCGCCTTGAGCGTGTGGCAAAAGCCATGCGATGAATCCGAAGACATTCTTCGGGGAACTGAAGCGGCGTAATGTTTACAGAGTTGCGGTCACGTACGCGGTTATCGCGTGGCTGCTGATTCAGGCAGCGTCGATTCTGCTTCCCACCTTTGAAGCACCCACCTGGGTGATGAAAGCGTTGGTGGCGCTCCTGATTTTTGGCTTTGTCATGGCGGTGTTTATTTCCTGGGCTTTCGAAGCGACACCGCAAGGAATGAAACGCACTGAGGACGTTTCACCTGACGAGGTGCTTCCGTCCTGGAGTCCCCGGAAGTTTGCCGCCCTTATCGTCACTATCGCTCTGCTCGCAGCCAGTCTGCTTGTGTTCAATCTTCTCCGAAGCCGAAGCAAACCACCTTCGCCTCCGCCAACTGGCGCACTAGATCTTCCGGCGAAATCGATTGCGGTACTTCCTTTTGAAAACCTGAGCCGCGATCCGGACAACGCCTACTTTACAGAGGGTATACAGGACGAAATCCTCGCGCGCCTGGCCAAGATCGCGGACTTGAAAGTCATTTCGCGCACGTCGACCCAGCGTTACAAAAGCTCGCCTGATGATCTGCCGCAGATCGCGAAACGGCTCGGCGTATCAAGCATCCTCGAAGGCAGCGTCCAAAAAACCGCCGATCGCGTTCGCGTGACTGTCCAATTAATCAATGCCGCCAGCGATGCGCATCTTTGGGCGGAGACGTACGACCGGAATCTCACCGACGTTTTTGCGGCCGAGAGCGACATTGCCAAAATGATTGCCGACACGCTTCGAGCCAAGCTCGCGGTGAAAGCCCTCGAGTTGGACAACACCCTCGGAGAGGCGCACGCGACGCTCGCAAACGCGCTTGTTGCCTATGACCTCAATTTTGCAGAAGCGAATCGTGAATTCCGGCGCGCGATTGAATTGAACCCTAACTACGCGACCGCCCACCAATGGTATGGGGAGACTGGACTCGTGCCGCTCGGCCAATTTGACGAGGCCATAGCCGAGGCCAGGCGCGCTCTCGAGCTCGACCCACTCTCCATCGTTATTAATGCCGATGTTGGGACTGTCTTGACCAACGCTCGCCGCTACGACCAGGCGATCGATCAACTGCGCAAAGCCGTAGAGATGGACCCGGGCTTTTACTACGCCCACTGGACTTTGGGAGACGCGCTGGAACTGAAGGGCCACAACGCAGAGGCCATAGCCGAGTATAAAAAAGCAATTGCGCTAAATGACGATCCGCTGCCGCCGGCGTTGCTCGGCCATCTCTACGCAAAAATCGGGAGGAAAAATGAGGCACTGGCGATTCTTAAACAGGTGCGCGAACTGCGCGAATCATCGAAGCAACGCTATGTTTCGCCATACAATCTCGCACTGGTCCATATCGGACTCGGCCAGAAAGACGAGGCGATACAGTTGCTCGAAGAAACCTACGAGGAGCGGGACGGATACAATACCGCATTCATCAAGGTCGAACCGATGCTCGACCCGTTGCGCGGGGATCCGCGCTTTGAAGCGCTGGTTCAGAAAGTCTTTGCCGGACCGCGATAAAGACGAGATCGCTCGCGCCTCGCGAGCGCTCAAATACCCAAAGCGGACAACAAGGCACTGTATTCGTTCACAAAAGCGGATAGCTGCGGATGCGACGCTTCAAAGTTTTCGACGGATCGCTTGAGTTTGCGCAGAGGATTCCTGGTCGATTCCGGCTTTCGCTCGGCGCGGGTTGCTTCGTAGGCCGAAGCCTCCACAAGACGGGCAATGCTCCGGGCATCCTCGTGATGAGTCTGCGAAACTTTGGCGATCGCTGGCTTGAGCTTCGACAGCAAGCCCAGCAACTCGGCTTTCTTATCGGCCGGAATATTTCCGGCAGACGCAATAGCTGCTTTGGTCTTCTCGATGTGCTCGTCAGTCATCTATGCCCTCCCCTCTTACTTTTTATGATTTCGCTTTCCGATTTGCGAACACGTTGGAATAGGACGCGCTTAGAAACAACCTGCGATTTCAGAAAATTCTCGCCGGGCCGGAGCCAAAGACGACTCGTTAATAAGGAGCAGGGTTCAGTTATCTCGTGATCACCGGCGAGCGTTGGCGCTGCTGTCACCATGTTTGTGTTCCTGAATTATATATTGGC
>WNGA01022135.1_pt1 | contig 19629 bp, 16 predicted proteins | sample 5400061 | NCBI WGS metagenome assembly WNGA01 (sample SAMN13153366, study PRJNA577476) | soil metagenome | isolation source: 100 cm soil or saprolite under grassland replicate 2 | place: USA:California | collected 2016-06-15
GGCTCGATCACCCGAACCCGGATCCCAAAGCGCTCGACCTCCAAGGCCAATCCGTCGCTGACGGCGCCGAGCGCGTGCTTGCTGGCGTCGTAGGCCGACGTGACCGGCTTGCCCCACAGCCGCCCGGCGAGCGAGGAGACGTTGACGATGCACCCCGACCGCCGCTGCCGCATCCCCGGCAGCACCGCGCGGATCACGCGGATGGGACCGAACAGGTTCGTCTCGAACGTCTCCCGTAGCATCGCGTCGGGCAACACCTCCACCGCGCCGGACCGGCCCACCCCGGCGTTGTTGACGACGACGTCGATGCGCCCGCTGGCCGTGAGGATCTGGGCCACCGCCCGCTTGACCGAGGCGTCGTCGGTGACGTCCAGCTGGGCCAGGTGCAACGGCAGGTCGTGCCTGGCGGCCGCCGCTTGGACGTCTGCTGCCTTGGACAGGTCCCGCATGGTGGCGTACACGCGGTCGCCATTGCGCGCGAACGCCAGCGCCGACAGCATCCCGATGCCGCTGCTGCATCCGGTGACCAGCACCACCGCCACGATCGCCCTCCCTGCGACGGCGCCGCGAGGGTGCGGGCTGGGCCGGCCGGCCCAGCCCCGCCCGTGGGGATGCCAGCGGCGCGAGTTCGGTCGTGACTGCAGCATGGGCGCTGTCGATGCCGGCGTCGATGACCTGGCGGGTCATGGGTGGCTCGCCGCCCCGTGCAGCGAGCGGCGCGTGGGCAGCCATGACCTGGGAGGTCATTGTGCCGCGTGCGTGGCTGCGGCAGCGTGGTGCGCACATGGTCGCTGCCGAGGAGCACATGATCGACCCAACAGCCCGCACCCCCATCCACCCGTTCGACGCCGACACCCGCGTCGCCGCCGTCGCCGAGCACACCTGGGCGGCGACCATCACCGACCGGTGGAACACCGTCGGCGGTCGGGCGTTTGGCGGCTACAGCCTGGCGGTCTGCCTGCAGGCGCTGCGCTTGGAGCTGCCGTTGCCCGACCCGCTCACCGCAGCCGCGCTGTTCCTGGGACCGGTCCGGCCGGGTCCGGCGACCGTGTCGACGGAGGTTGCGCGCATCGGTCGCCGGGTCGCCGCTGGCCACGCCAGACTGGTGCAATCCGGGGTCGAAGTCGTCCACGCCATGGCCACGTTCACTGATCTTCGCAGTGCCACCGGTCGGACGCTGATCCGCAGCCGCATGCCCGACCTGCCGCCACCCGGCCAGGCCGTCGAGCTGCGGACATCGATCGCTGGGGTCACCGTGACCGACCGCATCGAGTACCGCCTGGCCCAGCCGCCGGGATGGTCGAATGGGCGGCCCAGCGGCGCGCCGAGCATGACGCTGTGGCTGCGGTTCAGGCAGCCCCGCGACCCGGACCTGCTCGCCCTCGCGATGCTGGTGGATGCCGCGCCGCCGGCGGTGTTCGAGGTCGACGAGACGGGCTCCACCACCATCGAGCTCACCGTTCACCTGCGCGCCCACCCGGCCCCAGGGTGGCTGGCGTGCAAGGCCACGACGCGGCACGTGATCGGCGGCTACCACGAGGAGGATTTCGAGATATGGGACAGCCACGGCAAGCTCGTCGCGCAGTCGCGTCAGCTCGCGCTGCTGCCGGCCACCGCCCACGAGCTGCGCCGTGACGCGCCGAGCAGCCACGAGCATGGCGAGCATGGCCGGCGTGGAGGCACCGCACCCTCCGGCGCCGTCCACCGATCGGTACGCAGCCGGCACGCTGCTGCGTGGCTGGCGTGACCGGCGGCGGGTGAGCCAGCTGGAGCTGAGCCTCGACACGGGCGTGTCCGCGCGCCACATCAGCTGCATCGAGACCGGTCGCGCGCATCCCAGCCGCCGCATGCTGCTGCGCCTGGCGGCACAGCTCGACATCCCACTGCGCGAACGAAACCGCCTCCTGCTGGCGGCCGGGTACGCCCCGGTGTACCGGGAGACCTCGCTGACCGACCCAGCGATGTGGCCAGCGCGAGCCGCGATCGACCGGCTGCTGGCCGCCCACGAGCCCTTCCCCGCGCTGGTGGCCACCGCCGGCTGGCGGCTTGTCGCCGCCAACCGGCCGCTGCTGTGGCTGCTGCAGGGACTCCCCGACGGGCTACTGCGCGAGCCGGTCAACGTGCTGCGCCTGGCGCTGCATCCTGACGGCCTCATCACCCGCGTGCGCAACCCGGCGGCGTGGCGGCGGTACCTGGAGGCTCGCCTGCGCCACGCCGCAAGGGCCAGCGCCGATCCCGAGCTCGTCGAGCTCGAGCGGGAAGTCCGCGGCTACCCGGCCCCAGATCGACACGCGGTCCGCGACAGCGAGCCCAACGGGCTGTTCGCCACGATCCGGCTCCGCCATCACGACCTCGACCTCGCCTTCATCACCACGGTCGCCACCTTCGGTACCCCCCTGGACATCACTGCCGCAGAACTGGTGATCGAGAGCCTGTACCCGGCCGACCCCGAGACCGCCCGGGCCATGGCCGACCACGCGCACCTGTTCCCCGACCGGCGATGTCAGCTCATCGGCAGGCCAACCATTGCAGGGAACGAAACCGTTCCGTACACCAGGTCACGACGAAACAGCAACAGCATCAGCGGGAAGGAGGTGTAGCGCATTGCGATCCGTCTCACCCAGAGGGCGCTGGAGGGCAGCATCGTCGCGATCCGAACGAACCTCGATGTCGAGCAGCCGTTCTCCACCTTCCTCAACCTCCGGGTCAGCTCATACGTGCAAGAATTCGGTGTCAAAAGGCCAAGCGAGACCGGTCGACCGGCCCCGGCCGCATTGGGCAGCATGTGACCTAGTGGCGAGCGACCACAATTGGGCCGATTGGCCACGGTCTCCCCCGTATCCGCCAGTCGCTGTCCACCGGTTCCCGACCGCTGCCGGGACGGCGAGAGGGCCGCCGTTGCCGCGGTGAGGAACGCCAGAGATTGGCAGGTGCAAACGGCTTGGCTGCCGCTCGGCCGAGCGCTTGCCCCACCGTACTTGCTGAAAGGCGGTAGCTCATGGCGACACTTGGGTGGAGACTGGGGAGAATGGCTGTGGCAGTGGCCGCAGCTCTGGCGCTCATGGTGCTGGCTTCCCCGACGCCTGCACGTGCCGTAACTCTGAACTGCAGCAACAAGTGGACGATCTGGACCTCATTCTCTGCCAACAAATACGTTTGGGCCGAGCTGGGCTACACCGGCGGCAACTACGCGATGCTGCGGGCCGCACACGCTGCTCCCGGGACCGGAACGGAGTGGACGTTCTGTTCCTACTACGAGGGGCCCACCAAGGTTCACGCCATCCTGGATACAAGGAACAACCGGTGGGTCACCATGGAGAAGAACTACACCGGCGGCAGCTACGGGATGCTGCGGGCGAGGGGCACGAAAATCCTTGCCTGGCAGAAGTTCAGCATCCAACGCTGGGGCCCGAATCCCTCCATGTACACCATCAAATCGTTGGCCAACAACAGGTACGTGACAACCGAGATGAACTATACCGGCAACAGTCGATACATGCTGCGGGCGAGGGGCACGAAAATCCTTGCCTGGCAGAAGTTCATCATTCCGTGCGGTTTTCCGTTCATCTGTAGCATCTGAGACTGTTTCAGTGCTCACTGGACGCCCTCCTGAACTGTGAGGATCCGCCTTGCTGACGGATTGGGTCGCCGGCCAGGAGGGCGTCCGGCCGGCATGTTCGCTCGTCCGGCGGGTTAGTACTCCAACCGGAGTTCGTTACTTGGCTGGCCGGCCTGCAGGCTGGTCGGGCCACGACAGCGCGCCAGGGAGTACGCGATGGCCAAGCACCACAAGAAGGCCCGCAAGCCCGTCGTAGGGGTCTTCTTCGAGCAGGCGCGCCAGCAGTTCCACTTCCTGCTGACCGAGCACGACTTCACCGGACCTGAGCAGCAGGAGGTCAGTCCGACGTCTGGGATGCTGTTCCCGTCGGTCACCTACCACTCCCCGTCGCTGACCGTTCGCACCTACCTGGACCTGGCGTACGCCTCTGACCCGTCGACGTCGGGACCCGCCTGGTCAGGGACGTGGATGCCGAGCGTGTCGCGGCCGACCTCAGCGAGGTCTACGCGGCCGCCGGGTTGGGGCCGGTCCAGCACGTTGGCTCGAGCGCCCGGACGGTGCAGGCGATGGCGAAGTCGGTTGCCTCGCACGGGGCCGCGCTGCGGCGGGTGCTCCCGCTGCTGCAGGGCCCCCACGGCGACGCGCTGCTGCGCGGTGTCCCGCTGCCGCCAGCGCCGGACCGTCAGCGGTAGCCAGCGTTGCAGCCGTTGCTGTGTTGGGGCGCGCCCAGGCCGCCGCCCTGGCTGGTCGGCAAGCGCCGCTGGGTCGAGACCGTGGTCGGCCAGCTGACCGGCCGCTACCAGCTCGAGCCCAACCCGGTAGCTGCCACTGGTTGCCCGCAGCTCGCCGGCCGCTGGCGGCGACGGTCGTCCGACGACGCGGCGGCCTGGACCCACAAGGTTCCAGGACCGGCGATGGCAGGGCAGGCATGAAACCTCCAGATGAGAACCGAGGTGACAGCTCGGTGATCGTCACGGCTCGTGCCTGCCTTGTTCCACTTCGCCTACTGGCGCAGCCCCTGAGCGAGAGCCCAAACCAGCAGGTCAACGCCTACTTCAGGCCTCCTTTTCCTGGGGCAGTAAATGAGCTGCCGGTAAGCTGCCGATAAGCTGCCTAGTCAAACTGCGGGTTTGCAGTCATATTTCTGCCCGCGGAGGGTCGACCACCTGGGCGCCTGTCGTCCCGGTCCGCTCGGGAGCCAGCACGGGCCGGGATGGAGGGGCAGATGACTGCGCAAGAATTAGCAGCCCCGATCACGCCGGAGCCGTAGAGACGGCCCCCTGCTCGGCTGCCGCCAACACGACGGCCTCTGCTCATTACCGGATCCAGGATCACAGGAGTTACCGCATGGTTCGTCGAACATGGACGCTTCTGATCTTGACGATGCTCGTTGTCACGTCGCCGCTGGCAGCGTACCCGGAAGGGCCGAGGCACACCAGACCTTCCAAGCCCACGCGGCACGAGCTGAGACTGCGGACCTCGGAGGGCTTGTACGCTCGATGGAGCGGCTCGGCCGCGCGTACGGCGGCACCTACGTTGCGGACGGAGCGGTTGTCGTTGAGCTGACACGACCACCGACCGCAGCGGACCGACAAGCTGCGGCAAGGAGCGTTCCAGCGGGGGTACCGGTGGTGATGCGCCGCGTGTCGCGGTCGTGGCAGGATTTGCTCGGGTCGCAGCAACAGGTCACCGCCGACATCGCGTCGCTGCACAGCGCCGGCGTCGATGTGAGCTCTGTCGCGGTGGACGCCAAGGCAAACGCTGTCGAGGTGGAGGTCGATCGGGCTAGCGCGGCGCTCGCTGAGCAGCTCGTCCGCGCCAGGCACGGCGACGCGGTGGTGGTGAAGCGCGGCGACGCGCAGGTCGTCGCCACCAACGACAGGACCACCAACTATCCGCACCTGCGGGCCGGCCAGCGGATTGTCGCATCCGACTACTCCTGGTGCACGGCCGGCCTGCACATGTACAACAGTCTAGGTCAGTACTACACGATCGTCGCGGGCCACTGCGGCAACAAGAGCTGGTACGAGGGGTATTACAACAGCTCCACCAGTCACGGATCGTACCTCGGGATCACCCACTCCAATCGGTTCTACAACACCACCGACTGCGACTGCGCCGGCGTAGGGCCGCTCCCGGCGAGCAAAGCCACCCCCGACGTGTACACAGGACCGAGCAGCGGCGTGAGGATGGCCTCGGTCGGCGACCGCTACCAGGGCCAGGACGTCTGCTACAGCAGCGCCTCCACCCCGACCAATCCCGTGAAATGCGGCCAGGTCGACACCTACCCGGTGGACGTCGTCTACACCAACTACAACCGCTGGACCGTCAAGGGCCTGGTTCGTGTCCTCCGCAATAAGATCCAACCAGGCGACAGCGGCAGCCCGGTCTACTATGGCAGCAAGGCGGTCGGCATCGGAAACGCCTACGACAACAACAGTGACCGTTGGTACTACACCCCGATCAGCAGGGCATTGAACTATTACCACGGGCAGCTGCTCACCTGGGTGCCGTGAGGGCACCGCCACGATTTGAGCCAGCACGCGCGGCCAGGTTGGGTGGGGGAGGGCCGACCCCCCACCCAACCGGCACGTTGCCGCGCAGTTGGGCAGCTTGCCTCGCCAGTGGGGCGTTGCCCACGTCCAAGCACCCGCCTATATGCTGCGGAGCCGTGCAGGAACCACCGAAGGGTCGGGTCGCATGGCGGAGCGCGTGACCGGCGGCCTGGTGGGTCGGTCGGCGTTGGCGCTGGCTGCCCTGGTGCGCTCGGGGCAGGTCAGCGCCCGCGAGGTCGTCCAAGCCCACTTGGACCGCATCGGCCAGGTGAACGAAGCGGTCAACGCGGTCACCCGGGTGCTCGCCGAGGATGCGCTGGCGGCCGCCGACCGGCTGGAGGGCGCCCGCGCCGCCGGGGCGCCGCTTGGCCCGCTGGCCGGCGTGCCGGTCACCGTCAAGGAGAACCACGACGTCGCCGGGACCCCGACCACCCTGGGGGTCCGGGCGTTGGCCGGGCAGGTGGCCGCCGCCGACGCGCCGGCGGTGGCCCGGTTGCGCGCCGCCGGGGCGATCCCGATCGCCCGGACCAACCTGCCGGACCTGATGCTGCGCTGGCACACCGACTCCAGCCTGCACGGCGCCACCCGCAACCCCTGGGACCCAGACCGCACGTCGGGCGGGTCCAGCGGCGGCGACGCCGTGGCGGTGGCCACCGGCATGGCCCCGCTGGGGCTGGCCAGCGACCTGGGCGGGTCGCTGCGCGTGCCCGCCCTTGCCAACGGTGTGGCCGCGCTGCGGCCAACCCCAGGTCGCGTGCCCTTCGCCGGCGCGCCGGAGCGGCCGCCCAGCATGACCCAGCAGCTGTTCGCCGTCCCGGGGCCGGTCGGCCGCGACGTCGCCGACCTGCACGCCACCTTGGAGGTCCTAGCCGGACCCGATCCGGCCGACCCGTGTCGGTCCCCGTCCCGCTCGACCACCCGGCCTTCCCGCCAGGACGTCGGCGGGTGGCGGTCACGCTGGATCCCGGCGGCGGTGGCGTCGACCCGATCGTGGAGGAGGGGCCTGGACCAGCTCGTCGGCGGCGATGCCCGCGCCTTCCTGCGCGACGCGCTGGCCTACAGCCCTCCCCTGGACCGCGGAGTTGCACGCCCTGGCCGCCGCCCGCGACCTTCAAGCCGCCTACCCTCCCCTCACCCCCATCGACCCGAACGCAGCAGCCGTCCAGTCAACCGCCGCCGCGCCACGGCCACAACGACCATGATCACGCCACTCCAGCGGGCTTGGCTCAGGGGCGGGAGCCGGGTGGCGCCATAGGCGTGGAGCGCACGATCGCCCGGTGGACAGACCAGCGGAAGCCTCCGCCTTTCCAGCCGCGGCCGGCCGGGGGCACGCTGATCGCGTGCGTCCGGGTGAGGGTCGACGGTTCGCGGCGGCGTTGCTGTTGCTGGCAGTGGCGCCGCTGGCCACGGCATGCTCCGGTGGGGGCTCGGCAAGCCGGACGGCGGCGACCCCGGCACCGACCGTCGGCATCATCAAGACCTGCCTGAACGGCGCCGGGTCGCCGGCGCCTTTCCGCTTCACCACCAGCGCCGGCGCCAGGCTGGTCGGTGTCGTGCTCGGCCAGGGGCGGACCGGCCTGGTGCTCGGCCACCAGGTCGGCAGCGACCTGTGCGAGTGGCTGCCGCAGGCGCGGTCGTTCGCCAGGCAGGGCTACCGGGTGCTGGCCTTCGACTTCGAGGGCTCCGGCGACTCCCAGCCCGGGTCGGGGGCGGGCGCGCGCATCGATACCGACGTGGCCGCGGCCGCCGAGCAGCTGCGCCGCCGCGGCGCCGACACGATTGTGCTGGTCGGATCGTCGATGGGCGGCACGGCGGTGCTGGCGGCGGCGGCCCGGATCCGCCCGCCGGTCGCCGGCGTGGTGAGCCTGTCGGGCCCGGCGACGTTCGAGGGCTTGGACGCGCGGGCGGCGGTGGCGCGCCTGCGGGTCCCGCTGCTGCTGGTCGCCAGCGCCGACGACCACCCGTTCGTGGACGACGCCCGCGCCCTGTACCGCACGGCCCGGGTGCGCGACAAGCGGCTGGTGGTAGTCGCGGGCGTCAACCACGGCACCAGCATGCTGGACGTTGGGGACGACGCCCCCAAGGTGCTAGCGGACCTGCGGGGGTTCGTCGCGCGCCACGCCCACCGCTGAACGACGGCGCTTCATCATCGCGCGCACCAGGATGCCACCGCGTCCAAGGCCAGGCCATTCCCGGCAGCTTGCCGGCAACTTACCGGCAGTTCGATCCGGAGGTGCGGAGGCTCGCGGGCGCGCGGATACCCTTCGGATCGGTATGGAGGCGCGGCACCGGCGTGGGTAGGCGGAGGTCGGAGAGGATGCGCGTTAGCGTCAACGAGGCCATCCAGCCGCTGGCGGTCGCTGCCCTGACCTCGGCCGCTGTTGACGCCCTGGCCCCGCTGGTGCTGGCGTTTCCACAGGCAGCGCTGGTGCTCCCGGCCGGGCGGTTCCCCACCTTCGCGGTCCTCGGCATCACCGGAGTCCGCCTGAGCCACGGCCCGGTGGGTGGCTGAGCGGGGTGTGCTCGTGACCGAGCTGACCAGCCGCGTGGACCACGTGCACGCCGCCGCGACCTGACGGCAGGTGACATCATGTAGCCCGTGCGGCGACCGCGATCGGGCTGTGCTGACCGGGAGGGTGGAGCAGTGCCGCGATCGGAGGATGCTCGGGACGTGGCCGGGCGGGCGTTCGCCGAACTGCTCCGGACCCACCGGCATCGGGCGCGGCTGACCCAAGAACGGCTGGCGGAGCAGGCCAAGCTGAGCCCGCGGACGGTGCGGGCGTTGGAGCGCGGCGGAGTGGGTCGACCACGCCGCGATTCGGTGCGGCTGCTGGCCGACGCGTTGGGGCTGACCGGCGGCCAGCGCGAGGAGTTGGAGGCTGCCGCCTGGGCTGGTGACCGAGCCAAGTCGGCGGGGTGGCCGGCAGGCCCGGCCCGGCCTGCCGCCGACCGTGCCCTGTGCCAGCTCCCATCCGACGTGGCCGACTTCACGGGCCGGGCCGAGCAGCTAGCAATGGTCCAGGACCTGCTGGCAGCGGCCGGGGACGGCGAGCGGCCAGCAGCGGTGGTGGTGTCGGCGGTGGCCGGCAAGGCCGGGATCGGTAAGACCACCCTGGCGGTGCACCTGGCCCACCAGCTCCGGCCCCGGTTCCCGGACGGCCAGCTGTACGTCAACCTGCATGGCGCCGGACCGCGACCGCTGGATCCTGGGGAGGTCCTGAGCCGGTTCCTCCGAGCGTTGGGCCTGGATGGCACCGCCATCCCCGCCGATCCGGAGGAGCGGGCCGCGTTGTACGGGGCGTGGCTGTCGGACCGGCGGATGCTGGTCGTGCTGGACGACGCGGCGGATGAGGCGCACGTGCGTCCGCTGCTGCCGGGCACGGCCGGCTGCGGCGTCCTTGTCACCAGCCGGGCGCGGCTGTCGGCGTTGGAGGGAGTACGGCTGCTCGACCTGGACGTGCTGCCACCCGGGCAGGCGGTCGAGCTGCTCGGCCGCATCGCCGGAGCCGCTCGGGTGGCGGCCGAGCCGCAGGCGGCCACGGCCATCGTGCGCTACTGCGGCGGCCTGCCGCTGGCGGTCAGGATCGCCGGGGCCAAGCTCGCCGGCCGGCCCCACTGGCCGCTGAGCCGGCTGGCCGGCCTGCTGGCCGATGAGCGCAGCCGCCTCGACCAGCTCGCCGTCGGCGACCTAGAGGTCCGCGCCAGCGTAGCCCTGAGCTACCGGGCACTTACCGCAGCTCAGCAGCGGACCTTCCGGCTGCTGGGGCTGCTCGAGGCCCCCGACTTCGGGGCCTGGGTGGCCGCCGCCCTGCTCGACACCACCACCCAGCACGCCGAGGAGCTGGTCGAGGGGCTGGTGCAGGCGCAGCTGCTGGAGGTCGCCGGCTGCCCCCGGACCGGCCAGCTGCGCTACCGGTTCCACGACCTGCTGCGGCTGTATGCCCGTGAACGCGCCACTGAAGATCCGCTCGCCGAGCAGCACGCCAGCCTGGCTCGGGCCCTGGGCGGCTGGCTGGGCTTGGCGGAGCTGGCCGACCAGCGTCTTCCAAGCAAACTGTTCGGCGTCGAGCACGGCGCCGCCCCCCGCTGGCGTCCAGCCGCAACCACGGTCCAGACCGTGCTGGCCGACCCGCTCGTCTGGTTGGAGGCCGAGCGGGCCGCGCTGGCCGCCGCGGTCGACCAAGCCGCCGACGCTGGCCTTGACGAGCTGGCCTGGGATCTGGCCGGGTCGCTGGTCAACTTCCTGGACCTGCGCGGCTACGACGATGACTGGCAGGCCACCCACCAGGCCGCGCTGGCCGCCGCCCGCCGCGCTGACAACTACCGCGGGGAGGCATCGCTGCTGCGCGGGCTTGGCTATTTCAACCTGCACCGCAAACGTCTCGACGCCACCGTGGACTACCTCACTAGCGCCGCGGCGATCTATCGCCGCCTCGGCGAGCGCCGCGGCGCCGCCCACGCGGTGGAGGAGATCGGCGTGGTCCACCGGATCCGGGGCAGGTATGCCGAGGCCGCCGCCAGCTTCAAGCAGGCCATGGCGACCTTCGGGGAACTCGGCGACCGGCACGGCAGCGCCTGGACCTGCTTCCAACTCGCCGTGCTCCAGGACGAGCAGGGCGAGCTGGCCACGGCCCTCGCCCAGCTCGAGAAAGCGCTCACCGCCTTCCAGGAGCTCGGCGACCGGCGCGGCGAGGCCTGGACTCAGCGGCGATTGGGAGCGGCATACGCCACCCAGGGCGACCTCGACCGTGCTGCAGCATGGTTGGGGCGCGCACGGGTCGGCCTTCGGCAGCTCGGCGACCGTTCGGTCGAGGCGCTGACCATCCGCTCCCTGGGCGAGCTGTACCTGCGCCGCGACCAGCGCCAGCAGGCCAGCTCCCTATTCCAGGAGTGCCTGGCGGTGGCGGATGACCTGGACGACCGTTTCCTCGAGGCCTGTGCGCTTCGTAGTCTGGGACAGCTGCAGCACCGGAGTGCCAACCTGGACGAGGCCGCGGGCTACCTGGAACGGTCCGTTGGGCTCTGGCGGCAGCTTGGCATGCCATTGGAGCTGGCCCGGACCCTGGACCAGCTCGGCGTCGTGTACCTCGACGCCCGCTCGCCGGGATCGGCGGCATCGGCCTGGCAGGAGGCGGTCAGCCTCCTCGGGCAGCTCGGCGCCGCTGAAGCTCCACAAACCGCCCGCCGCCTGGAGCAGCTGCTGGAGACCTCCCGTGGCACCTGACGCGGACCCTGCCGCAGAGGCCTCGTCATATTCCCCGCGGCTCGAGCGCTGGAACACGGGGTGGGGTCCCCACCGCTGGGCTGAGGCTGCCGACGCTCGCGCCCCACCGCGAAGCTGCCGGTCTTTTGCCGGTCTGCTGCCTGGCGACCGGGCGATGCGCCGGCCAGGCTGGCGGGTGCGGGCAGCCAGCGGCACTACAGCTTGCCGAGGAGGCGGATGCGGCCTCACATGCCGGACGCGATCAGGTCGGAGCGGTTCCTGCAGCGGCTGGAAGCGCTCGCCTCACCAGCCGCACGTGAAGCAATTCGAGGTCGCCGAAGGCCCGAGAAGGGCCGGCCGGGTGGGGACGACATCGTCGTCGGCCTGCGGATGGCACAGGTCTTCGGACTCGCTCGAGAGTTTGTCGACTGCCAACCGCCGAGATCGAGCGGCTGCTCGAAAGCCCGATCTACGAGGTCCGGATCGGCGCGCTCAGCATCATGGACAAGCAGGCCCGCAGCAGCGAGACGCCCGAAGCCCGCAGGAAGGAACTGTTCGACCTCTACCTGCGGCGCACGGACAGGATCAATTCCTGGGACCTCGTTGACCTTGGCGCCCCGCACGTCATCGGTCGCTACCTGTTCGAGAAGCCTCGCTGGATCCTGTACGGGCTGGCACGTTCCAAGGACCCATGGGAACGCCGGACCGCGATCGTCAGCACGCTGTACTTCGTGCGGCAAGGCGATGTCGCTGACACCTTTAGGCTCGCCGAACTCCTGCTCGACGACGACCACGACTTGGTTCAGAAGGCCACCGGCGGGCTGCTCCGCGAAGCCGGCAAGAAGGCTCGTCGACAGCTGCTGGAGTTCCTGGATCGGCACGCCGCAACGATGGCGCGGACAACCCTGCGCTACGCCATGGAGCACCTTGATGACGAGCAGCGCGATCACCTTCGGAGGAGGACGTCATGAGCACCTCGTCCAGGCCCGTGCGGGGGCCCGAGGCCGCCAGTGGGCCCCTCGTCGTGGCGACGGCGAACCCGCGCTACTTCACCGTTGCCTCCGACGAGCGCAAGGCCGTCTACCTGACCGGATCCCACATCTGGAACAACCTCCACGACGGGATGGGTCCCGGCGCGGCCTGCGCCGACACCGCCGAGCACTTCGACTACGGCGCCTACCTCGACTTCCTTGCCGAACACGGCCACAACTTCATCCGGCTGTGGCGCTGGGAGCAGTTCAAGTCCCAGGCCGCCGGGGGCGACTTCCACCTCTGCATGACGCCGCAGCCCTGGGCGCGGACCGGTCCTGGCGAGGCCAAGGACGGCAAGCCCAAGTTCGACCTCGACCGGTTCGACGAGGCGTTCTTCGACCGGCTCCGCGACCGCGTCGTCACCGCAGACGAGCGAGGCATCTACGTGGCGGTGATGTTCTTCGACGGGTTCGGCCTGCACCTCAGCCCGGCGCCCGACCACGTCGAGGGCCACCCCTTCCACCCTGCCAACAACGTCAACCAGGTCGGGATCGGCTCGATCGTCGACTACCAGGTCCTGCCGCTCGACCCGCGCGTCCAGGCCCTCCAGGAGGCCTACATCCGCAAGGTCGTCGACACCCTCCACGACCTGCCCAAGCTCCTCTGGGAGGTGGCCAACGAGTCCTCGGGCGGCGGGGAGGCCGACCCGGCCTTCGCCGAGATGCTGGGACAGGCCGGCACCCCCCAATGGGGCGACTCCACGGCCTGGCAGTACTGGGTGATCGACCGCGTCAGGCAGCACGAGGCCGAGATGGGCTACGACCGGCACCCCATGGGGATGACGATGCAGTTTCCCGTCCCGGAGCAGACCAAGGTCAACGACCCGCTGTTCGCCAGCCGGGCGGAATGGATCTCGCCCGGCTACGACGACGAGGTCTTCGCCGGCGGCGGGCACCCCATGGCACCGGGCTCCCCGCAGTCCCGGTGGCTGGAGGACCCGCCCGCCGCCGACGGCCGCAAGGTCGTGGTCACCGACACCGACCACTACGCACCCGGCCGCGGCGACGCGCTGTGGGCCTGGAAGTCCTTCCTGCGAGGCCACCATCCGATCCTGATGGATTTCGGGCTGGTCGGCGGCGTCAACCCGCCCGACCCGTCCGCCGGCGGGCCCATGTCGTATGCCGCCTTCGAGCCCGCCCGCTGGGCGATGGGCGACACGCGGCGCTTCGCCGAACAGGTGGACCTGATCCAGATGGAGCCGCGGGTCGACCTGGCCTCGACCGCGTACGCCCTGGCCAACCCCGGCCAGGAGTACCTGGTCCTGCAGCCGAGGGGGGCGGCCGATCCGTTCACGGTGACGCTGGAGCCGGGCACCTACACGGCGGAGTGGTTCGCCATCGAGGGCCGCCAGACCGTCCCTGGAGCAGCGACCACCGTCCACCGCCCGATGGCCACCAGCTTCAGCCCGCCGCCGGAGGCGTCCGGCCCCACCGTCCTGTACCTGAAGAAGGTCACCGATCGCGGACGCGGATGAATCGGGCTGGCGCGATCGGGGGCTGGAGTGCCTGTGGGTGCCGGTTCGGTGCGAGCACGCTGCAGGATGGTCCACACGGTGCTGGCCCCGATCCTGCCCTGGTAGCCAAGGAGGCACAGCTCGCCGTGGATGCGGCGGTACCCCAGGTCGGGTCTCCCTGGCCAGCCGCAGCACCCATGTGCCGACCGTTTCCCCATCGTTTCCGGGGTGGTTCTTCCGGGCGATCCGGGTGCGCCTCTTACGACAAGGCTGGTGGTGGCGAGGTCAGGTCTTGGTCGCCTCCTGGATCGGCGTGCTGGGGCCGGCTTCGCGCAGCCCGATGCGATCGTGCAGCAGGCGAAGCGGCCGTGGTGCCCACCAGTTCGCCTGGCCCGCCAGGCGCATCAACGCCGGCACCAGCAGGGCGCGGATGAGGGTCGCATCCACCACGACCGCCAGCGCGGTACCGACCCCGAACAGCTTCAAGAAGGTCACCTTGGAGGTGGCGAAGGCGATGAACACGATCGCCAGCAGCGCGGCCGCGGTGGTCACGATGCGGCCGCTGCGCTCCAGCCCCGCCGCGACCGCGGTGAGGGTGTCGGCGCCGCGATCGTGCTCCTCCTTGATGCGCGAGAGCAGGAACACCTCGTAGTCCATGGACAGCCCGAAGGCGATGCAAAACAGCAGCACCGGCATGGACGTGTCGATCGTGCCGGTTGCGGTGAAGCCGAGGGTGCCTGCCAGATGGCCGTCCTGGAACACGTAGACCATCGCGCCGTAGACGGCGCTGAGCGACAGCACGTTCAGCACCAGCGCCTTGAGCGGGATGACCACGCTGCCGGTCATGAGGAACAGCAGCACGAAGGTGACCACGGCGATGATCGCGCCCGCCTCGGGAAGGGGGCTGGCAGCGCCCGTACCCGCGCGACCAGGTCCTCGCCGGCGCTGGAGTAGGGCTCGACCGACGGCACCACCGCAAGCCAGGTCCCGTCCGCCGCGGCGAAGCGCCGTGCCTGCTCAGGCCTCCCGGCCGAGGCGCGGCGGCCGTCGACGTAGGTGCCGGTGACGGCATCGACGCGGGCGACGCCGTCCAGCTCGGACAAGGCGACGGCGTAACGGTCGGTCTCGGCCGCGTGGGCCGCGGGCGCGCCCGTCCGGGCGGCAACCACGGCCAGCACGCTGGCGTCGCGCGCGGTGAAGTTGCCGCGGATCGCATCGGAGACCTGCCGGCCGACGGCGGAGGTGGGCAGCACGCGGTCGTCAGGTAGGCCGAAGCGGACCCCCAGGAACGGCCCGCCGAGCAGCAGCAGGAACGCCACCACCGCGAGCGCGATCGAGAGCGGCCGGCGCATCACGGTCATGGCGATGCGGTGCCACGCGCCGGGGGTGGCGGGGAGCACCGCCGCCTGTTCCGGACCGGCGGGCGCCACCGCGCTTCGGCGGCGCCGGCCCAGCGGCAGCCGCAGGGCGTTGACCCGCCGGCCGAGCACGGCCAGCAACGCAGGCAGCACCAGCAGCGCGCCGACGGCGGCCAGTGCCACGACGGCGATGCCAGCGTAGCCGAAGGAGCGCAGGAAATAGAGCGGGAAGACCAGCAGGGCGAGCAGGGCCACCGCCACGGTGGCGGCGCTGAACAGCACCGTGCGCCCGGCGGTCTGCATGGTGACGACCAGCGCGCCCTCCGGCTCGCGCCCGACCCGCAGCTCCTCGCGATAGCGCGAGACGATGAACAGGCTGTAGTCGATGCCGAGGGCGAGCCCGAGGGCCGTCGTGAGGTTCAGCGAGTAGATCGAGACGTCGGTGACTCCGGCCAGGGCTCGCAGCACCAGCAGCGTCCCGACGATGGCGAAGCCGCCCACAGCCAGCGGCAGCGCACCCGCCACCGCGCTCGCGAAGACCACCACCAGCAGCACCAAGGTGATGGGCACCGCGATCCCCTCCGCCTTGGCGAGGTCCTGCTCCACCTGGTCCGCGACTTCGGCGGAGATACGGCCAGAGCCGCCGACCTGCACTGACATTGCCGGTTGGACGCCCTCGAAGGTCGCGGCGAGCTGCTCGGCCCGTGCCGGTAGCTCCTCGTCCTCAACGGCGACGCGAGCCAGCACCAACGCCTGGCGCCCGTCCCGGCTGCGCAGCGGGGCAGCCCTGCCGGTCCAGTACGACCTCACCTCGCGGACTTCGGGCTCACCCGCCAGCCGCCGGGTGAGCTCGAGGCCCTCGGCCGTCACCGAAGCGTCGTCGACGGTGCCGTTGTGGGCGGTGACCAGCACGACCAGGTTGGGGTCGCCGGTGTGGAAGGTGTCGCGCAAGGCCGCGGCCGCCCTGCTGGATTCGGAGGCCGGATCCTCGAACCCGCCAGACTTGAGCTTGCCGACGGCGCCGGCCCCGAGCGCACCCGCCAAGGCCACCACGGCGAGGGTGGCTCCGAGGACCGCCACCCTGCGACGAAGGAGAAACCGAGCGAGCCAGACCAACTTCACGACCTTCCGAGATACCATCACCAACGGGAAGCTTTTCTTACTGCGAATAGTCGAATATGGACTATCTGCGGATGCCAAGGGTACTGCCGTTGGCCCATCTCGTGAAGAGGTGCCTGCCGGTCGCGCGCCTTTCACGAGGTGGCCCACGGCAGTACCCTGCTGAGGAGGGTGGCGTGCGTCCCCGACCGTTCGCACCGAGAACGACCAGCGAAAATGACGACCCTGCCGACCACAGCGTTCGCGGTCCTGGGCTTGCTGTCGCTGCGCGACATGTCCGGGTACGAGCTGGCCGCGTTCGCGGACCAGTCGCTCGCCTACTTCTGGCCGATGCACCGCAGCCTGGTCTACCGGGAGCTGCGGCGGCTGGAGGAAGGCGGCTACGTCGCGGGCACCGAGGTGGCTCAGGACCGGGTCCCCGACAAGCGGGTCTACCGGTTGACCGAGCTGGGCCAGGCCGCCTTCGACGGGTGGCTGGCGACACCCGGCTTCCAGCCACCGCGGCTGCGCAGCGAGTTCCTGGTCAAGTTCTTCTTCGCGCGCCAGCTCGGCCACGAACAGCTCCGGGCGTTGCTGCGCGAGTACCGGGCCGCGGTCGAACTGGACCTGGCCGACCTGCAGGCCACGGTGGAGGGGCTCAACGAACGCCCCGAAGGGCTCTTCTGGCAGCTCGCGGCGCTGCACGGCGTGCGCACCCGGCAGGCGCTGCTGCAGTGGATCGCCGACGTGGAGCAGGCGCTGGTGGCCACGCCCACCACCACAGAAGCGCCGGAGCACACCGACCAGTGAATCGACGTCTGGCACCCCATGTGCTAGGGCGGCTGCTTGTCGGTCGCGGCTTCGAACGCGTACTACCGGCGCAAGCGCGCCGAGGCAAGGCGGCCAAGGAAGCGCTGCGGTGCCTGAAGCGGCGGCTGTCGGACGCCGTGTACCGGTGCCTGCTCAGCGATCAACAGCACCCTTTGGTCCCCCTCGACGGCGGCTGAGGAACCGGTATCGGCCAGCCCGCTCGCCGAGGTCCATGAGCAGGTTTCGGGCCTGTTGTGCAACCCGCTGCTCTACGGGATGCGGCGTCACCCCCAGCAGGTGCACCCGGCGGGTGGCCAGCTCGATGACGAACAGCACGTACAGCCGCCGCAGCAACACGGTGTCCACGGTGAAGAAGTCCACCGCCAGCACACTGTGGGCCTGGGCATGCAGGAACTGCCGCTCAACCACGCCTTGTACCTGATGGCGATCGTGCAGGTCCGCCATCCTACTGCGGGGCGGGCGTACTACCGGCGCAAGCGCGCCGAGGCAAGGCGGCCAAGGAAGCGCTGCGGTGCCTGAAGCGGCGGCTGTCGGACGCCGTGTACCGGTGCCTGCTCAGCGATCAACAGCACCCTTTGGTCCCCCTCGACGGCGGCTGCGGCTGGCCCACCTGGTTGGGCTGGTTAGTGCTGCTGCAGGGCGGCCAGCAGCAGTGGCAGGGACCGGTGCAGCTCCCGCTGCCAGTAGGGCCAGTCGTGGGTGCCTGGGCCGTAGGCGTCGACCTTGACGGGGACGCCGAGCCGGTGCAGCCGCCTCACGAAGGCGGCGTTCTGGGGGTAGAGGATCCGCTCGACCTCTTGCGCCTGCCCGCTGGGTGTCGGCCCGTCCAGCGGGCCGGGCTGCCCGTTGCCGACCGACACGAACAGCCCGACGCCGCGCAGCTTCGGGGCAAGGTCGTAGGGGTTGTGCGCGGCCCAGACGCCGGCCTGCCGCTGCGGGTCGCCCCACAGGGCATCTGGGGCCTCGCCGAAGTCGCGCAGCGTGGCCTGGATGATCTCGGGGCCCGCGGTGGGGCCGCCCTGGTAGCGGGTGTGCACCACCCCGCTGTAGGAGGCGGCCGCCCGGAACATGCCCGGGTGACGCGCCGCGTACGCCATCGCCCCCAGCCCACCCATGGACAGCCCGGCAACGACCCGGCGGTCACCGGCCCGCCAGTCTCGCTCGAGGAGCTGCCGCAGCTCGGTCAGGTGGAAGGCCTCCCAGCGGGACGGCCCGTCGCGGCCAGGGTGGTACCAATCCGAGTAGTAGCCGACCTTCCCGGCCTCGGGCATGACCACCAGCACGTCGGCCGGGCCGGCCAGCTGCTCGACGTCGGTGGAGCGGGTCCAGCTCTGGTAGGTGTCGCAGCAGCCGTGCAGCAGCCACAGCACCGGCCAGCGACGGTTCGGCTGGGCCTGGAAGCCGCGGGGAAGCAGCAGCCGCACCATGGCGGTGCGGCCAAGCGCCGGCGAGTCGATGGTGAGATCGCGCACCCGGGGCCCGAGCGTCCGGGTAGCGACCACCCGTGCCAGCCGCTCGGGCGGCCGGTCGACCTGGGGTGGTCGGGACGAGGTGCAAGCCGCAACCGCCACCATGACGACGGCGAGCAGAACGGCCGTGCGGGCGTGGGGCGAGCGCCGCCGGAGGCGGGTTGGGCGGCAGACCCGAGCACCCGTCGAGCTGGGTGGGCCCTCGCCTGTGTCGACGGTGGTGCGCAAGGCGCCTCCCGACCCGCGAGCTGCTGTCCCGACCGACGGCGTAGCACAGTCTAGGAGCAGCCACAACCCGCTTGGCCTCCGAACCGTCGCCTTGACATACAGAGGAACCATTCGAGCACGCCCGCTCCTTCCGGGACACCGCCGCGGTGCTGCGCACGACCAGGGCCGCGGCGAGTGTCGGGTAGCGGTCGCCGCGGATGGCCTACGACTGCTTCACCGTCGACACCATCTGGCTCAGGCGGCTGCATGTGCTGTTCTTCCTCGAACTGAATACCCGACGGGTCATCTGGCCGGGGTGACCGCTAACCCCGACGGCGCCTGGGTCACCCAGCAGGCCCGCAACCTGCTGCTGGCACAGGAGGAACGCAGGCGACGGGTGCGCTTCCTGCTCCGCGATCGGGATGCGAAGTTCTGCCGTGCCTTCGACGACGTGTTCCGCGCAGAAGGCACCGAGGTACTGCTGGCACCGGTGCAGGTGCCGAATGCGAACGCCCATGCGGAGCGCTGGGTCCGCACGGTCCGTTCCGAGTGCCTGGACTGGCTGCTGATTGTCGGGCGCGGGCATCTGGATCGGGTCCTGCGCGTCGACGTGGCGCACTACAACGGCACCGTCCGCGCTCAGGACGGGAACCACGACATCGGGATTGGCGATGGTCGACGACCCGCCCGTCCCGTTGATCACGTGGTCGATCCCGCCGAAGCCAGCGGTCGAGAGGAAGATCGTGAAGGCGTCCTTCACGCTTCCTGGCGCAAGCGTCGTGGGAACCACGAACCCGTTCGCGGAGTGGATGTCCACGCCCTGGTTGAAGAAGCTGTAGCTTCCGATGCCCCAGGCGTTGAACG
>WNGA01009042.1_pt1 | contig 19627 bp, 21 predicted proteins | sample 5400061 | NCBI WGS metagenome assembly WNGA01 (sample SAMN13153366, study PRJNA577476) | soil metagenome | isolation source: 100 cm soil or saprolite under grassland replicate 2 | place: USA:California | collected 2016-06-15
TCGCTCATGGACGATCGCGCATGATTCCCGCTATCTCCACTTGGCGGTCGCCTGGACGAGGCGCGTCCGGACGACCTTCTTCACGAGCGCGGCCGGCAGCGGCTCGCCGTACTCGAACCTGATCGTCCCCTTGCCGGTCACGCGCGATCCGAGCTCCTGGCGGTGGGCGGCGATCGCCTCCGAGCCCATCGGGAACAAGCTGTAGTGGTCGTTGAACGCAGCGTATGAGACGAACCCATGGCCGTGGAGGAGGAACCCTGGCATGCTGTACGTGATCCCCTCCTCGGCCTGGGGCGCGGCCGCGGCGATGGCCTCCCGCAGCCTCCGGAGCGCGGCCCCCTGTTCGTCGGTGAGGGACTCGAAGTACGCGTCGACGCTCTTCGGCTTCTCCATACGCTCACTCCATCATGTCAGGCGGCCGCGAACTAGGCTTCCCCACACACGGAAGGGGGGAGGGGACGTGTCGATGTCCGAATAGAGCATCTTCGCCGAGGAAAGGATCGGGATCCGGCTCAAGATCTCGGGCCTGTGGATCGCGATGCTGTTCCTGTTCGCGTACGAGGACATCTTCGGGTTCTTCAAGCCCGGGCAGATCGAGGAGGTCATGTCGGGGACGGTATCGGGGAACGAGATCACGCAGGCGTTCCTGTTCGCGGTCTCCGTCTACGTCGCGATCGCGAGCGGGATGATCTTCCTGTCGCTGGTCCTGCCGCCGGCGGTGTGCCGCTGGACGAACATCGTTCTCGCGATCCTGTACATCGCCTCGATCGTGGCCGCCGCGATCGGCGAGGACGCGTACTACCTGCTCCTCAGCGCGGTCGAGATCGCGCTGCTGCTGCTCGTCGTGCGGTACGCATGGACGTGGGTGCGAGAGGGAGCAGTTTGAGCCGTACACCTCGCGAACACCAGCGGCAGCGCGTCGCCCGGCATCCTCCCCGGTTTCGAGACTGGTGCAGTGGCTGGTTGTTCAGCTGAGCGCAAGGATGCCAAAACCCCAGGTCAAACCTCGCGGAGGCGGACGGGAATCGAACCCGCCAGCCGACTCTCGCCGGCTCATCGGTTTTGAAGTTCGGGGACGGTCGTGTTGCCGGGTGTTGCCCGGTGCCACCTGGTGTGATGCTGTCCAGGTCAGCCCGGGTCTTCGTGCCATCTGGTGCGGTCCTGTGCCACTTGGTGATGTTCTGGATGTTTGCAACGCGTTTGCAAGCAAGGCAGGCCGCGAGCGATGACTCTTGTACAGCGACCATTCCGCCGGGCACAGAGACAGGATCAGGGCGGTTGTGCGGTCGGTTCCCTGACCCGCGTATCCCACGTCTTCGGGCACTAGCCAGCCCCCAGGCTCGGGCGAATCGGCCGGTCCCCACCCTACCTCCAGCCGGGGCTCCGGGAGGCCGGAAGGAGCGGGGCCAGGCAGGTGCTCCTAGCTCGCCAGTCCTCGATCCGAACCGGCGAGGCCGTCGACGAAGCCGATTGCCGCGTGCGTGCCGTCGCAGAAGGGTTTGTTCCTCGAGGCCCCGCACCGGCAGAGCGTCATACGGTTGCGCGGTTCGTACTCGACGCCGTCGCCAGAGACGACCGGAATCCCCCCGCGCACCCAGAGCGGCCCCGACACGCCGACGGCCGGGTCCTCGACGAGACCGATCGACGGCTCGAGGTCCGCTTCGAATGGTTCCTGTGTCGCCCGATCCCAGACGACGAGGCGTCCCGACGGACACTGCGTTCCCTCGCGGATCGCTATCGAGACGGACTCCGCGTCCGACCGCCGCACGAGTCGCCAGATCGACCCGGCGACGTCGCAGAACCTGGCGTACGCGCAGAGTGATTCGGCATCGGTCAGGACGACCGCGGGCCCATCCTCCTCGCCCGCCTGGTCCAGATAGGGCTCCCGGCTGGCTGTCTCCGTGCCGTCGAACCCCACGCGCAGGTGAGACGAGTCGCAGAACGGCTTGGTCGCGGATTGTCCGCACCGACACAGGCTGTACTCGTCGGGGGTGTCGAACGGCTGTCCCTGTTCCCAGTCCAGCGAGTTCCCCTCCGCGTCGTAGACGATCGTCTGGATGGCCAGTGGGACGGAGCCCGTGACCACATAGGGGCCGTTCTCGGTGACCGTGATGCGCTTGGGGTCGTCGGCCGCGGGCTGGGGCTCCCTTCCGCGCTCCCTCGACGCACGTGGCGGCCCCGTGACGCGACCGAGATCATCGAATGGATCGCCGGTTCCTGCCACGCTGATCCCTCGGAGTCAGGCGCCCGTGGAGTCGGGGACGCGGATCATGTTGACCCCGGCGAGCGGACCGTGAACCTGCTGCATCTTGCCGCCGATGGCCAGGTTGCCGAGGTCGATCGCGTAGAAGCCTGCGTTTTGGAACAGGGCGATCACCCGCGACTTTGCATCGGCGTCATCTCCAGATAGGAAGATCACCCGTTTGCCTCCGGCCTCATGCGGATCCGAGCCGAGCACGGCGGCGGCGAGCGTGTTCGCAGCCTTGACGACGCGGGTGCCGGGGACGAGGTCAGCCACGAGCTCGCTCGACGTCCTCCCGTCGAGATCGCTCGGGTCGAAGTCGTTCGTCGCATCGACCACGACCTGACCTTTCCACTCGAGCCCCTGCACGGCCTCCGCGACGCGGCCCCACGGTACGGCGATGACGACGATGTCGGCTCCAGATGCCTGGTCGACCGTTCCCGCCGATACTCCCTCACCGAGCGCCGAGACGACGGACGACAGCGATTCGGGGCCCCGGCTGTTGGCGATCAGGACGCGGCGGCCGGCACGGAGCGCCGTCCGAGCCATGGCCTGCCCGAGTCGGCCGGCGCCGATGATCCCCACGGTGACACGGTCGTCGAGTTCCATCATGTTCCTCCGTCGTATTCGGACGCGAACAGGTAGCTCACGGCCAGGCTCCGATACGGTCGCCACCGCTCCGCCATTAGGCCCGCCTGAGTTCGAGCACAGGAATGGTGCGGACTCCAGCAGTTTGGCGTGCGTACTCGGCAAAGCCTGGGTAGCGCCGCGCTTGCTCAGCGTAGATCCGGTCGCGTTCAGCGCCGGTCAATTCGCGGACGGTCACCTTGTATGTCTCGGTTCCGCGTTCGACACTGCCGTCACCGGCGGCGGTCAAGTTGTAGTACCAGTCCGGGTTGATGGGTGCTCCACCTCGGGTTGCGAATACGTAGATGATGTCCGGCTCGGTGTCGTGCGGGAGGTACATCATCGGGTTGACGTACTCTTGCCCGCTCTTGCGGCCGCGGTGATGCACCAGGACCAGCGGGGCGCCCTCGAAAGTCCCGCCAACCTTACCCTCGTTCGCTCGGAACTCCTCGATGGTCTTCGCGTTCCAGTCGCTCATGTCGAACTCCTGTCGTCCATGCTCCCGGGGATAGGCGTGATGGAAGGCCCGACCGTCGCCGAAGCCGACGAGGGGCCTCTGACGGATAGGAACGGCCTGAAGAGGGAGACTCCACTGCCTGCCGTCAACGCGGTGAGCTCGGCGCTCGGCTCACCAAGGAGTTCGCTGGAAACCGATCCTGTCGCAAAGATCGCCTCCATGAGGTCGCCAACGTGCGTGGCGTGTTCGATGACCGCCTCGGAGTCCCGATATCGCTCGTAGACGACGCACTCGGACTGGTCGTCGTTGAAGTAGATCTCATACTGCAGCGTTCCGGTGTCCTTGGCCCGTACGACGTCTATGACTTGCGCGCACAAGCGCTTGAAATCGTCGACCTTCCCCTCGTGAAACTTGAACCGAGCGACACCTTGTATCTCACTCATGCTGTTCGGGCCTCCAGAGTCTGTGAGCCGGTGAGATGCGCCCACAGGAATTGTCCGGCTCTGTCCAGCGCAGCGGCCGCCTCGTCGAGGATCGGGTGATAGGCCTGGAAGACGTGGGGCACCCCAGGAGTGATGTCGAGGGTGATCTCGACGTCGGCGGTGGCGGCCACACCGGCGAGGCGGATGGCGTCGTCGAGGAGAACCTCGTGCGATCCCGCCTGGATAATCAGCGGCGGCAGGCCGGACAGCTCGGCGAATATGGGGCTGATCAGGCCGAGGCCGGCATCTTGGCCTGCCGTGTAGTCGGTGACCCGGGCGCGCAGTGCCTCTGGGCTGAGCAGCGGGTCGGCCTCGCGCTTGGTTTCCATAGTGGTCCCCGCCAACGTGAGGTCAACATACGGTGACATGACGAGGGCCGCGGCAGGCAGGGGCAGCCCGTTATCACGAGCATTGACGAGGGTCGCGATGGCGAGCCCGCCGCCAGCGGACTCGCCCGCAAAGGCGATGTCCGACGAGGCCGTACCGTTGCGCAGGAGCGCTTCGTAGGCCGTCAGAGCATCGTCGACCGCGGCCGGATACGGGTGCTCGGGGGCGAGCCGGTAGTCGAGCGAGATGACCTTCGCGTTGGTACGCCGGCCGACCTGCGAGGCCAGGTCAGCGGCGAGGAAGGCGTCCCCCAGCACGTACACGCCGCCATGGAAGTACATGACGATATGGCGCGGTTCGATCCCATCGACCGTGATTTCGGCCGTTCGGACGCCCCCGAGGGCGGCTTCGGCCACGGTCACGTCGGCAGGCAGCGGCTGGGCCGATAACAACTCCCGGAGCAGGCGCCGCTGTTCGGCGACGTCGCTCTCCGCGGGGAACGCTCCCTGCCGCAGGATCGCGTCGAGGTTCTCTTGCTGTTCGATACTCATCGTTCCGCTCCGATCGCGCTCAGGGGTGCACGTAAGACCCGTGACCGAGATCGAGCCGGATCGACTGCATCACCTGGAACGTCGTGCTCTCGGTGAACACGTCCGCTGCGGCGAGCACGCCGGTGTACTTCTCGATCACGGGCGCCGCTGCGGTGGCAGCGATCTCATCGAGGTAGCCCTTGACGGCTGCCCAGGCGTTCTGGCCGTATTTCACGAAGTACGGGGTCGGATCGACGCTCGTGATCGCCTGCCTCGAGCTCTCGGAGATGTCTGCCATGTACTGCTGATGCAGCGTCACATCGTCGCGCGTGCCAAGCCGGCCCATGTGTCCGCCGATGAAGTGCTTCCACGAGGAGGTAAGCGCGTTCGCTGACGCCTCGATGTAGCCGGGGATGTCCTCCGTGAGGTTGGAGAGATAGATCGGCGCCCAGCCCGGATTGACGATGTCGATTAGCACCAACGCATCGTGATCGGGCAGGTGGATGACGATGTTGTCGGGCGAGTGGTTGGGTCCGTGCCAGGCCAGATCGATGCGCTCGCCGCCGATGTCGAGCGTCCGGCGATCCTGGAACGTTTCCTCGTTCGGGGGCCTCGCCGGGTCGTCGTCGCGCAGCAGCAGCCGCCGCGTCTCCTCGTGCCCGATGCGCGTGACGTTCTTGTCGAACAGCGACGACGCGCCGACGTGGTCGGCGTGGTGGTGCGAGTAGACGAGGTAGCTGACCTTGCTGCTGACGCCGTTCGCGCCGGCGATGTCGTCCACGGCCCGCTGCAGGTTGTGGCCGATCGTGGGCGGCGCGTCGAACAAGACGACGCCGTCCGAGGTGGTCAGAAATGCAGCCTGGTACGTGCCGTCGGTGACCCAGTACAGGTTCCGCTCGACGCGTCCGGTGTAATACCCCTGCTCGTTGAGGGCGGGGCCGAGCGACGAGGGCGGGACCGGCGCGTAGTCCGGCAGGGTATCGACGGGCGCCGCGTTGGTTGTCTCGGTTGACGTCTCTGGTGTGCTCATTGAGTCCTCCTTGTCGAGTGGGAACGTGGCCCCGTCGGAGTCGCCTCGACTCCCGGGCGGCTAGCGGGGGCCGCTGTCGCCATGGCATCCATGGTGTGAGCCTCACCTGCCGTCTGGTGAGCGGTCATCGCCTGATCCAGGCGATTGGGGCCTCGCGATCAGTCGGTTCGGTGAGGAGGTCGCCCCAGCGCTCCGTGACGCCGTCGGCCCGCGCGCCGAAGAAGTGGGGCGCAGGCGTACTATGGGAATTCGCCTAATCGGAGCGTCAACTTGACCAGCTTGGCGACGACACAGCGGGGCGACCGCCCCCCCCGGCCGACTTCGACTGGCGGTTCGCGCGCCGCGCGTCTGCTCCGTCGTGATGACCTCCTAGCCACGCTGGATCGCGCTGCCACGAGGAAGGTAACGGTCATCTCTGCGCCGCCAGGGAGCGGGAAGACGTCGCTTCTACGTACGTGGTCTGAGCGCTCCAGCAAGGATCGTCGGGTTGGCTTCGTGTCGGTGCCACACGACCAGCAGGACGCCCAGCAATTCTGGCTCGCCGTTCTGGACGCGATCCGCCAATCCGCCACCGCCGCTGATTCCCGAAGCCGAACGGCTCCCCCCGCGTTCGAGGGCGACGCGATGGTCGACACGATCGTCTCGGAACTCGCGGAACAGGCCGCAGTCTTCGTGCTGATCATCGACGATCTCCACGAGCTCCGCTCGGCTGATGCCCTCTCGCAGCTCGAGCACTTGCTCGCGTCTTTGCCGAGCTCTGCGCGCGTGGTGCTGTCATCTCGCCGAGATCCGCCGATCAGGCTGCACCAGCTCAGGCTTGCCGACGAGGTCGCTGAGATCCGGGCCAGCGATCTCCGGTTCACTGAGCGCGAGACGCGCGACCTGCTTGCCGCGTCCGAGATCGGTTTGTCCGACGGTGCGGCGGCCGCGTTGCACCAGCGCACGGAAGGCTGGGCGGCCGGCCTGCGCCTGGCGGTGATCTCACTCAGCAGCCACCCGGACCCCGAGCGTTTCGTGTATGAGTTCTCTGGCACCGACAGGGCGATCGGGGAGTACCTGATGGCCGAGATGCTCGAACGCCAGCCGAGCGCGGTTCAGAGCGCGCTGTTGCGAACCTCGCTCGTCGACCGGGTAAACGGCGAACTCGCCGACCTGCTGGCAGACCGCTCGGGATCGGAGCAGATGCTGCTGGAGCTGGAGGATGCCAACGCGTTCGTCGTGTCGCTCGACGCTCAGCGCACCTGGTTTCGATACCACCAGCTTCTGGCGGATTTCCTGCGCCTGGAGGTCCGCCGAAGGTTGGGCGATGAGGTTCCTGATCTTCACCGCAGGGCCGCCCATTGGTTCGCCGACCACGGGGAGGTCGTCGAGGCCGTCCGGCACATGCTCGCGGCCGGGGACTGGCCCGGTGCCGCCCGGCTCCTCGCGGACCACCTGTTCAGTTTGACGCTCGACGGGCAGGAGGGAGCGATCGCCGCGCTGTTGCCGTCGTTCCCTGCCGGGGCATCGGCTGAGCATCCTGAGCTGGCTTTGGCTCATGCGGCAGTCCAGCTGGCGCAGGGGAGGTTGGAGGAAGCGGCTGCTCAGCTGGCGCTGGCCGAATCGCACGTCCAGAGCACGCCGCCCGCGCGCCGCCGGCGCCTCGCGGTGGCCGTCGCGTCATTGCGGTTGGCGCTGGCACGGCGCAGCGGTCGGTTCACCGAAGTCATGGAGCAGGTGAATCTGCTGGATGCTTCGATCGCGGACGAATCGAGCGAGCCGGTCGCGCTGGGCACTGAGTTGCGGGCAGTCGCGCTGATGAATCTCGGGATCGTCGAGACATGGTCTGGGCGATTCGCCGATGCCGAGCGGCACGTGACCGAAGGAGCGACGCTCGCCCAGGCGATCGGCCGACCTTACATAGAGGTCGCGTGTCGCGCGTATCAAGCGTTTCCGTCAACGAGCGTCTCGCTCAGGAACGCACGGGAACGCGGTCGTCACGCGTTAGCCCTGGCCGAGCGCTATGGCTTGAGCGATCGCCCGGTGCTCGCGCCCGCGTTGGGAGCGGTTGCCTGCATAACGGTGTGGATGGGCGAGTTCGAGGAGGGAGAGCGTTGGCTCCGCCGCGGTTGGGAAGTCGTCCAGGCAGACATTGACCCTGCTGCCGCGGTGCTGCTGCACATGGTGAAGGGTATGTTGCATGCCGGTCGCGGCGAGCATCAACCGGCACTCGAGGCGTTAACCGCGGCGGTGCGGGCACAGTCGCTGCTCACAGGTGTGCACATTCTCGCACCGGTGATCGCCGAATGGCTCGCTGCCATGCAAGCTCGTCTCGGGATGCCAGACGAAGCGCGCGCAACGCTCGACAGGTTCTCCACCGAATACGAACCGATGCGCGGCATTGACCTCGCGCGTGCAGTGATCTGCCTGGCGGAGGGAGACCCTGCCACGGCGCTAGCTGTCCTCGGAGACGTTCAGGACTTTATGCCGCCGCTCGGATTCCCGGCGTACGCACTCGTCGAAGCACATGTGCTCGCTGGCCTCGCGCACCTTGCTCTGGGCGATCGGAACGCCGCCGGTGCCGCAGCCGAGGCCGCGCTCGCTGCCGCCGAACCAGATCGGCTGATCTTCCCGTTCGCTATGAACAACGCTGGCGAACTCCTCGACGTCCTCCCAGGTCACCAAACGGCGCATAGCGCGTTGCTCGCCGATGTCGTTGACCAACTACGAGGCGCACCGGCGCCGAGCACCGACCGAGAGTTCCTCTCGCAACTCGAGGAGCTCAGCCCAAGCGAACTCCGCGTCCTGCGATTCCTGCCGACAAACCTGACGCGGCCCGAGATCGCGGGAGAGCTTTACGTCTCCATCAACACGGTGAACACCCACATACGCAACATCTACTCCAAGCTCCATGTGCGCGATCGCTCTTCCGCCGTTCAGCGCGCACGGCAGCTGCGGCTCCTCTCAACCGGGCTCTTTCGAACATCGCGGGATTAGCCCGGAGCGCCGGCGAGCGCACATTCACCAGATTCCGGCGGCGCCGGCTCACTAGGTGGGGCTACAGGATGACGACGTGTCCACACCACCGGGCTTGTACGCGATCCGGATCAAGGGCCGGCTCGGGGCCACCGCTCTGTCCGCCTTCCCCTCGATGGTATGTGAGCTGAAGGGGAGCGAGACCGTGCTCACCGGTTGGCTCGAAGATCAGTCCGCGTTGTTCGGCGTCGTCGCACAGATCGAAGGGCTCGGGCTCGAACTGCTCGAGCTCCGACAGATCCGGGCGAGGCCGCAATCGCCTGAATCAGGCGATGACCGCTCACCAGTCGGCGGGTGAGGCTGAGGCTGTGGATGCCACCGCCCCAGCTGCACCCGCTACCCGCCTGGGCGCGCGGGTCAACCCCAACGCGGTGCTGGCGGTCGGGGCGGTCGCCCAGTTCATGGTCTGGTGGACGCGACCGTGGTGAAGAGAGATGTCCGCTGAAATTTCGACAGACGCCGTAGTCGGAGCTGAGGACCGCCGTCGTTGGCTCGCTCTCGCTGTGATCGTGACGGCGCAGTTCATGGTCGTACTTGACATTGCGATCGTGAACGTGGCATTGCCATCGATCAAGACCGATCTGCACTTCTCGCAGGAGAGTCTGCAGTGGGTGATCACCGGCTACTCGATCTTCTTCGGCGGGTTTCTCCTACTCGGGGGACGGTTCGCGGATCTGCTCGGACGCCGGCGCATGTTCATGGCCGGGCTGCTCCTGTTCACCGTCAGCTCGCTGCTCGACGGGCTCGCCTGGTCGGAAGGCTCCCTGATCGCGTTCCGGTGCTTGCAGGGTCTCGGCGCCGCGCTGCTTTCGCCGGCTGCGCTCTCGATCTTGACCACAACCTTCCAGGAAGGTCGCGAGCGCAATCGCGCGCTCGGGATCTGGGGCGCCGTGGCGGGCAGCGGTGGCGCTGCGGGCGTGCTGCTCGGCGGCGTCTTGACGAGCGCGTTCAGCTGGGCGTGGATCTTCTTCGTCAATGTGCCCGTCGGTGCTGCCGTCGTCGCGGTCAGCCCCTGGCTTGTGCGCGAGAGCCGCGCCGATTTGCCCGATCGTTATTTCGACTTCGCTGGTGCGGCGACGATCACCGCCGGGCTGATGCTGCTCGTCTACGCGATGACTCGCGCCACTCAACACGGGTGGGGCGCACCCTCGACCATCGGTCTCTTGACGGCCTCCGGGGTTCTGATCGCCTCGTTCTTCCTGATCGAGCTGCGCTCGAAGGCACCTCTGTTGCCGCTGCGCATCTTGCGGCTGCGCACGCTCGCGGGATCGAACCTAAGCGGCCTGATCGCGGGCGGCGCCGTCTTCTCGCAGTTCTTCCTGCTCACGCTGTACATGCAGCAGGTCCTGCACTACTCAGCGCTCAAGACCGGCGTCGCCTACATCGGGTTGACGCTGACGACAATCACCTTCTCGGCTGTCGCACAAGGACTCGTGACGAAGATCGGAGTCAGGAGGGTGCTGCCCGTCGGGTTGGCGCTCTCGGTGGTGGCCCTTGTGCTCTTCGCGCAGCTGCCGGTGCACGGCCACTACTTCACCGACCTGTTCCCCGCCTTCATCATCAGCGGGCTCGGGCTGGCCTTGGCCTTCGTGCCGATGGCGATCGGCGCCCTCACCGGAGTGCGCCAGGCTGACGCCGGAATCGCCTCGGGTCTGATTAACACCAACCAGCAGATCGGTGGCGCGATCGGCGTCGCGGCCGCCACCACGATCGCGACCACCTTCACCAACCACTTCGTGGACTCTCACGCGGGGATCAGTCCCCTCAGCGGCGCCGCGCTCACGCACGGCTTCGAGGTCGCCTTCTACGTCCTGGCCGCCACCGCCGCGCTGGGTGCGCTGCTCGCGGCACTGGTGATCGAGTCGCGACCGGCCCCGGCCGAACCCGCGCCGCAGGTCGACGCGTTCTGCGCTGGAGCCGGAGTCCGCGGCATGACTGCGGCCTCCTCCAGCTCGAAATCGACAACCTTGTGGTCCGGCTCAAGGGACTCGTGATGTTGCGGGTCTTGGGGAGCCGCGGCGCCTCGGCCGGCAAGCTCTCCGCCAACAGCGACGAGCTCTCACGAGTCGGCGAGGAGGCTCTTTCTCTCCCCGAGCACGGCTGGGTCACGCGGGGCGTTCCGGGGGGAGCTTGGAGCCATTCACCTTCGTCGTTCCGAAGGCCGGCGTCTACGGGTGCTACTGCCCCTGCACGTTGCGAGCGCAATGGACGGCGCGATCACGGCGAACTAGCGACGTTCACCACAGGAAGGAGGAACGGACATGGCAGAGACGGCGATCGATCCGGTCGAGGCGCCCTCCGCGGGCGACTCGCAGCTCGTGCACAAAGAGTCGGACGAGAAGGCTGCGTGATCCGCGGGAAGGAGCGTGGCCGGCTGTGGGATGTGCAGGCAGGCGGTGCGATGACCTCTCTCCTGCCACGAGGTACCTAGGGGGTCCTCCCGCCTCAGGCCAAGCGATAGTCGATCAGGCCGGCTTGCGTAACGCGCCGGGGCCGGGCTTCGCGATGACGTCGCGGGCGGCGATCTCGCCGCCGCACTCTGAACACACCAGCTGCGGCAGAATGTCGTGCCCGCACGCCTTGTGCTCGAGGACGATCGGGGGCCCACTCGGGTCTGCGACGTACTTGTCGCCCCACCGGACCAAAGAGACCAGGATCGGATAGAGGTCCAGGCCCCTCCCCGTCAAGCGGTACTCGAATCGCGGCGGATGCTCCTCGTATGGCCGCCGCTCCAGGATTCCCCGTTCCACCAGCTTCCTGAGCCTTGCCGCAAGGATGTTCCGGGCGGCGCCAGTGTTGCGCTGGAGTTCCTCGAACCGGCGGACGCCGAGGAACGCCTCACGCAGCACCAGGAGCGTCCACCGCTCCCCGATGACCTCGAGGGTCCGAGCCACCGAGCAATTCTCGTTCGTGAACCACGTTCGCCCCGGCTCCATGGACAGACCCTAGCACCGTGAGTTGCAGAATGAAACGCTCCCGGTATAAGGTGCGTGGCGAAATGCAACCGACCCCTCCTCCGGACCGCGGGGGCAGGAAGGAGGGCTGCGATGGCGGCACGACGTCAGCGCGGGGAGGACGCGAAACCGATGAAAGGGGACACGATGGAAACGACTCCAACAGTCGTCTTGGTTCACGGCGCGTTCGCGGACGCGTCAGGATTCGCCGGGATCATCCGCATCCTCCGCGGTGAGGGGGTCGAAGTCTGCGCGCCGGCGAACCCGCTTCGGGGGCTGGCCGCGGACGCGGACGCGATCGCCCGCTACACGACATCCATCGACGGCCCGATCGTCCTGGTCGGCCATTGCTACGGAGGCGCGGTCATCTCGCAGGCGGCTCCGAGCATGAAGGACTTGAGAGGTCTCGTCTTTCTGTCGGCCTTCGCACCCGACGAGGGCGAGAGTTGCGCCAGCGTTCAGGAGCCCTTTCCGCCCGCCCTGCTGGCCTCGACCTTGATGCCGAGCCCGTACGACGCGCCCGGGGCAGCCGGTGGGCCCGACTTCTTCATCAAGATCGCGGACTTCCACGAGACGTTCTGCGCCGACCTCCCCGATGACGTCGCCGCCTCGATGGCCGTCAGTCAGCGCCCGTTGAGCGCGGCCGCCTTCACGGAGAACGCCACCGCGGCCGGCTGGAAGTCGATCCCTTCGTGGTTCCTGGTCTCCGAGAAGGACAACGCCATCCCGCCCGACGCGGAGCGCTTCATGGCCGAGCGGATGAACGCGACGACGGAGTCCGTCGACGGCTCGCACGCCGCGTTCATCGCTGCCCCCGAGGTCGCGGCCGCTTTGGTCCTGAAGGCTGTTGCCGCTGCCTGAACCCGCCGGGAGGCGAGAAAGGACCAGTTCCCATGCCGATGATCGACGTGTACGCCACCGCCGGAACGTTCGGCGATACCCATGCGTTGGCGAGGGACCTTGCCGGCGCCCTGATGACGATCGAGCGGGTGCCCGACATCGCGATGTTCCGAAAGAACACGGCCGCCTTCGTCCACGACCTCCCCGCGTCGAGCCTCGCGAACGTGGACGGGGACAGCACGTACGTCCGCGTCCAGGTCCTCACGAACGCGGGCGCGCTCGACCGTGAGAAGCAGCTGGAGGTGGTGGAACGGCTCACGGCGATCGTGGCTGAGGCGGCGGGCGATCCCTCGCTGGCCGACCGTACCTGGGTGCTCCTCACGGAAGCACCGGACGGTGGGTGGGGTCTCGCCGGTCACGCCAACACGAACGCCGAGCTCGTTTCGGCTGCCCGAGCCCAGATCGCAGAGATCCAAGGCGAATCGTCAGGCACGTGACGCGTCGGGGGCGGAGCAGTCCGTCCGTACGACGCTACGTGGATCCCCCGTCGTATTCCGACGCGAACAGGTAACTGACGGCGAGACTTCGATAGGGTCGCCACCGATCCGCCAGGAGGCCCATCTCGTCCTCGGTCGGAAGGTGATCGAATCCGTAGACCCGCGCGATTGTGCGCCGCAGGGCGAGGTCGCCGGTGAGGAACACATCGGGCCGGTCGAGCGCCACGAGCAGGAAACCGTGGGCCGTCCACGTGCCGATCCCCGGAACTTCGGTTAGGGCCGCCTCGACCTCGTCGTCGGACATGTGCAACAGGGCCTCGTCGCTGAGGCGGCCGTCGACGAACCGTTCGGCGAGCGCCCGCAGCGTCTCCTGCTTGCGGGCGGACATGCCGCTGGCGCGGAGGACCCCCGGGTCGGCGGCGAGCAGTTCGGCCGGCGTCGGCAGCCGTCCCCCGAAGTGCTGTTCGATGCGGGACACGGTCGTCCTCGTCGCACGAACGGAGAGCTGTTGGCCGGCGACCTGGAAGATCGGACGATCTGCACGACTCCCTCCACCGTCTCCTGCCGAGCCCAGTCCCGCTGGAGCTCAACCGCGAGCGCAACCCAGCTGATTGGCTTTGCTCCCGCCTGAATGACGCGTTCCAAGCCCGCTTGATGGGCCTCGACGGAAGTGCCGCCGATCGCGTCGACGACTGGGTAGACCTCGTAGCCCTCGCGCAGGGCGTCGAGAGCGGGAAACGCCATGCAGATCTCCGTCCAGAGCGCGCAGATGATGAGCTTGCGGCGCCCGGTCTCGCGAACCGCACGGAGGAAATACGGGTCCTCCCATGCATTCGTCGTCGTGCGGTCGATGGGCGGGTCGTCCTCGAGCACTTCGGCCAGAGGCGGCAGCGTCGGCTGGCCTCGGCCAGTCTTGACGTTGATGGTCGAGTGCACGATCGGAACGGCGAACAGCTTCGCGACCTTCGCCGTCGAGACGACGTTCTTGACCAACAGGTCGGGATTCATGGACCGCACGCCCGCCAGCTGGCTCGGCTGGTAGTCGATGAGGAGCAGCGCCGAGTTCTGCGGTGTGATCAGGTGGTCGGCGATCGGATCGCGAGCGGTGGTGCCGGGCCGGGTGGTGGCCTCGATCGCGCTCATGGGTGCACCTGCGAGCCGTAGCCGAGGTCGAGGCGGATCGACTCCATGAGCCAGAAGGAGACATCTGCCGTGTAGACGTCGGCCGCAGCCAGGACGCCCGCATACTTCTCAATGACGGGTTTAGCCGCAAGGCGACTCACGACATCGAGGTAGTGCTTGACGCCCGCCCAGATGTTCGGGCCGTACGTCATGAAGATCGGCGTAGGGTCGAAGCTTGCCCACGCGGCTCGAATGCTCGCATCCAGGTCGGCCATGTACTGCTGGTGAAGGACGACGTCGTCGCGCGTGGCGAGTCGGCCCAGGTGACCGCTGATCATCGTCTTCCACGGGTAGGTCAGCGCCGTTGCCGGCATCGCGACGTAGCCGCGAATGTCTTCGGACAGGTTGACGACGGACACCGGCACCCACCCGGCGTTCACGATGTCGACCATCATCAGCGCGTCGTGCTCTGGGAAGTGGATGATGCTGTTGTCTGGCGTGTGATTCGGGCCGTGCCACACGAGTTCGAAGCGTTCGCCGCCGATCTCGAGAGTTCGGCGGTCGGAGAAGGTTTCGTCCGGCGCCGGTCGCGCCGGGTCGTCGTCGCGCAGCAGGAGCCGGCGGGTCTCCTCGTGGGCGATCCGGATGACGCCATTGCCAAACAGGGAGGACGCGCCGAGATGGTCGGCGTGGTGGTGCGTCGCCACCAGGTAGCGCACCTTGTTGCTCACGCCGTTCGCCTGCGCAACCTGGTCGATGGCGCGCTGGAGGTTGTGGCCGATCGTCGGCGGCGCGTCGAACAAGACGACACCGTCTGACGTCGTCAAGAACGCGGCCTGGTAGACGCCGTCGGTGACCCAGTACAGGTTCCGCTCGACGCGTCCGACGTAGTACCCCTGCTCGTTGAGGGCGGGTCCGAGCGACGAGCTGGGGATCGGCGCGTATTCTGGGAGCGCACCGGCGCCCGACATCGCGGGCGATGTCTCAGATGTGTTCATCGGAGTCCTCCTTCTCGGGTGGTGACTCGTCGGGTCAGATCGGGTCAACCTGCCCACGGCAGCGAGACCGCGCCGACCTGACTTAGGATCGCCGCCAGATCCTCGAAGGCCCACTGCTCGCTGATCTTGCCGTCCTCGGTGACCCGGTAGATGTCGACGGCGTCCCACTGCACCGGGCGACCGGTCGCGGGGACCCCGAGCAGGTTGCCGGCGTGCGTCGCGGTGACGAGGAGCCGGAGAGCGACGAGGTCGTCGCTGGCGATCACGTCCTGGACCTCGGACTTGATGTCGGTCAGCGCGCTGATGAACCCGTCCAGGACTGGGATGAGCGTGTCGATGCCGGTGATGGTTCCGAGGGCGCCGCCGTGCCACGCGACGTCCGGCGTGAAGAACTCCCGGGCGCGCTCCGCGTCGCGCCCGTTGAAGACCTCGTCGACGTACGCTCGGGCGACGGCCACCCGGTCGACGGTGACGGCTTCGGTCATGTCCTTTCCTCCCTTCGTCGGGCCTCAAGGGGAGGGTGGCAGTCCTAGACCCCGATCGAATCCCGGAAATCCGTAGTCCGGACCCCTAGTTGGAGCCCTCTGTGACAAGCCGGGGACGGCGTATCGTCGTTGGCGGAATGGCCACCAGCGTGAGGGGGGAGCGGCTCCTCGGCCGGCAGCGGGAGCGCGAGGTGCTCGACCGGCTGCTGGAGGGCGCGCAGGCCGGACACGGCGGGGTCCTGGTCGTGCACGGCGAGCCGGGAGTCGGCAAGACCGCGCTGCTCGAGTACGCGATCGAGGCCGCTCGGGGATTCGTGGTGGCCAGGGCCCTCGGAGTGGAAGTGGAGATGGAGCTCCCGTTCGGGGCGCTCAGTCAGCTGTGCTCACCGGCCCTGGACGTCACGGAGCGACTCCCGGATCCGCAGCGCGCTGCGCTTGCCGTCGCGTTCGGGCTCAATGAGGGGCAGCCCCCGGACCCCTTGCTGGTCGGGTTGGCCATCCTGGGCATGCTGTCCGAGGCCGGGGAGGAGCGCCCGCTCCTCTGTGTCGTCGATGACGCGCAGTGGCTGGATCGGGCGTCGGGCCGCGCGCTCTCGTTCGTGGCTCGTCGCCTGCTGGCGGAGAGGATCGCCCTCGTGTTCGCGACACGTGACGTCGTAGACAACCTTGCGCGGTTGCCGGAGCTGCACCTCGGGCCGCTGGGTCACCGTGATTCGCGGGCGCTCTTGGAATCCGTCCTCCCGGGGCCCATCGATGAACGCGTGCTGGACCGGATCGTGGTCGAGACGGGTGGGAACCCGCTCGCGCTCCTAGAGTTGCCCCGCGAGCTGACTCCCGCGCAGCTGGCCGGCGGGTTCGGGCTTCCTGCGGCGCTGCCCCTGTCCGATCGGATCGAGGAGAGTTTCTCGCGCCGGTTAGCCAGGATCCCGCCCGACGCCCGTCGCCTGTTGCTGGTCGCCGCGGCCGACCCAACCGCTGACCTGGCGTTGGTATGGCGGGCCGCGCAGCATCTCGGGATATCCGAGTCTGCGGCTCGAACCGCCGAGTCGGAGGGCTTGGTGACGCTCCGTTCCGGCGTGGTGTTCCGTCATCCGCTCGTTCGCTCGGCCCTGTACCGGGCGTCCTCGGCGGAGGAGCGCAGCGAAGTGCACCGCGCGCTCGCGCACTCCACCGATCCGGAGATCGACCCGGATCGACGCGCCTGGCACCTGGCGAATGCCGCGACCATGCCCGACGAGGACGTCGCGGCGGATCTCGAGCGATCCGCTGCGAGGGCCCAGGCGCGCGGAGGGCTCGCCGCCGCGGCAGCCTTCCTCGAGCGTGCCTCCGTCTTGACGCCCGACCCCGCGCGCCGGGCGACGAGGGAGTTGGCCGCGGCGCAGGCGAAGCACCAAGCGGGCGCCCTCGACGAGGCACTCGCGCTCGTTGCGAGCGCGGACACGGGTCCCCTCTCAGAGCTCCAGCGCGCCCAGGTCGATGTCCTTCGCGCCCGGATCTCGTTCGCCACGAGCCGTGGGAGCGAGGCGCCCCTTTTGTTGCTCTCGGCGGCGCGGCGGCTCGAGCAGCTGGACGTGCCGCTCGCCCGCGAGACCTATCTCGACGCGCTGAACGCAGCGCTGTTCGCCGGTCGCCTGGGAGGCGCTTGCGGCGCCCGAGAGGTCGCCGAGGCGGCGAGCGCCGCGCCGCCGGCCCCACCTCCGCCGCGTGGGGCCGATCTCCTTCTCGACGGGTTTGCACTGCTGGTCACCGAGGGGCCTTCGATCGCGACGTCGGCCATTCGAGAGGCCTTGCGCGCGTTCCATCGAGACGACGTTCGAACGGAGGAGGCGCTGCGCTGGGCCTGGCTGGCCGGCCGGGCCGCGGGATACACGTGGGACTACGAAGGTTGGGATTCCCTGACGATGCGCCAGGTTCGAGCCGCCCGCGAGATCGGCGCGCTCGCGCATCTGCCGTTCGCGCTCAGTACTCGTGTTGGAGTTCTCCTGTTCGCGGGAGAGACACGGGCAGCGGCGGTGTTGGTGGAGGAGTCGGACGCGCTCGGCGAGGCGACCGATGGTCGCATCGTCCCCGCGTACGGGGCACTCGCGCTGGCCGCCTTCCGCGGTCACGAGGACGAGGTCACACGGTTGGTGAAGAACGCCACGCAGGACTTCGTCGCCCGAGGCGAGGGCATGGGTGTCACCGTTTCCCACTGGGTGACCGCCGTGCTCTTCAACGGCCTGGCACGCTACGACGATGCATTCGCCGCGGCCGCAGAGGGAGCCGCGGATCCACACGAGCTGTGGTTCTCGAACTTCGCGCTCGTGGAGCTCATCGAAGCCGCCAGCCGCAGCGGTCGAAGCGATCGCGCCGAGAAGGCGCTCGAGGTGTTGTCCGAATCCACGAGGGCCGGCAGCACGCCGTGGGCGCTGGGCGTCGAAGCGCGTTCACGGGCCCTCCTCAAGCAGGGAGACGCGGCGGAGGCCCAGTACCGCGAGGCGATCAGATGTCTGGAGCCAACCCGCCTCCGTCTGGACCTCGCGCGGGCTCATCTCCTCTACGGTGAGTGGCTGAGACGCGAGCGCCGGCGTCTGGATGCGCGAAAGGAGCTGCGCGTTGCCCACGACCTCTTTTCCGACTTCGGGATGGAGGCGTTCGCTGAGCGCGCACGTGTCGAGCTGCAGGCCACGGGCGAGCGCGCCCGCAAGCGGACCGTGGACACGCTCGATCAACTCACTCCGCAGGAGGTGCAGGTCTCCCGCCTCGCGGCGCGAGGACACACCAATCGAGAGATCGCCGCTCAGCTGTTCATCAGCCCGAGCACGGTCGAGTACCACCTCCGCAAAGCGTTCCGCAAGCTCGACGTGAAGTCACGGACGCAACTCGCGCACCGCGTGTCGTAGATCGCCCACGGGGGAGCTCATCGCCGAGTCCCTCGAGGAGCTGAGGGCTCTCACTGCCGGCCGATCGCGATTGTGACCCTCCTCTGGTCCTGACGTCGCGGATGATTCCCTGGCGCCCAGGTAACCTGGCTGGACGCCAACCCGCTCGAAACGGCAACGGCAACGGCAACGGTTCGGAGAGGAGCCTGGGATGAGTCTTTCGGCGACTCACAGTGGCGTGATCGGGACGCCGAGGGTGGAGGAGAGGCGCTGACGGTGACCGAGGCACCTCACCACGCGACGCCACTCCCGCCTGGGACCGTCGCTCCCGACTTCGAGCTCCCCTCGACGCCGGATCAAAGGGTGATGCTCTCCGATTTCCGGGGGCAGCCGGTGATCTTGGTGTTCTACCCGGAGGACTGGAGCCCGGTGTGCTCCGACCAGCTGGGCCTGTACCAGGCGGTACTCCCGGAGTTCCAGAAGTTCGGCGCGGAGCTCATCGCGATCTCCGTGGACAGCGCGTGGAGCCACCTGGCCTTCGCCAAGGATCGAAATCTGCACTTCCCGCTGCTCGCCGACTTCGAGCCGAAGGGCGAGGTGGCCAAGGCCTACCAGGTGTACCGCGACGGCGCGGGAACGAGCGAGCGGGCGCTGTTCGTGATCGATGCCGAGGGCGTGATCCGGTGGAGCTATGTGTCCCCGGTCGGCGTGAACCCCGGTGCCGACGGCATCCTCCGCGCGCTCGAGGAGCTGCGCGGGAAGGAGGAGGCAACGTGAGCAAGACCCAGTGGGAGGCGGTGCTCACCGTGCCGGTGGACGGGGAGCGCGATCACGTCCAGGGCCTGCCGACCGCGGCGGTGACGCTCGTGCAATACGGGGACTACGAGTGCCCGTACTGCGGAGAGGCCTATCCCATCGTCAAGGAGATGCAGGCGCGGATGGGGGAGGCAATGCGATTCGTGTTCCGCAACTTCCCGATCTCGACGTCGCACCCGCACGCCGAGCACGCGGCGGAGGCCGCGGAGGCCGCGGACGCCCAGGGGAGGTTCTGGGAGATGCACGACCTGCTCTACGAGCGTCAGCGGCATCTCACCGACGAGGATCTCCACGCGTACGCGGAGGAGCTCGGGCTCGACGTCGAGCGGTTCGACAAGGAGATG
>WNGA01006967.1_pt1 | contig 19623 bp, 18 predicted proteins | sample 5400061 | NCBI WGS metagenome assembly WNGA01 (sample SAMN13153366, study PRJNA577476) | soil metagenome | isolation source: 100 cm soil or saprolite under grassland replicate 2 | place: USA:California | collected 2016-06-15
CTGACGTCCGGATGCTAGTTTGATGCAGTTCCATGGCTTTGCCGCGAAGTCGGTCTAGCGACACACGGCTTCCGTAAGCGTCAAAGCCCTGTTCCTTCCATAGATCATCAACTTGAACATCAACTTCTGATCAACTTCCGGAGGAATCTATGCAGACATCACCCTTCTTTAGAAGATTTGTGCCGGCAGTCCTCTTACTGTTGGCGCTGACAATCGGCCCGCTGCTGAGTTCGGCGACAAGTCAGACTTCAGTCTCGATACATATTCCGTTCGGCAACGTGAGCGGAGCCACCTCAAGTTCAACAAATAACCGTCTGGTAACGCGCTCGCAATTCGCCGCCAGTTGGAACGCCGGCAAGCGAACCGCCAACTGGGTCGCCTGGCGGTTAAGGGCGTCGGACATCGGCAGCGTCCCACGGAGCGATTTTCATGTAGACCCGGTAATCCCCACTCCGTCGCCCAGTGACTACACCAACTCTGGATACGATCGCGGCCATTTGTGCCCCTCCGGAGACCGGACCAACACAACGGCGAACAATTATGCGGTGTTCACCATGTTGAACATAATCCCGCAGGCGCCCGACAACAATCAGGGTCCCTGGGAAAAACTTGAGTCATACACGAGATCGTTGGCTCAGGCCGGCCGTGAGGTCTACATTATCGCGGGCGGCACGGGGTCGAAAGGCTCCTTCAACGGGATTACGATCCCGGCTTCGACGTGGAAGGTGATTGTTGCCCTGCAACCGGGGAAGACTTATCCTGCCGTGGCAGGCTCCACAACGATCGCGGTCCTGATGCCGAATATCAATGGCATCAGGAGCAATGGTTGGCAACAGTACCAAACGACCGTATCTTCAATTGCGTCGAGGGCGGGGTATAATTTCTCAAATTACCCCCAATGATCTCGGGTCTTTGGGAATTGCCGTGAGACACCCCAACATCTTGCGGTTTAGAAAAAGAAGAAGAAACCACGGATTTAACGGATTAAGACAGATCAGGACGGATCAATCCGTGAAAATCCGTTTTTGATCCGTTAAATCCGTTGGTTTTTCCGAGAGATTGAATTGACCACCAGATGTTGGGGGCTTTCACGGCAATTCCCAAAGAGCCATGATCTCTTTAAACTCTCCCAGCGATCGGCGTTCAGTATCTCCCCAATAAACAAAGGAATTTCAAAATGAGCATGACTAAAGAGCAATTCGATCAACTAAGTGAAGGACTGCTCTATATGAGCGAGACGGACGCGCCGCTTACTTATTACGAGCTGGTTCCGGAGAAATCACAGCAATGGCCGCCTTCCACGGCCGGCCAATTTCTGCAGTTGATTGGAGAGGACGCGACGGCGACAGTGGAGAAGCTCGCGCCCGAAAAATTCTTCAGAGATTTACGGCCCGGCAATGAAGATCGTGAAGATCAAGTGGCCGCTCTCCGAAAAGCTATGACGGAAGAGTTGAAGAATCTTGAGGGTTTCCGAGTCGGTGAGATTCAGATAAAAATCTTTGTGTTGGGAAAAGGCGATACAGGGAATGTCCGTGGTCTACAAACACTCAGTGTAGAAACTTGAATCGAAGGGCCAGGGCTTCGGCGACCGGTGGCGGTCCGTCGGGCCCCACCTGTCCCGCAACCTCAAGCGGTATCCCCCTCCGGCCTTGTGACGTCACGATTTTCCCCATGAAAAAAGCCGGTAAGCGTTGATGCGCCGACCGGCTTTCGATCTTTTTAGGGGACCCTTTCGGCTCCCCGATTCCGCAGCGTCCTCAGCCATTGGATATACTACTGCGAGTTGGAGAGATTATATGTTAAGAAGGCCGGCCGAGGAATCCCCATCCCCGGCCGACCTTTCTTTTCGCGCAATTCCGCATCCACCGAATCGCCTCGGGAGATTGACTCTCCAATCCGACAGGCGTAGCATCGCCCCGTCTTTCAGCATTGTTTTTGTTCACTGGGCTTTCTCAGCGGCGCCCGGATGGCGGCAGACAGTCACAGCCGAATTTCAGTCTCCGCATATTTTCAATTGCCCAGATGATCTTCCCGGAAGGGGGAACAACACAAAACTGAATTGGAGATTATTTGAAACCCAGCGCAATCACTTAGCGGTTCATTCCCCTTACCGGAGCCATGACCACGTGAGGTCGAACATGATAGGCCGAGACCAATTCGAACTCATCGGACGGAAGCACGGCGGTTACGCGAGCTGGGCCATATGGGCCGAAGCGTCGGACAGACCGAAGTCCAACGTTGACGACTTGAGCATACTTGACGTAGCCACAAATCCAGCCCTACTAGAAATTCTCAGGAATGACGTCGTAATGGTCGGACTGAACATCTCACGAACCTTATCTGAACGCTTCCGAAACTTCCACGATCCAAGCCCCCAGGCGAATGATTTCAAGATTCGGTATGCCTTTACAAGTACCCCATACTATGGAGCGTATATGACAGATATCGTCAAGAATATCGCAATGACCAGGTCAACCGAGCTGATGAGTTACTTGAGGACGCGCCCCGATATCATTTGTAAGAGCGTCGATGCGCTTCGGGAAGAGTTACGCGATCTCCGAGCGCAAAAGCCGACGATACTCGCGTTCGGGTCGGCAGCGCACGCGCTTCTCGCAAAGAACCTTCACCCGACCGAGTATTCGGATCTCATTCGACTGACGCACTACAGCCACCAAATAGGAAAGGAGAGATACAGAGAGAAGGTGCTGGCTCAGATACGATCGCACGCTACGGAAAATGCCCTGCCGCTGCCTGCATAACCCTTCGTTCAAGCCGACCTGGTTAAACCAATGTTAGGAAGCAAAAATCGATGGCCACCTGATCTGTTTACTGTTAAAAGGAAAAAAATATGAACGTTGGAGTCGATGTAGCCCCTGTAAGGCAAAAGGAAGAAGCTGAAGCTTTACTTGCTGTGTATTCGGAAATATGTAAAAGCTATCATGCGATTGACGACTTTCGAACTAAATTGCTTGGACTTTTACCACTGACTTCTCTAGTTGGGCTTTTCCTGCTCGATAAAGAAAAATCCGTAGTTTCAATTGGGGCCTCACCCGACTTACTTGGTTTTGCAGCCGTATTCGCCGCACTGCTAACATTGGCATTATTCGGATATGAGATCCGCAGTATCTGGAGATGTCATCATTTAATAACTGAAGGACTGCATATTGAGCGTCAACTCGGGATCAGACATGGTCAGTTTCATGTTTGCGCTGGAGAGCAATGCCCCGATGAAAGCCATCCATCAATAAATATCGATAAATTATTTAACGCAAAAGCAGTCGCATGTGTAATCTACTCAGTCGTATTTTCCGCCTGGCTATTTTTAGCATTAAAGATAGGGATGAGGATCAGTTTTTTCCGTTGCTCTATATCGGCGGTGATAGTTGGTCTCGCAATAGCATATGGTGCTTACAGGATAACGAAAGCCACATATCCAGCGTAAAATCAAAATTATGCCCAGTGAATACATGTTGCGCTGGAGCCGCCGATTTACGGCGGAGATCCTGATTGGTTGCGGCAATCAGGCGTATATCTATATCGATCGACTCTGTTCCTCCGACTCGCTTGAGGTAACGTTCCTGCAGGACGCGTAAAAGCATCGCCTGGCTCCGCGAAGGCAGATCATCGATCTCATCGAGAAACAATGTTCCTCCGTTTGCCTGCTCAAGGCAGCCGATCTTGCGAGAGCGAGTTCCCATAAACGCCCCTTTCTCGTGCCCGAAAAAGAAGAAGAGTCTGACTGCGAACATTACGTCCGCTCAGTCCTCTCATCCCGGCGGGCGGTAAACGTGAGCTTTCGGCGAGTGTCTGGATTTTTAAGCTGGATCCCGGAACTAAAGTCAGTCGCTGATAGTCTAATGCAGGATAGAGAAGTCGTAGAGGCGACACTGAAAACAGCGCGATGAGAAGTGGATGATTGAATGCAGATGCGGCGAGTTCTATGTTGAAGTTTGCGCAGTCGAAAAAGACTCTCTTTATCGTTGGCACAGCGGGTATTCTATTGGTCATCGCGCTTTGGCGCTGCTCGGAGCCGGATCGGAGATTGAGGGCAGAGGCTGAAAAAAATCCCTTATCCTGCGCCCTTTATGCCGCCAAGAAGAGCGGTCATTACAACAGTGGAATAGTCTGCAAAGTCGCCGTCGCTTTTGCTGAGGTTGGCGATTTTCGTCGTGCGCAACTAATCATCAACGAGGTCAAGGAGACAGACTATTTCATATTCCATCCTCCAGGGTGGCGTTTTCATTTCTCCGAACAATTAGACTTCAATCTGGGAAATAAAGCGAAAGCCCTGGTTGCGGTGGCAGGGCTTTATGCGAGGACTGGGCACAAGGATAAGGCGTTAGAGATGCTTTCACAGGCTTTTCAGATCGTGGAGAAAATTGAAAACATCTACAGCGCAAGAGAGGCGCTGATAGAAATCTTTTCCAAATATGTCGAGCTTGGCGCCGACAGTCAGGCGCTCAAAGTCATCGATTCCGTCAAACCGGAACACTTTTCTGACGGGCCCGAGGCGCTCGCTCCGTTCAGAGCTGGATTCCTCCTGAAACTGGCCGGTAAATACCTGGAGGTCGGCAGAAGTGATCAGGCATTTGAAACACTTGAGCGAGCGGAGCAAACAATCGAAGCCATCAAAGATACATCACTAAAAAGCACTGCCCTGGCTGAAATGGGAATAGCTTACGCAAAGGCAGGGCAAGGTCACAAAGCTGAAGAACTGCTATCTGAAGCGCTTGAAATGATCACTGCGGCGAGGAGTCAATCAGAACCGAATAAGTCGATGGCCCTGACTACTGTCGCAGAGGAATTCGCAAAGAGCGGCTTCTGCCAACGGGCCAATGAAATATCCAATATCATAGCGATCGAACATAATAGATCCGATGCGCTGAAACGCGTAGACGCCATCTGTTCTAAAGGCAGTGATATTGAGACACTTACATACTCTCCGCCAGAACCAGAAATAGAAGCAGCTCTCAAGCTCATCGAGACAGGAGAACGTGAGAAAGGATTGCAAGCCATTCAAAATTTTGGGCGGCAATCTGTGAGCGGCCATACATTATTTCCGACTTGTCATACATTAGGCGATACCGCTATCAAACTGGCTCAGGATAGAAAGTATGATCTTGCGATTGAGGTCGCTCGCGCAATTGTCACTGACGGCCAGATCTTTGATGATGGGGGAACTGTTCCAAGCGGGGAATATCGAGCTGAGACTGTCGCCGAGATTGCGATCCTCCATGCGAGGACCGGGCCAAGAGAAGAGGGCGAAAGGCGAAAGTTTTTACGCCAGTTGCTTACCCTCATCAATTAGAACGTGTCCCTTCGGCGAGCCGAAGGGACACCATTGGCTAGACGATATCGCATAGCGTAAGGCCGCTCAGTGGTATTGAAACGATTGACTTTAGAGTTCGCCAACAGTATCAATGCGGCATAGGTAAGAACCAGATGCGCCAAGCCGCACTGCCGCAAGGACACCTACCTTCACTTCCAATCCCTTGTTCAGCGGCTAGCGTCCGCAACCTGAGCTTCAATCGATCTGTAACAAAAGAGCTTCAATAAGCCATTGGGCCGGAGTTCAGCTTATTCCGCGCGCAGCGCCTGGATCGGATCCACGCGCGTGACCCGACGTGCGGGCAGATAACTGGCCGCCGCCGCCGCCGCGAGAATGCCAAGCGTTGCGGCCAGATAAGTCAGTGGATCGAAGGGGCTGACCTCGAAAAGCAGCGCCGCCATGAGCCTCGAGAGTCCGATGGCCGCGGCCAGGCCGGCCGCCGCGCCGATCCCGCTCCAGAGGAGGCCGCGAAGAACGAACATTCTTTTCAGCGAGCCCTGCTGGGCGCCGAGCGCCAGACGGATTCCGATTTCCCGCGTTTTTTGCGCGACGGTATAGGAGATTACGGCGTAGATCCCGACGACCGCCAGGAGCAGCGCCATGCCGCCGCTGATTGCGAGCAGGCTGAGCGTGAAGCTTGTCCGCGCCATGGACCGGTCATAGATCTCCTTCATGGTCCGAAGCTCAGTGATCGGAAGGCTTCTGTTGACGGACCAGACGGCTTGTCGAACTTCGGCCGTGAGGCTTTCCGATCCGGCGCGGGAACTGCGAACGAGGATGGGCATCGAATTCGAATTGCGGACCCGCGAGCCGACGGGCAAGTAGACGCTGCTCGGCGCTTTCTGCTCGGCGCCGTCATAGCGTATGTCGCCGGCGACGCCGATGATCTCGCTCCATTCCTCGGTCGGGAATGAACGGATTCGCCTGCCGATTGCGGCCTGGGCCGAGCCCCAATATTCGACGGCGAAATTTTCGGAGATGATGACCACGCGCCGATTTTCACTGCACTCGGTCCAGGTGAACTCGCGTCCGGCGCGCATCGGCGTTCCGAGCGCATGAAAAGCGCCCGGCGCCGCATTGAAAAAACGACGCAGCGGCGGAATCTGAGTTTCCGCGATCGGATGATCGGCGGAGAAAATGGGATCCATCGACGTAAATCCGGTCATGGGCAGACCGTTCAGCATGCTGACTTCCGTGACGCCGGGCAGGCTCGCTAGCCGATCCGTCAGGTCGCGCTGCATCTGCAAAAGCTCCTTATCTCCGGACGCGGCGCTTCGCGGAATCGAAACGCGCAGCGTCAGCAGATCTTCCGTATTTGCGAAGCCCGGATGCACATTGCGCATCGCCAGAAAGGTGCGGATCATCAGACCGGAGCCGATCAATAAAACGAGCGCCAGGCCTACCTGGAGCATGGCCAGGGAATGTCGGGCGAGATTGCGCTCACGGCCGGCGCTTGCGCTGCGCCCGCCGCCGCGCAGCGCCTCGGCGAGCCGCTGGCCGCTTTGTTTGAAGACGGGAATCACGCCGAGCGCCAGTCCCGCCGCGATCGAGATTCCGAAGGTGAAAAGCAAAGCGGTCGAATCGACCGAAATCTGTTCGAAGCGCGGCAGCCGCGCCGGGCTCAGCCTGAGGACGATTTTCACGACGGCGACCGCGAATCCGGCGCCGAGAGCGCCGCCGATCAGCGCCAAGGCGAGGCTCTCGGCGAGCATTTCGCGGGCGATCCGTCCGCGGCCGGCGCCGAGCGCCGCGCGAATCGCGAATTCATGCGAGCGGCCTTCGGCTCGAACCAGAAGCAGATTCGCGACGTTGGCGCAGGCGATCAGCAACACGGCGCCGATCGTCGCCATCACGACCCAGAGGCTTTTGCCGATATCGCCGATCAGATCGTCCCGCAGCAGCCGGATATTGGGGCCGAGGCGCGCATCCTCGAACATCTGTTTGCTGAGTTCAGCGGGCGCGGGGATGCTGTTGAACTCGACGTCGATCATCCGCCTGAGATCGGCGTTCGCCTGATCGATCGAAACCTCGGGACGCAGCCGGGCGACCGCGTTGAAATTATAGCCTCCAAGCCGAACGCCGGCGCGGTTGAATCGCAATGGCAGGACCAGATCGTGGCCCACGTCCATAAACCAGAAATCCTTTGGCAGCACGCCGATGATCTCGCGGGCGGATCCGTCGATCATGATCCGGCGCCCGACGGCTTTCGGATCGCCGCCGAATCGGCGCTGCCAGTATCCATAGCCGAGCATGACGACTTCGGGGCTTTTGTCGTCATTGTCTTTCTCGATGAAATCGCGGCCTAGAATCGGCTGCGCGCCGAGAATCGGAAGCAGGCGGAAGGTCGTGACGAGCGCTTCGACGCGCTCCGGGTCCGCGAATTCCGTGACCGAAGCGGACATGTCGCTTGCAAGCGCGACGTCCTCGAAGGTCGTCGAATGCTCCCGATAGGTCACATAATCGCCGAACGAAGCGTTCAGATTCGTGATCTTGACCCCGGGAGCGGTTTGCCAGACGCCGATCAGCCGCTCCGGTTCGTAAAAGGGAAGCGGCCGGAGCAGGACGCTGTTGATGACGCTGAAAATAGCCGTGTTCGCGCCGATTCCCAGCCCCAGCGTGATAAGCGCGGCCAGCGTAAATCCAGGCGTTCGCGCGAGACGGCGAAGCGCATGCTTCAAGTCACGGATCGAATCCATCGTTGGGCCATTCCTCCCGCTCATTCCTCGGCCGGCCCCATCAAGCGCCCGCTCGAGGATGCAAAGAATCCTGCTGTTTTGGCTCTTTGGGAATTCGCGTGGAAGTTCGCGACACAATGTATGTATAGCGAAATCGGACACAAGATCGAGGGATCTTCCAAGCGAATTTCCAAAGAGGCGCTGTTTTCAAGATTTTATCTGCGACAAAATTGCTTTCGATAGACTTATACGCTCAGACGCCGGCCGACGAACGCAAAAAATCGAATCCGCGCCAGAAGCTGCGTGAAAATCACTGGGAGGATCGATCCCTTTCGGTGGATTGGCACGGTTTCGGGATCGCGAATGTTTGTAAGGCTGCGGCAAATTGGTTTGAGTTTTCATACGACCCGCGCCGGGATTCAAGCCGATGCGCCGCGCCTCTTCGGTGAGCAGGTTTGACGCATTACAGGATTGCGCTGGACATCAACATGGGTTACGGCAGTGGGGAATTTGAAATTCCCCACTGCCGTAACCCATGTTGATGTCCAGCGCACTGTATCCCACTTCCCCTGCGCTTCGACATAAGCGGGAGGTAAGATGTGTTGTAGAAGCGAAAGGGGAACGTGAAGGGGAAAACGAACATGGCAAACGCGCGTATAGAATTACCACAAGGGACATTGGACCTATTAATCCTCAAGACCATAGCCCTCGAACCTCAACACGGATGGGCGATTTCCGAACGTGTTCAGCAGATGTCGAGCGACGCGCTTCAGGTTAAGCAGGGGTCCTTGTATCCGGCCCTTCACCGGCTGGAACGCCGCGGATGGATAAAAGCCCGTTGGAGCGTTACGGGGAACAATCGGCAGGCCAAATACTATGAGCTGACCCGCCGCGGGCGAAAACAATTGGAGGCTCAGACGGACTCGTGGCGCAGATTGACTGCGGCCGTCGGTCAGATTCTGGACACGGCTTAGGCCGGAGGAGGACATGATGATCAGTGATCTGCTATTTCGTCTTCGCGCCATTTTCCGGCGGCGCTCAGTCGAGAAGGAACTCGACGACGAGCTGCGATTCCACTTCGAACACGAAGTCGAAAAACTGATGCGATCCGGCCTCAGCCGCGAGGAGGCGTCGAGGCGGGCGCGGCTGGCTTTGGGCGGACTGGATCAAGTAAAAGAGGAATGCCGGGATGCGCGCGGCGTCTCGGTATTGGAGGCCGCCATGCAGGACCTTCGCTATGGAATGCGCGGTCTGCGCCGGAATCCCGGGCTGGCCATTCTGGCCACGTTGACGCTGTCATTGCGGATGACGATGCTTCAAGGAATGCGTCCCGCGTTGTTGGGAATCGGGCTGGGCGCGGCGGGGGCGTGGTGGCTGTCACGCTATCTCGCGACGTTGCTGTTCGACATCAAGCCGGTCGACTTTCTCACGTACGCGGCGATGGCGGCGCTGCTGCTAGCGACAGCGCTGGCGGCCTGCTACTTGCCTGGCCGCCGCGTAATGCGCATTGATCCGGCCGTGGCGCTGCGTATTGAATAGATGGCGTGCTCATATGCGGCGCGGGTGTGCAGTCGTGGCGGACCATGCGGAGCGCTTCAATCAAACATATGAAACTGCTGGAACTGCGAGATCAAGCCATGACTTTATGTTCTGATCCTGTGACACGTCACTTAGTGCGACTTATCACAGCGATCTTTGTTTGCATTGCTGTGATCGTGGCTAATAATTGTAAAACCCAAAAAGGTATTGAAGGAAGCGCTGTTATGAGAAAGGAGTTCTCACAATCCGACTTTCAGAAATTGCGCTGGCTTGAGGGCACTTGGCGCGGCTCTGATGGAGGGAAAGGCGCTTTTTATGAAGGTTACCGCTTCATTGATGATACGATCATTGGCGAGGTTTCGGTTCTCGGCTCACCTCAGGGCTGAAGAGGCAAGCGCCCCCTTCCAAATCACGGCCGCGTCATAGCCATGGATCGTCCGGACGACGTCGGGGTTCCAGCCCTCGAGGCCACGCAGTGCCAGTGGTCGCAGGACGCGAAAGTCAATCACTTCATGACCCGTGGCATTGGCGTTTGGCAGCACGCGCGTGAGGCGTTGGTCGCCGGCTCGGAGTTCGTCAAACTCTTCGCTCGAGACGGGGACGTAGCTCATCCTTGGCCCAAACACAGCCTGACGAGAACCTGGACCAGGGATGACGAGGATGTGATCATTTATGACGACAAATGCTATATTGAGGTGATTGGCCACACTCACTCGTAGTGGAGCGCCACAAGCGGATCTACTCTGGTCGCCCGTCGAGCCGGAATCCAGCACGCCAGGAGCGCCACAAGCGTGAGCAAGAGCGCTACACCCGCGAACGTCAGCGGGTCGGTCGCGTTTACGCCGAACAACAGGGTATTCACGAAACGCGTCAGCGCCAACGCTCCGCCCAATCCAAGGAGCACGCCGGCCAGCGCCAGCTTGATTCCCTGTCCGATGACCAGCTTCAGCACGTCTTTCGATTGCGCGCCCAAGGCCATGCGAACGCCGAGTTCGTGAGTGCGCTGCGCGGTGGTGTAAGCGATCACGCCGTAAATCCCGATCGCCGCCAGCAGCAACGCGACGGCGGCGAAGAGCCCCAGCAACGTCGTTCGGTAACGCGGCGCGGAGACCGATTCGGACAGCGCCTGCTCCATCGTCCTGACGGCGGCGATTGGCTGGTCGGGATCAATCGCCATCACTTCTCTGCGCGCCGCCGTGGTCAGGCTCATCGGGTCTCCCGCCGCGAGGATTGTCAAATTCGTTCCGCCCGTGCTGAGCATCGGCAGGTACATCGTGGCGGCCGGCGCGGCTTCCAACGCCCGATGGCGAATGTCTCCCACGACGCCGATGATCTCGAACGGCGTTGGTCCGGTTATACCGAGCAGCAACCGTTTACCCAGCGGATCTTCGTTGGGAAAGACGGCGCTCGCCAGCGTCTCGCTGACCAGGACCACTGTGGCGTTTTGCCTGACTTCCTGCGCGGTAAAGCCTCGCCCGCGCCGCAGTGGAATTCTCATCGAGCGCAGGTAATCCTGATTGACGCGGCGAAAATCGGCGCCGAACCGCTGGTTCGGCTCGACAGGCGGTCGCCCTTCTACGCTGAAGGGCGTATCGTTGAGTTGGCCGCTCAGAGGCAGTTCGGTAATCATCCCCACGGCTTCGACGCCGGGCAGCGCGGCCAGACTTTCCTGTAATCGCCCCCAAAATGAACCGGCCTTTTCCGGGGAGTTGTATTTATCACGCGGCAGATTGATCCTCATCGTCAACACATTCGCGGCGTCAAAACCCGGATTGACGTTCTGCAACCGGATGTAGCTGCGGATCAACAAGCCCGCGCCGATGAGCAACACGACGGCGACGGCGGTTTCGAAAACGATGAGCAGACTGCGCGTGCGATTGCGCGGCGCGCTCTGGCTCGCGCCCTTACGGCGAGAAAAACGCCGAGCGCGCCTCCCGCGAACGCCAGCAGCAGGCTCTCCGTCAACATCTGCCGCGCAATTCGCAAACGTCCCGCGCCCAGCGCCATTCGCACGGCGACCTCCTTCTGCCGGGCCGCCGCGCGTACGAGCGACAGGTTGGCCACGTTCGCGCACGCGATCAACAACACGAAACCGACCGCGCCGAACAAGACCTGTAGCGTAGGTCTGATATTTCCGACGAGCTGGTCGCGCAGCGAAACCATGCGCAGATTCCAGCCGGTGTTCGATTCCGGATACTGCGCTTCCAGCCGGCGGGCGATGGCGTCCATATCGGCTTGCGCCTGCGCGAGGGTGACTCCCGGCTTGAGCCGGCCGATCGGGCGAAGGAAATGCGCCATTCGTTGTCGCATCCCATCCGCCGTCTCAAAGTTCATCGGCGTCCAGAGTCTGGCGCCCTGTGGGAAGTCGAACTCGGGCGGCATCACGCCGATCACCTCAAACTTCCTTCCATCGAGCGTCAGTGATTTGCCGATAATCGAAGGATCGCCTCCGAAGCGCTGGCGCCACAGCCCCTGACTGAGCACAACGACTTGATCCTGCCCCGTCTTTTCGTTTTCGAGCCGAAACGCGCGCCCCATCGCCGCGCCCACCCCCATCGCTTGAAAGAAATTGCCGCTCGCCACTGCGCCCTCCAGCCGTTCCGGATCGCCGCTGCCGGTCAGGTTGAAAGGCGCGAGTCGCCGCCGACAAAGATCAGAAACGGCGCTGGGATCTCGATCAGGAATAAGAACACGAGGCCGAGTTTGTGAAACCAGTCGGGGAGGCGGTGGGCGTACCAGCTCAAGCGGTTCGGGAGCGGCATGCTGATCAGGAAAGGCTTCAGATCTTTTCCAGCTGCGGTTTGATTGGAGAGATGCCCCGAGTACCCGCGATCGCCGGCGCCTGGCGCAACAGCGAAGCGATGGCGATGAAGTAAACCACGCCCAGGAGCCTCGGGAACAAACCCCAGATCAGGAGAGGGGACAAATTGTCTAAGGCTGTAATGATTTGCATACGCTTCGAAGGGATGGGTCGCGCCTCTTTGGCGCTCCCGAGTGATATCGATGGCGGATTTATCTCACCGCGAAAATCGTGAAGTTATTGATCAGTTTGAGCGTCTCCCACTCGCACTCATCCACGACCGTCCGGTACCCATGATGCTCAAAGATGGACCTCATCGCCTCGACACGCCCGTCTATGTCGTGGACCTCGACAACGAACTGCCGAATCTTCGGCCAATCCTCCGGCTCGATCCCGCGGATCACATCGAGTTCACTCCCTTCGACGTCGATCTTCATCAGATCGATGGCGTTGACTTGTTGCTCTCGAATCATCTCAGATACGGTTCTCAGCCGGCATTCAGGGCGTTGCAGAAAGACTTTTTTCCTGGCGATCGAGCCCAGGAGCAGGACGATCATGAACGCCGCGACCACCCAGCCTAGAACCGGTGTGGACAAGGCTTTCAGCAAAAGGTAAGCCTGTCGATCCGAGAGCTTGGAAATGCTCTGCAGATCCAGTGCGCCGGCTTTCGCCCAATCGCGCATTCCAGTGTTTGGGCGCACGCAGCCGTTCACTTCTTTCGGATACATCGTCGCGGCGGGGCTAAGGAACCTGTCGTACTCAAACCGGGCCGTCCCGCGCTGACTCGACAGGCCGTAGTTAAAGAGCTTCGCCTGCGATCCGCTTAGATGGGCGCCCACATTCCTCTTCAGAAGCGAAAACGTTTGCTGGATTGGCTCAAATGCAAACAGTTTCAACCCGCGGCGCGATTGGGCGAGGAAAATTGAAAAGAGCCCGACGTTCGCCCCGACGTCGAAGACGCAGTCGCCATCCGACACTTCGACACCGTGCCGCAAGTAAGACTTCTGGATGAAGATCTCGTGATAGAGGGTGGCGGCGCCGATCTCACTTTGCGCGGTGATACTGAAATCGCTCGCGTTGTAAGCGCCGTAGAGATGGTTGACCGTGTTCCTGATCTGCAGTTCGGGGAAGCCCGCCTCACGCATCAGCCAGATCCAGCCGTTCCCGCCCATGACGCGCCGCTCTTCGAGAATGGAGCGGACGAGCGCGCCGATGCGCTTCATCTGCGACTTCAATTCCATGAGCCCGGCGACGAATTTCGGCAGCATACGCAACTGCCCAAGAGAGAAACCGAACTCGTCCAGGCGGTTAATTGAGCGCATCGTGTGAAACTTGTATCGGATCAGCTCCTCGCCCAGTTGGCGGGCCAGGCGCGACTGCGGGTCGAGTCCGAGTCCCGCGCGCAGCGCGACGTCGGCGCCGAGTTTCGTGATCTCCGTGAACAGGTCCTGGATGCGCTCTCCCTCCCGCCATCCCGAGGCGTAGTCGAGGGCCGTCTGGTGAATCGTTTGCGAGAGGCTGTCAACGTGCGCGCCGTGAAAAGCGGGCATTAGCGCTTTGGCTTGCGCTAGCCATTCCTCGCCGTCCATAAAAAGCGGCCCCGGCGCTCCCGGAATGAGGCGAGCCATCGCTTTGTAAGAGCGGGCGCGCCGCTCGGTGTGGGCCTTGCGCGTGAGCAGGATTTCGACCAGTTGCGGATCGCAGGTCACGACCGTTCCTTGATAGCGGAAAGTCCGCCCGTGCCTGAACGCCAGCTCGACCCAGGCCTTCTCACGCTTCTCCTCGAGCAACCGCTTTGCTTCGCCTACCTTCGGCCTTCCCGGGCGTATGCCTGAGGGCGTCGGAGTGAGCAGATTTTGCAAACTGCGGGTAATGGTCATCATTGGGCGCCTCCTCTCAGTGGCGTTCGGGCCAGCGGCGTTCGACCCAGTAGCATTCGAAACGCGCGCAGCAACCAGCAGATCCTGTTGAAGCATGCGCCTCTCGCGCTCTCCCGTTTTCAGGCAGGGGTCAAAGAGGCCGAACTTCGCCAACGCCGCTTCCGTAGCGTCGTCCACTTTCTCTCGAACCCATCGGCTTCCGGCCAGAGGCCCAGAATCGAGATAACATTCCGCCATCAACCACAAGCCGCGATGCGAGCGGAACAGGAAATCGATCGTGGGGATGGCGTCATTCACGATCCCGCGCCGCCGCGTCCGTTTGACGTAGTAGTAGTACCATTCTTCGCCGCGTTTCAGCGGCTCGTAGATGGGGAGTCCCTCCCATTCGATCTGATTCCGGCTGGCGAAATTACTGACGATCACCGTGTAATGATCGGGGCCGAATACCACGCCTTCGACAAACTCGCAGTTCCCCTTGCGTTCCGCGAGCAGGCGGCAGTATTCCTCCAGATCGGAGACGTGGTAGTAGCGTGAGACCACGTATTCATCGGCGCGACGCAGCCTGATTTTCACGGCCGTGATCACCCCGATCGTGCTGAACGTTCCCCGCGCAGCGTAATAGAGATCGGCATGTTCGTTGGATGGCGTGGCGTAAACCACTTCGCCCGTGGCGGTGATAATTTCGATTTCGCTGACGGACGAGGAAAAAACGCCGTATTATCGAGGTTATGCAGTATCCCGCCGTGACGGGCAGCAACCACGCGCGTCAAACGGGATGCGGCTCGCTACGAGCGGGGCAGAGGGGAAAGGCTTATGTGGCTGACGCCAGCGACATCTGGGATATCGTCATGGTTTGGTATCCGTGATCGGGCGGCCAGAATTCAAATACAGTGATTTGTCGGGCCTGACGGCGCTGCAACCGCCAATCATCAAACGTGTGTTACCAAGCCTCGTCCCCAAAGTAGACGCTGACGGCAATGAAACCAGTGGCATCGCTTCACCGCTGCATCAAGCTCCACTCGGCACGTATCTGGGCTGGAACGTTACGCGCGCAGGCTTTTACAAAGGTAGCCGCTGCGGTTTTGCAGGGAGCTTCGTGAGCTTTCGGCGGGCTGTCTTGACCTGATTATGATAAAAATCCAGACAGGCTGCCGAATGCTCACGAATCATCGAGATTGCGGGAGAGCCAATTTCAAATAAGTGCGCGACCACAATCTGTGGCGGGTTTCACTCGTCCTTGCCCGCCAGCCGCCAAGCCGTCCCGTTGAACGCCTCACTTTGACACAATGCTTTTACTCTCGTTCGGCTGACCTTTGGGCATATATTGGGTAATGCCCCTACGCGGCGCGCACAAATCCGTAGCCTAATTTTGTAGACACCCTCACGGGCTATACATTGACATTCTAGGTCTCCCTGCCTACCCTACACCCAGAATTTCTAAGTGTGACCAATAAGCAACGCAGATTTGGAGGTGAAGTTTGACCCAACCGAAGGCGGATCTCTTGCAGGGGACGCTCGTCATGCTCTTCCTCAAAGCCCTCAGCTTAGGGCCGCTCCACGGCTACGGCGTCATTCAACGCATCCGGCAGTTGTCTAGCGAGATGCTGAACGTCGAGCAGGGGTCGCTTTACCCGGCGCTCTATCGGATCGAGCAGCGTGGCTCCCGTCAGTTCCAAGTGGGGGGTGAACGAGACCGGCCGCCGGGCGAAGTTCTACACCTTGACCAGAGCGGGGCGCAAACAATTGACGGTCGAAGAGGAAAGCTGGTATCTGCTCGCACTGGCGATCGCGAAGGTGCGAGAGGCGACATAAGGAGGCGCCGTTATGAAGCGATTCGGCATTCTGACAGATCGGCTGCGCGCCCTCTTCCGGCGCGACGCGGTGATCGAAGATATTGATGAAGAGCTGCGTCTCCATGTCGAGATGGAGACGCAGACCAACATCGAGCGGGGGATGAGCCCAGAGGAAGCGCGGGCCGCGGCGCTCAAAAGCTTCGGGAATCCGGGCCGGATGAAAGATCTGGTCTATGAGGTTCGTGGAGGGAGGATTATGGACAGGTTCCGGCAGGACCTTCGATATAGCCTGCGCAGGCTCCTCAAAAACCCGACTTTCACCTGCGCCGCCGTGATCGTCATCGCTCTCGGGATCGGGCCCAACACGGCCATGTTCAGCATCCTCTATGGCGTTTTCCGGGGCCCGACCGGCAATACCAACGAGAGCCGGTTGGTGGCGATTTGGTCCAGACCTCTGGACAACAGCGTGGAGTGGCGCGGGACTGCCGATGGAATGGACCGCACGCGTATTCATACTTCGCCGCGGGACTATCAGGAGTGGAAGCGGCGAAGCAGGAGCTTTGAATCATTCATGGCTGTTATTCAGAAAATGGTGACCTTGAATGACGATGCAGGTGAGCCGGAGCTCATTCAGATCCAGTACTATACCCCTGGTTGGTTCACCATGCTGGGCTATAAAATAATCCTGGGCCGCGATTTCCTGCCGGAAGACGGTATCAAAGGCAACCATCGAGTGGTGATCATAACCAATCGTTTCTGGCGATCGCGTTTTGGCGCCGATCCGAACATCATCGGGAAGCACATCAGGTTGGATGGAGAAAGCTATACGGTGGTCGGAGTTACAGCGCCCGGATATCAAGATCTGCGTCAGGAACCGCTCTTTCCCGTCCTGGTCGTCGATTCAGACGAGTTCCGTACGGATGATCGCGTTCTGGGTGTTGGCGGGCTCCTGAAACCCGGCGTCTCGATTGAGCAGGCCCGATCCGAGATGGAGGGGATCAGCGCCGCTCTCGCCCGCGAATATCCACAGTCCAACGCGGGGTGGACCGTGAACCTCAGACAATCCAGGAATAGCTGGCTCCCAAAGAGAACATCTCAAAACTTATGGCTGCTGATGGGCGCCGTAACGCTGGTACTGCTGATCGCATGCGCCAACGTCGCCAACCTTATTCTGGCTCGCGGATCCGCCCATCAGAAGGAGATCGCAGTCCGGGCGGCGCTCGGGGCCAGTCGATGGATCCTTTTTGGACAACTGCTGACGGAGAGCCTGGTTTTATGTCTGGCTGGTGGAGCCCTCGGCGTGGCTCTGAGCTGGGGCATCTTGAAAGCCTTCCTGGCGCTCGTGCCGCCATCCCTGGGGGTGCCGGCCGACCAGGTCGCGCTCAGTCTTCCGGTCTTGATTGGCGCTGTATTGACAACCCTGATCTCGGGACTGATCTTCGGTTGCGCGCCTGCGTGGCGGGCAACCAGGGTCAACCTCGTCGACGACTTGAAGGAAGGCGGAGGGGCGGGCCACGGCCGCGCAAGGCGCCGGCTGGCCAGGACGCTGGTAGTCGCCGAATTCGCGCTGGCGTTCACGTTGCTGGCCGCGGCCGGTATGGCGCTCCATAATTTGTGGAAAAACACGCACATGGATCTAGGCGTGCGAACGGATAATATCCTGACTTTCGTGACGCCGGCTCGTCCCGACCGTTTCAAATCTCCAGAAGAAAATCTTATGTTCTATCAGGAAATGTTCGAGAAGATACGGGCATTGCCCGGCGTTCGCCAGGTGGCAATCTCGAACCCACCACCTGTTCCCGTGCCCACGATCGAAACCTGGGACATAAAGTTTTCAATCCCGGGACGCCCTTCGACCAATCCTTCCCGGCCGCTATATGAGGCCCGGACGCGAATGATCTCCGACGGCTTTATGGAGACCTTCGGCGCCAGAGTGGTTCAGGGGCGAGCTTTCTCGGCGCAGGATCATCTCAAGAGCGAACCGGTGGTCATGGTCAATGAAACCTTCGCCCGCGAATATCTTGCTGGCGTCGATCCTTTAACGCAGTTCCTGCAAATACCCGGCAGCCCGGCCAAATTCAGGATCATCGGCGTATTTCGCGACATCCATAACGCCCTGGAGTTCGGACATCCAACCGCGCCGGAAATCTACGCATCGTTCTCACAGTTCCCGTTTTCATCCCCGAGTCTGGCGGTATGGACATCGAGTGAGCCAGCCCAATTGAGAAAATCGATCGCCGCTGTCGTGCATTCCATGGACCCCGGTTTGCCGATAGGGAATGTGCGAACCCTCGAAGAGATCATATCGGGCCAGCTCGCTTTCGGGCGGTTTGAAGCGATCATCTACAGCAGCTTTGCAGGGCTGGCGTTATTGCTGGCGGCGGTCGGAATCTACGGGGTGGTGAGCCTGCTGGTCAGGCAGCGCACGCGGGAGATGGGGCTGCGCATCGCCCTGGGGGCGAGCCGGTCACAGGTGGTGAGGCTAGTTCTCAAGCAGGGACTGTCCCTCGCGACAGCCGGTCTGATACTTGGCGCCGGCTGCGCCTGGGTGGCCGCTCGGCTCATGCAGAGCGCCCTTTACGGCGCCGGTTCTCCCTCTCTGGTGACACTGGCGGTGGTGGGAGCAGCGCTCCTGAGTGTGGCCCTGGTAGCCTGCCTGATCCCCGCCCTGAGGGCCGCCGGGGTTCAGCCGATGGTCGCTTTGAGGAACGACTAAACGAAGCGTGTGCCTTTGGTGAGTTGGTAGTGAACCTTCGGTGAGCAGCGTTGACGCATTACAGGATGTCCAACCTGCTCACCGAAGGTTCACAAAAAGTTATGCTCAGAAGAACCATTGTCTTTGCGGCCCTGTGTCTGACCGCCGTGGGCCTCAACGCCGTCCACTCCAAGGCCCAACAGGAACAGACCTTCTTCAAAATCACCTACCTCGAAACAAGGCATTTAGCCAACGGGGAGGATAAGATCATGGATAAGCGAATCCGCTTTGTAGACCCACCTTCGGGGCAATGGAAGGAGACAGTATACTCACCCGAAGGTGAAGAGAAGGAAACCACCCTGATATCTAAATCAGAGCAAGCAACATTGGTACACGCGGCGGTACAGTACCGGGAGCGGTAGCGACCGGGCGCCCCCATCGAAACGCCTTCTTTGCAAGGCGCCCGGTCGCTACCGCTCCCGGTACTGTACCAATGTTGCTTGAGGGACTCCTTCGGGACGGATAACATCCTGGGCTTCATAGCCTATGGCAAGAAGATTGGAGCCAGTCAGGATGAAATCTGGACGACTCCAGAGCTGGGCTCCCGTGTTCCTTTGAGGTTGGTCAATCACGCCCCGGACGGGGTGGGATACTGCAGCCTGGAGGCCGTCGAGATTTCCAGGGAGCCGGAACCCGCCAACTTCTTCGACCCCCCGGATCTGCCTATGGACCTGTCCGTTCTTAATAGGTGGCTTGAAAAGGCTAGGGTCGACGGGTTGCGAACAGCTAAAAAATTTGATGATAAATGCGCCTATCTGTGATTAAATGCGTATGCGAGAAATCGCCGGTGGTAAGTTACCATCGACAGCAGATCAATCCGACATCAGACTTCGCAAATGGATCAAAATCGCG
>WNGA01009373.1_pt1 | contig 19615 bp, 17 predicted proteins | sample 5400061 | NCBI WGS metagenome assembly WNGA01 (sample SAMN13153366, study PRJNA577476) | soil metagenome | isolation source: 100 cm soil or saprolite under grassland replicate 2 | place: USA:California | collected 2016-06-15
CGGCGAGCTGGGCGGGTTCAGCGCGCTCGGGTGGATCTTGTGGACGTTCATCAGGTCGGCCTCATCCTGGAGCACCTTGGCCGTCTTCGGATCATTGACGCAGATCTGCGTCTTATCCTGGTTGTAGTAGAAGCATCCGCCCGCGCTCCACACGTCCTGCGCGACGGGCAACGTCCAGCTTCCCCAGCCGTTCGCGCCGTACTGCGTGATCGCGCCGCTGGCGTCGCGCTTGGTCAACTTCTGGATCATCGCCACGTACTCGTCCCACGTAGTCTGAGGCGTCGGGTAGGTGACTCCGGCTTCGTCGAACAGCTTCTTGTTGTAGAACAGCCATATGTTCAGCGCCCACACCGGCAATCCATAAATCTTGCCCTCGACCTTCCAAGTGTCTAGCGCGCCCTCAAGGTACATGCTGGCCGGGTACTGTTTGTCGCTGTCGATAAATGGGGCGAGGTCTTCAAGCACCCCCTTTGGGCCAAAGCGGCTGGGAAACGTGTTCGGCACGCGAAACACATCCCAGGCGTCGCCGCTAGCGAGCGCGGCGCTGATCTTCTCGCTGTAGCCCTGGCCCTCGCTGCGCTCGAACTGTACCTCGATGTCGGGATGGGTCTCATTGAACCTGGCGACCATCAGCTCGGCGAGCTGGGGATGACCAAACATGGTGAAGCGAATGACCTGCTTCGTCCCGGAGGCGCTGCTGGGTGCCTGCGCCTGGGGGGCTTGGGTTGGCGATTCTGCCGCGCCTGATTGTGCTGTCGGCGCCGTTGCGCCTGATTGAGCCGTTGATGCCGTTCCACTCGATTGGGCCGTCGACGCCGTCCCGCCCGATTGCGCTGGAGGCTCGGCGCCACACGCCGCAAGCACCAGCCCCGCCGCGCCCATGCTGATGCGCTGGAGAAATTGCCGCCGTGAGAGAGGAGTCTGTGCCATCGTTGATCCCTCCGTGGTGTAAGTTCCGAATACGACTATGTATTCGCTTTAAATGAACCGAACCCGTCATGTGACATGTTTCAGCGCCATATCCTTGCGTTCGGGCTATCCTTTCAGCCCGCTCATAACGACATCACGGATGAAGTATTTCTGGAACAACAGGAAGATGATGATGCAGGGCAGATCGATGAGCAGCGAGACGGCCATCAGCAGGTGCAGACGCGAGCTGAGCATGCCATAGTTGCCGCCGGTGCCAGTCATCATCGACTCGAATGAGGACAGACCCTGGGTGAGCGTCTTCAACTCGATCTTTTGCAAATAGATCACAGGCCCCAAGAAATCGTTCCAGTGGCCCATGAACGAGAAGATCGCCACCGTCGCCAGGGCTGGCCCCAGCAGCGGGAGGATGATGCGCGCGAAGATCTGAAACGTGTTCGCGCCGTCGATCCGAGCGGCTTCGTCCAGCTCATGTGGCAGAGTGATCATGAACTGCCGGAACATGAAGATGTAGAACGGCACGCCGAAGAATGCCGGGACGATAAAGGGCATGAAGGTGTTTACCCAGCCCAGTGTTTTGAACTCAAGGAACACCGGGATGAATGTCGCGACGCTTGGCAGCAGCATGGTTCCCAGGCACAGTGCAAAGACTATGTCGCGCCCTGGCCAGCGGACGCGGGAGAAGCTGTACGCCACTATCGCCGAGACAAAGACCTCGCCGATCATGGGGATCAGGGTGGTGATTAACGTGTTCAGAAAAAAGCGTGTAAACGGCGCAGCGGTCCACGCCTCGACGAAGTTCGCCAGGCGCACGGGATTCGGGATCCAGATCGGCGGGTAGGCATAGACCTGCTCGGGCGTCTTTAGTGCGGTGCTGACCAGCCAGACCAGCGGCGCAAGGAACGGCACGCAGAAGATCAGCAGCAACACAAACCTGACGGCCTGGCTGAGCGCGGCCTGGCGGGAGCGCTTGAGCCGGATTTGCGACATGACCATCGCTTAGCCCTCCTCGGTGTACACCCAGAGGCGCGACATGCGAAACTGCAGGATAGTCAACGTAATCATGATGACGAACAGCACCATAGCCAGGGCGCTGGCGTAGCCCATGCGGAAGTTGCGAAACGCCTGGTTGTACAGGTACAGCATGTAGAACAGTGTCGCGTTCGAAGGGCCGCCATTGGTCAGCACATAGGCTTGCGTGAAGGTCTGGAAGGAGCTGTTGATGTTGATAATGATCGCGAAGAAGATCACCGAGGACATCATGGGCAGGGTGATGAAGCGCATGCGCTGCCAGCCGTTCGCACCATCGAGCTGTGCCGCCTCGTACAGCTCCTGTGGCACGCGCTGCAAACCCGCCAGCATAATGACCATGGTGATGCCAACGAACTGCACGTTCATGATCACGATCGCCGGAAGCGCCCATTGCTCGCTGGTCAGCCAGCCTGGTCCCTGAATCCCCAGATGGGCCAGCGTGAAGTTCAGCAAGCCAAACTCCGGATTGAGAATCCAGCTCCACAGCACCGCTGATGCAACCAGCGGCAGAATCGAGGGCAAGTAGTAGATCGCGCGAAAGATGTTTGTCCCCGGCACGCCGGCATTCAGCAGCGACGCCAGCACAAAGCCCAGGATGATATGGAGCGGCGCCGACCACAGCGTGTACGAGACGGTGACACCGAGCGATTTCAGAAAGAGCGGATCTTTGGCAATATTCACATAATTCTGGAGGCCGATGAAGACCGGCGGCGTAATAATATCCCAGCGGGTTAAGCCCAGGTAGACCGAGGCGAGCATGGGGCCGAGGCTGAACAACACAAAGCCAAGCATCCAGGGTAGAGCCATCGCCATGCCTTCGATCGCCTCGCGCCGGTACAGCTTCCCCATACGAGGACGCGCATGTCCTGGCGCACGCGGCGTCTTTGATTTCGCAGGAGTCTGGGCTTCAGGACTCACCATCATCGATGCGTACTCCTCCATGCCACCACTACAGTATTAATGGAGCGATGACCGGGAAAGAAATCTCCTGTCCCCAGGTGTGCTCGGGAATGGTTCGCGATAGGACGGCGCTTGCTGATGAGGGGGTGAAGCTAGGCGAGGAAGTATGGGGACTTGCGCCGTTGCAACTCCTTCTCGGCAAACGATGATACCGGCGTACAATACTACTTTGTTGTGCAAAAAATAATGCATAAAGGATTTGACAGACGGCTCGTTTGTATTAAGATATGGTTGCGGTGTGCATAGTATTGCAGGATGAGAGATTGATGGCAATGCACATTTCAACTCATGTTATGCACAAAAACGCGCTGTTGCCCTGGCGTGTACAATCCGCGGGGATGGTCGAGATTGACCATGACGTGCCGCTCCACCACCACCCGATCGTGGAGTTGGTGTACTACCTCCAGGGGCATGTCCTCTGTCAGCTCGGGGAACGCGTGGTCGAGTGCCGTCCGGGAACACTGTGCGTGGTCCCGCCACGGCGCGTCCATGGTGAAAAGGAGGTGACATCATTCACCTGCATCTACGTGTGGCTTGAGGCTCCACCGCAACTGTTCTGGCCAAGCGTGTATGTTGATGATTCCTCTCGCACGCTTGGCAATGTGTGCCAGGCGCTGGTCCGCGAATGGAATGGCCAGGCACCCGATCGCGATGACATGCTGGCTGCGCTGATGCACCAATGTGACATCCTGCTACGACGGGTGCATGATCAACAGGCTGTGCCGGCGGCAGAGCAGTTGGTGCGGGACGGCGAGCGTTTGATCAAAGAGCGCTTTATGACGTCCATTTCGATCAAGGACGTCGCGGAAACACTCTGCATTTCGCCATCCCTGCTGCGCACGCAGTTCGTCCGCCTGCACGGCTACACACCGATGGCCTATTTACAGGCGGTGCGGGTCGAGCAAGCGCTAACCCTCATTCGTAACTCTGATCTGAGTCTCGAAGTCGTCGCACAGCTGTGTGGCTATGATTCGGCAAGTCATCTCAGCCGACATGTGAAGCGGGCAACTGGGGCGCGTCCAGGTAGCTTTCGCCTCAAGGACCATGCTGCCGTTTGAGGGATTATGGAAACGGTGATGGAGACATAGCTTACGATCACCCCTGGAACCCAGATGGCGCCGGCCTGGTCGCCCAGGCCCAGGACATCCTCGAGGCGCTCAATCTCAGCGCCGCCGTCAGTCGCACACGCTGCCAGACCATGCTGGCCGCATAACAGCGGCATTGATTGCTGCATTCTGGCCGTGAAGCATCGCGCCGGGAGTTTTCTGGTTGTGGGCCATCTAGCACTTATGGCTCGTCCAGTACGATCCGCTCAGTGAGCGTGTAACGTGTGGCGTGATTACAAGCTCTGCTGCTCAGCTGCTTTTAGGCATGCATGATCGCGCGTAGCGTCATCGCGTTGCGAACGGCGTTGGCATATCCGTCGTTGTTGAAGTAGACAAAGACCTCACGACCCATGCCCTGCCACTCACACAGACGCTCTGCCCACCACTGCAGCTGATCATCGGTATACGAGCCAGCGTACAGATGCTGGGGATCGGGGCCATGCAGCCGCACGTAGACAAACGGCGCGGTCGCCCGCAGCATGCACGGCAGCTGTGCCCCGCTCATCACACAGTAGGCCGCACCGTGACGCTCCAGCAGTTCGAACACGGCATCCTGATGCCAGCTCGGGTGCCGAAACTCCAGTGCCACCTGCATCCACCGAGGTAGCTGCCCAAGAAAGTAGGATAGGCGCGCGTGATCGTACTCCATGTCTGGTGGCAGCTGCACCAGGAGCACTCCACAGGCTCCGTCCAGCGCATGGAGGCCGCGGCTGATGCGCCCAAGCCAGGCCTCTGGTGCATAGAGCCGCGCTCCATGGGTGAGGCCGCGCGGAGCCTTGATGGTGATGCGAAAGTGTTGTGGAACCTGTCGCCGCCAGCTGACGAAGGTACTATCAGCGGGCCAGTGGTAATACGTACTGTTGATCTCGACGGTCGGGAGGTGCTGCACATAGTAGGCCAGCCGGTCACGTTGCGGCGTCCCTTGCGGGTAGAACACGCCGTCCCAGTGATCGTAGCTCCAGCCGGATGTGCCGATATGAATCATCATACATTCCCTGCGGCCAATAGGCACGTTCATGCAACAGGCGTGCCGGCGCAACCCCTCGCCTACCGCCGCACCCTATGAGCCACCATGCTGGCCTTGTGGCCGTTCCGGCGCGGCGCGGGCGGCGCTGGCGCGTCGGCTGAAACGCCGATACATATACATCATACCCACGGTGGAACAACAGAATGGCTCTTTGCACCGCATCGCTCCATTGTGCTATACTCACTATTATTCCACGAGCGATACTATCGAACAAGAAGACAAACGTAGGAGGAAACATGTTGAAGCGCTCAGCATATTCGCTTCTTTTTGTTATCCTTGTAACATTCATTTCGAACAATTCGACTCAGCCACACGTAGCACATGCAGCATCAACGCCTCTTCCGGGGAATAGATTCGTGGGAATTCTTTATGAAACCTGGTATAATGCGTATGATCATAATTATATATACCCTAATATTCAACCAACCGCCGGGGACCCAATGTGGTGGGGCAAGCCAGCGCTGGGGTTTTATAGCTCTAGTGACACTAATATTATTAATATTCATGCCAATCAACTTATTGATGCTGGAGTTGATTTCATACTCGTAGATGTATCTAACCACAACATTAATAGTCTTACTCTATGGAATCCGATTATAACACTGCTTAATGTTTATGCTGTCCGAATATCTCATTCTATACCTACGCCAAGAGTCGCGTTTCTGTCGAGTACATCGGGCGATGAATTACAAAGGTTGTTTAATAATGTCTATTATACTTATAATAGTGTACTATTTAAATATGGCCCAAAACCGTTATTGTTAACATTTCCTAATGATAGTAATAATCCAGGATGCAATTCAACTATCGGTGATGCACCTGTAAGCACATACTTTGAATGCAAACAGTCTCCTGGACTTACAGGTAGCAATGCTAGTTGGTCGTTTCTGGAAAAATACCCTCAACCATTGTACGCTAATGCCGAATGGCCTGAGGAAATGGCTGTCTCAGCCGCTCAGCAAAACTTCTGGATGGATTACAAGGGATCGCGTGGAAGGCGTTGGAACTATCGCACGGGTGCCAATAATGGGTATGAAGGCCAGAATTTCGATGATCAGTGGGCCAGAGCACAGAGTTCAAATCCAACATTTGTCATACTCAAATCTTGGAATGAGTGGGTGGCTATCCGTACTTCTCAAGGACATTTTACTGACGCGTATAGCCCTGAGTTTAGTACTCATATAGAGCCTGTTTCCGGTCTGTTCGCAAATTTATATCTACAGAAAATGAAACAGCAGATTCAGCAATTTAAGCGCAATAGCCCTAGCCTTTATTTCTACGACTCTTCTGCCGGTAAATGGTATCTTAAAGAGGGGCGGGGATGGCAACAATTAGGGAATGTTAATTTTACGCATATAGTTTCCTGGCCTAATGGCAATAACTATCAGCCGATTGTAGGTGATTTTAACGATGATGGAAATATAGATATTGGGGTAAGGCAACCTGATAGTGGCGTATGGTACTTCGCGTTCTCTGATGGACACGGTAATTACTACAATACACGTAACTTTACCTGGGCGGGAGATTCAGCAGGGTTAGCGTCCTTCCAGCCACTCGTGGGTGACTTTAATGATGATGGGAAGACAGATATAGGCTTGCGACGGCGTGATACTGGCATATGGTACTTCGCGTTCTCTGATGGACAAGGTAAGTATTACAATACACGTAACTTTACCTGGGTGGGAGATTCAGCAGGGTTAGCGTCCTTTCAACCACTTGTAGGCGATTTTAATGGTGATGGCAAAACAGACATAGGCCTACGACGACGCGATACTGGCGTATGGTACTTCGCGTTTTCTGATGGACAAGGTAATTATAATAACTCGCGAAACTTCACATGGGCGGGAGATTCCTCCAGTAGTGTCATATTTCAGCCAATTGTGGGTGATTTTGACTGTGATGGCAAGACAGACATAGGCTTGCGACGCACAGACAACGGTATAAATTATCTCGCTAACTTCGATGGTAATAGCACATACAGTAACTACTTCAATAATAACTATGCATGGCGCAGTGGAACTCAGTATATGGCAATGAGTAAGCCCTCGCAATGCACGAAGCCTTAGAAGCTATCTAAAAACTCAAAGCAGATAAAAAGCAGGGGCGAGCCTTCGCAGCATCCATTGCATATTGGCAATCTTCATCATTGCTTCGCTTGATTCGGTCGTGTTTTCATAGTCCTTGCTCAATCTGCGACATGACGTGAGCCAACTGAACGAGCGTTCAACAATCCAACGCTAAGATTTGCCCCTCGCATCGAGCCGTCTTTTAGCCATCCATGTGCGCGTAATTCTTCGATTGCATGTAGTGAAAATCCCGTATCACTCCCTCGCATCTCCCGAATAAGCTGCGCCTTCAAGTCTTGCTCAGCACGCCGCTCATTCAGCCCGTCAATCACAAGGATCGCAAAGGCGATGCTCAGAGAGTCTACGCTTACATTGGCGTAGAAATCAGAGATAACATCGTTCAATGTCTCACCAAGGTTCGGCAGGCCAGCGCATGTGCAATGCTTGTTGACGATGCCGACCACAAAGACAACGAGGCCAGCCACAACTAGCACAGCCGCAATCTGCTGCACGGTTATTCGCTCGGTCAACCGCTCGGTCAGCCGCTTCAACAAACCAGCCAGCCGCTTCATACCCTCGCCTTCCACCTTGCGATCGTGTGCATGATACTACGCATAGCGCCGCCGCGCGTTGCACATCTTCGGAGAAGCACCGCGCACAATGATCCCCAGGGATCACCAGCAGCCCCAGGACGATCGATAGCCCCCTTGCTCGGTACACAGGCAGGGCGATTGCGCAGAAGCCCGCTGAGCGCGCCGCGTGATCAAGTTGCGCCGGCGCAAGTCGTACCTCTTTGGCAGGGACGACGGTTTCATGGATGGTTGGCGTAGCCTCGGCTCTGCTGGTTCTGCATCCCAGGGCAGTATACCCCAAATCCTTTACTTTATTTGAGGTGTTGTTATGGCTCGCATTGAAGATAGCAAGGGTAGACTAGATACAAACTCCGGCTATGGGCGTTTATTTGGTAATGATGAGCTTGGTAGACTTATTAGTCGCGTGCATGTATGTTCTATCCGGAATGGTTTGCAACTCGAAGCAATTTTATGGGAGACTACCCCATATAAATCCACTCTTTACGGTATTCTCGGCAAAGAGCTGCCACTAACTCAACAAGGTATTCAAGTTGTTTCAGGACGTATTATTGCACAATATCATCGCGAAGTTAGCAAAAGCAACGTAGATATCACTGTGAGTGATGATAATATTGAAGCTCGTGATAGAGCAGGAAAGAAGTTGCCAATCACAGATTTGCTTATTCTAAACAACAGCGAGAACATTTTGCATATCGTAGAATTGAAAGACGGCGATGTATTTGATACCAAAAAGGCAGACGGAGAAATCGCTTCCGCGATGAACTTCGCCAACTGGATTAGGCCACAAGTAAACCATCGTGTCAGCTATTACTTTTGTGCGTTTAATCAAGAAAACAAACAGAGTATTGTAGAAGGAATAAAAGGTCGATTTAATATAGACCAAGTTTTAACAGGTCGGGAGCTTTGCAGCCTTATCGGCGTTGATTACGATAATATACGGCGTTTGCGTGAAAACGACCAAATGGCTAATAAACAATATTTCACGCGACAACTTCTTAACATCCCCGAAATCAGAGATCTCATCCTGGCGCAGCTCGGTATCAGATGAGACCTAACCTGGACAGCCTCGCAGCAGGTCCGCTCATTTGTGTTATACTAAGTCACCTTGCCACTGTTACGAAGTGCTTAGCAGAAGGTGACATAATGCTTCTGGATCACATTTACCAAGGTGATTGTGTCGAGGTCCTAGGCTCCCTTCCTGAGAAAAGTGTTGACCTTATCTTCGCAGACCCCCCTTACAACCTGCAACTCAATGGTGAACTCTGGCGCCCGAACATGACTAAAGTAGATGCTGTAGATGACAAGTGGGATCAGTTTACAGGCTTCGCCGCCTACGACGAGTTTACGCGGAATTGGCTCATGGCCTGTCGCCGTGTGCTCAAGGATAATGGCACAATCTGGGTGATAGGAAGCTACCACAATATTTACCGTGTCGGCACCGTTTTACAAGACTTGGGTTACTGGATATTGAATGATGTGGTATGGGTTAAGACTAATCCTATGCCGCAGTTCAAGGGTGTCCGTTTCGCGAACGCACACGAGACACTTCTCTGGTGTAAGAAATCGAGTGACCAGAAGAAATACACCTTTAACTACCACGCGATGAAGATGGTGAATGATGAGAAACAGATGCGCAGCGATTGGGAGCTAGCTCTGTGTACCGGCAGTGAGCGGCTACGGGTTAACCGCGAGAAGGTACATACAACCCAGAAGCCCGAAGCTCTGCTTTATCGGGTCATCCTCTCAAGTTCAAATCCTGGCGATATTGTGCTCGACCCGTTTTTCGGAACCGGCACAACTGGTGCCGTAGCGAAGAAACTCGGTCGGCATTTTATCGGCATTGAAAGGGAGACAGCTTATATTGAGGCTGCGCAAGCACGTATTGGTGCTATCCCGCCTGCCCTCTTTGATGCTGAAGTGTACGGCCAGTACGAGACAAAACGGTCAGCGCCGCGCCTTCCTTTCTCGGCACTTTTGGAGGCCGGGCTGTTGTTGCCTGGACAGACGCTCTACTTCAATAAGAGATGGGATAAGACAGCGGCAGTCCTGGCCGATGGCTCCCTGCGTACACCTAATGGTACACGCGGTTCAATCCATAGAATGGGAGCCTTTGTTGGCAATCTCCCTGCATGCAACGGCTGGGAGCACTGGTACTATCTAAATGACCACGATGAGTATATAGTTATCGACGCGCTGCGAGAGCATATAAGACAAGAGGCGCGAACACCAGCGCCAGAACAGTCTGACGCAGCAGATGGCAAACTAGAACAGATGGTTGCTTGGGGCGACTAGTGAATGTCACCACCCCATGAGTAACAAGCTGTAACGACACGAAGCCGGCCGGTGATCTCACTAGCCGGCTTCGTCTTGCTGTGCGGCCAGCAGCGAGGGCGAGGCTGGTTGCTGTTTACAAGTGCTCCCTTTTTGAGCGGCGATGGAGATAACCATACGTCCGGCTCATTCGTTTGGGCACCCTTCTGCAAAGCGGTAGGATGATCCCGCTGGATTGCCGTTGACCTCCGTGCTATCATGTGCGAAGGAATAGGCGGCGATGCGCTGCTTGATTATCAAGGAGGGGTAGTGAACACGCGCGACATGCTGACGCTCTATGACTACAATTATTGGGCGACACGACGGATACTAGCCGCCAGCGAACACGTGAGCCAAGAGCAATTTCTGATCCCAACGACGCATAGCTTCGGTAGCCTGCGCGGCACGTTAGTACACACCCTAGACTCGGAGTGTGCCTGGCGCATGCTGTGTCAGCACCAGACCCTCGCTTACTTCAGGGCGATGGAGGAAGATGCGTTCCCGACCGTCGACGTCGTGGCGCAGCGCTGGGGTGAGGAAGAACACGCCATGCGGGAATACCTCGCACACCTCACCGACGACGATCTGACCGAGTATATCCGGTATACGACGCCCGAGGGGGACAAGCGGGAACGGGTGCTGTGGCACTGCCTGCTCCACGTCGTCAACCACGGGACGCAGCACCGGAGCGAAGCCGCTGCGATCCTGACGGAGTATGGTCACTCACCAGGAGATCTCGATTTTACGGCATTCTTGAACGAACAGCCCTGAGAGATGTGGCGCAAACCGGTCGCCCATGGAGCCGCCGCCGCCGCCAAGGAACGTGACTGGCAGTATCGATGCCTGCCTGAGCACCTTCGGTCACTAGCGTTTCTCGCCCGCGGCAATAGCTGAGAATATTCGGGGGGTGGCCTAACTAATCATTCAAGCCGATGCTGCTTGGCGGCGCGGCTTAATTCAGGCGTTGGTCGGTTCACAATGTTTTCAGGATTTTAGGGAGGGAACATTATGAAAACCAAGCAAACAGCACCCCAAAATATCGACGAATATATTGCAGGATTCCCAAATGATGTTCAAGCGATTCTAGAAGAGATACGGATGACGATTAAAAAAGCTGCACCGGACGCGGAAGAAACAATGAGTTATCAAATACCGACCTTCACTCTGATTTGACAATATCCCTGCCCGCAGGGTTTCATCTTGGTCTGCCCGTTAGGGATCCTGGCTCAATACCTGTCTGAGCATTTCGAGTAATGTAGCCATCGTAAACGGTTTTTGCAAGAACCCAGCCAGCTGCGTAGGGGCAATCTGCTGCATCGCTTCCTGTTCGCTATACCCGCTCATGAGCACGACGCGCGCCCGGGCATTGATCTGGTGAATCCTTTGGAGCGCCTCGATCCCATTCATGCGCGGCATAATCAGATCAAGCAGGACACAGTCAATATCTGCGGAGTGTGCCGTGTAGGTATCGACTGCTTCCTGTCCATCGTTTACGGTGATCACCGTAAATGCATGATGTCGCAGTATATCCGTGGTGATGCTGCGCGCTGCAGCATCATCGTCGACCACAAGCACCGTTGCTCGCTTTGCTGCGCCTGTGTGGTGAGCGGTTGGCGTGGGCGTCCGTTCGGCCTGTCTTTCCACACTTGGTAAGAAAATAGAAAAGACCGTCCCTTTCCCGACCTCACTGGTTACCTGGAGGCGACCGTGATGCCCACGGATAATCCCCATAACTGCCGCTAATCCCAAGCCCCGACCAGTGAATTTCGTTGTAAAGAACGGCTCAAAGATGCGCGCGATGGTCGCCGCATCCATTCCGCTGCCAGTATCAATGACATCGAGCACAATATAGTCGCCAGAAAGCGGTTCATCCACAACAACGGCAGTCGTGCCTGCGGCGCGTTCCTCGTGGTACTGTTGCGGCTGGGTTTTGATCGTGATGCGCCCCTGCGACTCGCCAATGGCTTCTGCCGCATTCATAATCAGGTTCATCACGATTTGACGAATCTGCGTCGCGTCACCTTCGATCGGCGGAAGATGCGCCGCGAGGTCAAATTGTAAGGCCACAGGTTTGGCGATTGACGCTTTGAGCAGCGCAGCCATCTCGACAATCAGTTCATTGAGATCAATCGACTGAATAACAAAACGGCCCTTTCCCGCATACGCCAGCATTTGACGCGTCAATTCCGCCGCGCGCAGTGCGGCAATTTCAATCTGTTGAATGCTGGCGCGTTCTGGCGAACCAGGTTCAAGTTCATCGAGGACGAGTGAGGCGTTTCCCAGGATGCCCGTCAGCAGGTTGTTGAAGTCATGTGCGATACCGCCCGCCAAAACACCGAGACTTTCCAGCTTTTGGGTCTCAAGGATTTGGCGTTCCCACATCAACCGCTCTTCCTCCGCTCTTTTTTGCTCTGAGATATCATGGAACGCCAACACGACGCCGACCACCGCCCCCGCTTGATCATGGAGCGCTGCGGCCGTGCCGCTGACGTAGCGCATCGTCGTGTCGCGCGCTCGGAGGAGCGACTCGGTCATGGTTGCAAACTGCGATTGGTTCTGAAACACACGCTCCAGGAGATTCGGGTGAGACGCGTGATCGGCTACATCAACCAGCACCAGAATATCCGTGAGGTGTTTGCCGGCGGCTTCTGCCTGGGTCCAACCGGTGAAGCGTTCCATCGTATGGTTGAGGGTGAGGATGGTGCCGTGCGCATCGGTGGTCATCACACCATCCCCAATACTTTGGAGGGTTACGGCTAAGCGTTCGTTTTGGGCTTCCAGGCGCTGTTGCGCGGCGTGCATCTGCGTGATCGTTTCGCTCAACCGACTACGAAATTGCTCTAAGAGCAGCAGCGCCAGCAGGGTTACGGCCACCATGGTGGTGCTACGCAAGAGGTTGATGACCCAGAGCGGCGCTGTGGTGAAGGGTGGCACATATTCGCTCAGTAAGACCACGAGAACCGCTACGGCCATGCTTAGGCCGATCAGCCGCCGCATGGCGTTTCCATCAAGATACGGCAGTGCGATGGCAACGACGACCACCGGCACCACCGCGAGCGCGGGAAGAACGGCTGGCCACACGACGACGATCAGCGGATCGACCGCGAGCAAGCCGCCGCAGATCAGGCTCACCGCAAGGGATACCTGCCCGTGTCGCAGGAAGCGTTGTGCGACCAACAGGCAGCCGATGGGGACCAGCCACGCCAGGAATTGGCGTAACCGAATAATCTGGGGGGTCGGCCCGTCGTTGGTGTGGGCAGTGTTCATGGCCACCGCTTTCTGGGGTCGTGTATCGTCCTAGTGCTGTGTTGTGCGCATGAGTCTTTCGTGGGTTCGTAGCGGTGTTGGCGCGTGCGACTCGCCGAGTGCATAGGCCTGGTCTTCCTGCGCCAGCCCATAGCGTCCTGAGAGGGCGGACCACGCTAAATTACCATACATAAAGGAACGTAACAAGGCAGCATAGCGATCAATGTGGTGATCGATGCGTGCGCCGAACGATGGGATCGCCTGTTCGGCCGTAAGAAAGGCCTGCACCTCGCCATCATGGAGGGTGACAGCCTGCGCAATACTGCTGGTCAGCGCGCCGTGGTGGGTCTGCTGGAGGATAATTATCAGATTATGCATGTCACCCCGTTGGATCTCCTGGTGTAACGAGATGATGTCATTCGCCCAGCACACGGCGTTTGTCGCCCGTTCTCTGAGCTGCGCGACCGTCGGATACCGCCAGATGGTTCTGGGGAGCGCAATCTGGTCGGCTATCTCGACCACCTTGAGCGCCGTATACATGCCCGATGTGAACCGCCGCATCCGGATATATGTTGCGACATCGATACAGCACTGCTTGGCGCGGTTCGTCGCCTCCCACACACAGCCGGAAAAGAACTCAGCGACATGGGTGATGAACTGGCGCAATTGGACGGTGTTTGCGTGGCGAAGCAGGCGCTGTCGGATATTCCACAGCGCATCTGCGAAGGGTGATTCGATTCCAACGAGTGTGTCCCCGCGCAAAAGGGTAAGAAAGTGGGCGTGATAGCGCGCGAGGTGCGTGGGTTGGGCGCGCAGGTGGGGGCGATCACAGACATCATCCCACATAATTGCCCAGGTATTCCAATCGGAGAGCAGCTGAAGTGTTTCGAGTGACACGTTTGGTGCGAGATAGGCCGCTAACCAACCGAAGCGTGCAGATTGAAAGCGCTGAGCACTGGCGTCGCTGGTGATCAGGCCAAACGCGCGCCCCCAATCCATCGTCCGTTGATCGACAGTTGCGGCATGGGAGCTGACGGTCGATTGGAATGGGCAATACAGGGTGGGGAGATCGATCTCAGACATGGTGTAGCAAGCCTTTACGAGAGGCGCTATCCGACAGTCCGATTGCTCTGGAAAAATGGAGCGGCTGCAATGGAACCGACCTATTCGGATACGACGCTACGGCGATGCGCTCGTAGCATCTTGGAATGCACCTGAATTGTGGAGCTGCGCGCCGCAGAACGCCGTGGTTCCGCGACAACAAATACGCTGCTCACGCTTCTGAAACAGCGGAAGCGATAGTGTGGATGATGCGTGAAGATGACTTATTTGTCAAATAATGATTAAAAGCAGTTGTCCTTGCTGCATGCCGATGTGTCAGGTCTGTGCTTGACAATCTTCGGCATATCTGGGAGCGCTATGTTCACTGGGGGGTGGCGAACCCGGATAAGTTCAAGGTGATGACGCAACGGCGCGTCTCGGACCAGGTGACTGCCGAAAGCAAAGCGGCAGGATACGCGCCGTTCGCCGAGCTAGAGCGTGTGGCGACAGAGTACATTCAGCAGCACCAGATCGGCGATTACCCTGTGCCATTCATCGCTGCGATGCTCGGTGGGCTGGCTGAGATGACGATGGCGTTCGTGGCACAAAATGGCGATACCGACATCGATTACTGTGCAGCCGGCTTTGAAATCTTCTGGAAGGGGATTACCAACCACTAACCTTTTTTTGTTCACGTAATGAGTGCGTACTCAAGCACTTAAAAGGAATGCATCATGCAACAGGAAAGGAAGACACCCATGCGGATCGAGAACGACATCGTCATTCCAGACCAGACCGGAACGCTTGCCGTGGTCACCGGCGCAAATAGCGGGATCGGCTTCGGGATTACGCGGCGGCTAGCTGCCGCCGGTGCGGAAGTCATGCTTGCCGTGCGCAATCTGGACAAGGGCAAGGCGGCCATCAAAGATCTCCTGGCCGAAAACCCGCAGGCCAAGCTCTCGCTCGAACTGTCGGAAAAATCAACTTCGACGATTTGCAGTCGGAGCGACGGTATTCTCCGATGCGCTCCTACGCCCAATCCAAGCTCGCAACCCTATTGTTTGCGATCGAGCTGCACCAGCGCAGCCTCCAGCACGGATGGGGCATTCTCAGCAATGCTGCGCATCCGGGTGCCACGCTGACCAACCTGCAAACCAGCGGGCCAACGCTCGGCAAAGCCAGCACAAACCAGGGCGAAAGCCTGGCGATGCGCCTCACCAAACGGATCCCCGGCTTTTGGCAAGAGGTTGCGCAAGGTTGCCTGCCTGCGCTTTTCGCCGCCACCAGCCCGCTCGCCGTCGGCGGCGGATACTATGGCCCCGATGATTTTGCCGAACTCACGGGGATGCCTGTAGCCGCCAGGATGCCTCGCCGGGCCAAGGACGAGCACACCGCCAAGCGGCTCTGGGAGGTTTCTGAGCAGCTCACGCGGGTATACTTTCCCACAACAGATCAGGAGTACTCCGCGCAAACGACACTGATAGGTTGAGGCATGTGCGCGCCGCCTCACCTGCCCGGAAGGTTGGACGGTGGCGATTGCGCGCATCACCAACCTTGTATCCGCATATCGGTACACCTGTCTGGGAAAGGCCATTAGTGGCGCCGCCCACAGCTCCTGGCCGGTGCTGCTGTCGTTGGCGCTGAAGAAGACATAGGCGCCGGCGGATTAAAAGATAATGGGCTGGAGCTGGCGCTGAGTCGGCTGGGCCGCTATTGAGGTCCGCGGCACGATTGCGCGGCTTGAGGTTCAGGTGATTAGCGATACACCTGCGGTGATGCGGGCCGTGCTATTGCAGACCAGGCAGCAGGCAAAGCATTCTACCGCCAACAGGGGTGTCAGGACGGCGCGGCCCATCCTCACACCCCTACGCTGATCAGGTCATACACGACACAGGCGGTCTTGGCTTACCGTGCGTACATCCAGTCGGTCCAGCCCATATTTTTGCCGATGTTGGCGACGCTGGTGGGGTAGCTGGTGCCATAGACGCGGTTGACCATCCAGGGCACCCAGGTGTCGTCGCTGGCGGCCCACCAGCCACCATAGCGCTGCTCGAGCCCGTCGAGGTACTTCACCGCGCGCAGCAGCGCCTGATCCTGCCAGTTCCACACATCGTAGCCCTGGCGCGATAGGATCATCGCGTGTACCAGCGCGCCCTGCAACCCCTCCCACGGGTAGCCGGTCTTGCACGGCGGGTATTGGAACTCGCAGCCGCGCCGCATTTCTTCCGGCATCGCCCCGTCGATCAGCTCGCCGTTCTTAACCCCACCAACCGGGTTGATCGCGACCGGATTGTTCGGGTCGGATTGCCAGGTCACACCATAAGGGTACTTGAAGCCGGCGTAGGCAGTCCGATCGCCGACCCAGCCCTTGAACACTTGCGCCGAGCGGGCGAGCTCCTGCGCGTCGCCCAGATAGACGGCAATCGCCGCGCGGCTGGCGCCGGGCATCGTGCCATGGTTATTCGCCCGCCGCTCATGCTCGCTGATCAGCGTGCCGTCGGAGAACTGCTTGTAGCGCACGGTGCTGATCCACTGGCGGAACTGGCCGTCCAGCGGCGGGTCGTACACTTTGAGGTTGATCAAGTCGGCGGTGATGATGTATGACACCAGATTGCGCGCCAGCATGATTACAAGGCCGCCCGCCTCCTTGCCGATAGCGGATCGAATCGCCTCTGCGGCTTTCTGACGGTAGCGCGCGTCGCCGGTGCGCGCGTAGACCAGCCCGACCGCCAGCGTTCGGACGTCGTGGTTCGCATTGTAGTCGGCGAGCGTGGGCGTGCCCAGGTCGCCGTCGGCGGCGGCCCGCATACGGTCCCAGGCCGGCCCGCTCATGGGCAGCTGGGCCAGCTCCTCGGCCGAGATCCACAGCCCACCGGTCGTCGGTGGCGGCGGTGGCGGCGGCGGTGGTGTCGGGTCGATGCGCGGTGTCACGGTGATCGAGATGGTTGCCACGTTGCTGTCGGCCTGCCCGTCGTTCGCCACGAATGTGAATGCGTCGCTGCCACTAAAGCCCGCATTGGGCGTGTAGGTCAGGTTCGGGGCCGTGCCGGATAGCGCCCCTCGGGAGGGCTGGCTCGCGACGCGGTACGTCAGCGCGCTGCTCTCGGGATCAGTCGCGGTCAGCTGCACGGCCACCGAGGTGTCCTGCGCCGTCGTGACCGATCCGTTCTGCGCGGTCGGCGGTTGGTTGGCGGGCGGACTCCCGCCGCCGGGCCGGATCTCGATCGCGACCACCGCCCAGTCGACAGTTCCGTTGAATGAGCCGTTGACTAGTGCTGCGCCAGCCGTGGCGACCGTGCGATCTTCGATCGCCACACTCGCCATGTCGCCGCTGCTGCCCTGGAACAGCTCCGCGCGCTCGGCGTAGCCGCTCCCCGGCGTATGGCTTCTGTTGCGCATCGCCGCCGCGCCGTAGATGACCGCGCCAGGCACACTGGTGGTCAGGCTCACGGAGTACGACGCGCTGTCGACCCCGCCGCTGCATGTTCCGCCTGCGCCACGAGTGTTGGCCGAAACCGGCGCGCCCAGTGCGGCCGCGGGGTCTACGCCCGAGTACCGCGAGACTGCGATCACCGCGTTTGTGGCAGTGCTGCTCAGGCTGGCCGTCACGGGTCCGGCGGCGGCGGGCGCGCCGCTGCCCTGCCACACCTCGACACGTGTCTGGCCGCGCCCGCCACATTGCGCCCGTACTAGCGCCCAATTGAGCCCCAGCCCGGCCACCGCGCGTACGGCGATGCTGCCCGATTTGGTCGCGACCGCAGCCAGATACAGCTGCCCGGCAGCCGCGGGCACCGCCGAAGCCGTGGACACTGTCGCGGAGGAGGTGGCGCCGCCCGAGCTGCTACCTTCATACATAATTCCAGCGGCGGCCGCCGGTGCGGGAAGCGTCAGCAGGCAGGCGAGCAGTGCCAACAGCATCCACAGCGATGCCCTCCTGCAAGAGGTCGACCAGTACATGTTTCCTCCTTGGATTGGCCAGCACGCCAATACATGTGTCCAACGACGAATGTTGGCACAAGTGCCTTTGATAAACCACGATTGCCGAGGCGGTGCGGGCGTGCCGCTCGGAGGGCGAAATACACCGGCACTGCTGCATCGCACAATTCATACGTCGTCGCTGTGATTCGTGCAATAAACGATTGCTTTGACAGTAGCCGGATTAATATTGGTATTTTAAGACTACAAGAGACTGATTAATATGTCTAGTGGGATCAGTGTAGTTTTTGGTTACAATTACACAATAAAGGCAGGTATATATCAATCTGAGACCGCCTAAGGTTATTATGACGATATTTTCATCAAGCTACATATGATATAGACTAGTTGAGTGGATTACACGACGCCCGCCATATTCTCGCACAGCACAACGGCGGGGCGATCAGGTCGCCCCGCCGTTATGCCGACTACTTTTGGCTGCCGCCGTTATGGAATAGTACCGTCCTGTGTGTCACCTGCGGCCGAGCTAAAGTCGGTCGCCGTATCGGTTCCAGCCCCGCCGCTGAACTTGTCGGCGCCGCTGCCGCCGATCAGCGTGTCGTTGTCGCCCCCGTCGCGAAGCTGCGCTGCGCAGCGACACAGTGCATATGCACGCCTGGGCAGAACAGGCCGGCGTGCAATTTTATTCGAACGTCCCTACACGCCCCGGCCGCCGATTGCCCCAGCGTAAAGTGGAGCGCGGTTAACAACACGCCGAATAGCAAGCCCCCGACTGAACCAATCGCCAGCGCGCGCCGAAGGCGCAACGGTTCCTGGCGCGGCGGATGCAGCTTCGATTGCGATTGGCCGATAAATGCCCATTCCGGCGCAACGATCGGCCCGGCCCGCCTATGCCAGAACCAGGCCGCCCCCAGAGAAGCTCTTTTTGTGTATCGTGCTGGCGGCGAAGCCGCCAGCACGATACACAGATATGGGAGCATGAAGGGCTGTACCCTTCCTTACCTACCCCAGCCCCCCACCCTGAAGTGTAATGTTCGCACAAACCTTGTCTAGATCCTAAATCATCCAAGCCGATCGATCACTTCGCATAGTATCGTATGAGCAATACAACACCTAAAGACACAATCATCTTCTACTACGCCGCGCTTGGCGGCACGCCCGACACACAGGGCCAGCTAACGCCCCATTCACAATCGATCGTTTTCAGCTTCAGCCAGGTGTTGACGATCGGCCCGGCACCAGCGCGCTATGCGGCGTAGTGGCGTGCAGAATAGAGATCCAGCCCGGTACACAAAAGCGTGTACCGGGCTTTTTGTGGTTCTGTTGCGGGAAAGCAGAGTAAAGCTTTACATTGACTATAAGCTTCCGGCT
>WNGA01011258.1_pt1 | contig 19612 bp, 14 predicted proteins | sample 5400061 | NCBI WGS metagenome assembly WNGA01 (sample SAMN13153366, study PRJNA577476) | soil metagenome | isolation source: 100 cm soil or saprolite under grassland replicate 2 | place: USA:California | collected 2016-06-15
CTCTCAACGATCTGCCTCAAATGTCTCGAGAAAGATCCAAAGCGTCGCTATTCTTCCGCTCTCGCGCTGGCCGAAGATCTTGAACGCTGGCTGAAGCACGAGCCAATTCTGGCCCGCCGCAGTGGACTCGTCAGCCGTGGCAGAAAATGGGTGCGCCGAAATCCAACCAGTGCGCTATTAGCGGCGTCGCTCGTTGCTCTCGCGGCAGCGGCTGGCTGGATCATTTCAAAAAGTGAATTGATTCGGCATCCGCTGACAACCGGCATCGCAGTACTGCCATTTGAAAATCTTAGCGACGAGAAGGAGCACGCGTTCTTTGCCGACGGCGTTCAGGACGATATTTTGATCAAGCTCGCGAAAATCGCCGACCTCAAGGTAATCAGCCGCACCAGCGTCATGCAATATCGCGGTAAACAGGATGTGCGCCAGATCGGCGATCTGCTGCGTGTCTCACATGTGCTGGAGGGAACGGTGCGGCGTTCTGGCGGGAAGGTGCACATAAATGCGCAGTTAGTGGACACTCGCACCGACGCCGGCATCTGGGCGGAGGAATACGACCGGGATTTGAATGATGTGTTTGCAATTGAAACGGAAGTGGCGCAATCAATCGCAAATCGACTCAGAGCGAAAGTTTCCGCTCGCGAAAAAGTAGCCATGCAAGAGTGGCCGACCAGGGACCTTGTTGCCTATGATCTGTACGTTCGGGCGATGCCTTTGATCGATTGGATCGCCGATAGCAGAACTAAAGAGAAGGATCTTTCCCAGGCTGTGGACTTGCTCAATCAGGCAATCGCCCGTGATCCTGCTTTCCTTCTCGCATATTGCCGGCTCGCGGTTGCTCACGACACGCTCTACTTCCAAAATGTCGATCACACATCCGGCCGGTTGGCCTTGGCGAACTCGGCAATAAATTCAGCTTTTCGCCTGAAACCGGATTCGGGGGAGGCGCATCTGGCTCTCGCCTCGCATTTCTATTGGGGATACTTCGATTACGACCGCGCCCGCGCCGAACTTGGTATCGCCCAGCGCACCTTGCCCAATAATCCACGCGTTTTTGAATTGACTGGGTTTATTGACCGCCGGCAAGGGCGCTGGTCCGACGCTGTGCGCAATATGGAGCGCGCATGTGAGCTGGATCCCCGAAACACTTTTCCTCTAACCGGTGTTGCAGGGCTCTATTGCTTTTTGCGCGCCTACCAACAATCCGACGACGCTATGGATCGCTTGCTCGCCCTCGATCCAAACAACATCAGACAAAGGTTAGGTCGCGCTTTCCTCCAAATAGCTTGGCGAGCCGATACCCGGCCGTTGCACGCGACGATTGAAAAGATTTTGGCGGAGGATCCCGCTCAGACAGAAAATGAAGCTGTAAAAGGAGCGCGCTTCTGGCTCGCTTTGCTCGAACGCGACTTTGTCGGCGCTAGCCGTGCCGCGGAGGCACTTCCCGAGAAAAGTGGCGATGAGTTTGAATACAGCCGCGCTTTTGGGGTAGGCGTAGCTGCTCGCATGAAAGGAGACACAGCCACTGCGCGCGTCGCCTTTAGTCAAGCGCGCGCAGACCAGGAGACGCTTGTCCGCGCCCGGCCTGATTCCGGGCCGTACCTTTCTGGCTTGGGGGCCATCGACGCTGCACTCGGCCGAAAAGAAGAGGCGCTGCGGGAAGGTCGCCGAGCGGTCGAACTTACGCCTGTCGCAAAAGACTCGATGGTAGGGCCGATGGTTGTATCCAACCTGGCATTGACCTACGCCTGGATCGGCGAACGCAACCTGGCTATTGAGCAACTCGAAATAGCGGCGAAACTCCCCGCTGGACCGGATTACGGTGACCTGCGTTTGAATCCAATGTGGGATTCGTTGCGCGGCGATCCGCGCTTCGAAAAAATCGTCGCCTCCCTCGCGCCGAAGTAAAAATTATAGGGCTATAGAAATGTCCGCCCAGCTACACAAAGAAATCGAGCTGGAGATCGCCCACATCCTATTAATCGACCTGGTCGGTTATTCGAGGCTACTGGTCAACGAGCAGATTGAGTTGCTGCAGGAGCTGAATCGAATCGTGCGAGGCACCGAATGTTTTCGGAGCGCGGAGGCAATCGGCAAACTTATGCGAGTGCCAACGGGAGACGGGATGGCGCTTCTCTTTTTTCGCAGTCCGGAAGAACCGGTGCGCTGCGCACTCCAGGTTAGCGATGCGTTGAAAGATCGCCCGCACATCCAGGTGCGGATGGGAGCGCACAGTGGCCCAGTCAACCGTGTCATCGATGTCAACGACCAAACGAACATAGCGGGTTCAGGAATCAATGTGGCGCAGCGCGTGATGGATTGCGGCGATGCCGGGCATATTCTTCTGTCTAAGCATTTGGCAGATGACTTAGCGGAGTATAGGCACTGGCAGCCTTATTTGTATGATTTAGGCGAATGTGAGGTGAAGTACGGGCTGAGGCTGCACCTGGTTAATCTCCACAAAGAGAATCTTGGCAATCCACAGGTCCCCGAGAAACTCAAACGAGGGAGGAGATGGACGCAGGCTGCTGTCCCGGTTCGACCGATCCGTGCGCCGCGTTGGCCAAAGTTCGCGCTTATAGCGGTCTTGTTTGTGTCGGCTCTCGTCTTGGCGACGAGTTTTTCAATCCTTTTCCGCCGAGGATCGCCGATGATTGCGCAGAACGCTTCGGAGAGAGTTGCTGATGCTGGGGGATCCATTCCTGAAAAGAGCATTGCTGTTCTTCCTTTCGAGAACTTAAGCGACGAAAAAGAGAACGCTTATTTCACCGATGGCATCCAGGACGAAATTCTGAGCCGTTTATCCAAAATCGCCGATTTGAAGGTCATCTCGCGCACTTCGACACAACATTACAAAAGCAAGCCCGAAAACCTGCTTAAAATCGCAAAGCAACTCGGCGTCGCCCACATCGTGGAAGGAAGCGTGCAAAAGAGCGGTGATGCCGTGCGCGTCAATGTCCGGTTGATCAAGGCGACGAATGATTCCCAGCTTTGGGCTGATACCTTTGATCGCAAACTGACTGACATCTTTTCGGTCGAGACTGACGTCGCCAAAGCCATCGCCGATCAATTGCGAGTGAAACTTACTGGTCAGGAAGAGCAAGCCATCGCCGCCAAACCGACGGACAATGTCGAAGCTTACGATGCCTACCTACGTGGTCTGGCTTATAGTCTGAAGGGTAGCAATACACCAGCCAACGCCCTTGGTGCACAGAAATATTTCAGAGAAGCGGTAAAGCTTGACCCGAACTTCGCTCTGAGTTGGGCGCTGCTGTCGTATGTTAATGCGCGTGGCTACATGACCCTGAGTCTTCAACCAACGCTCGCTCTGCGTGAAGAGGCACGGCAGGCAGCCGAAACAGCGCTGAACCTTCAGCCTTACCTCGGCGAGGCCGTACTCGCCAACGGCCAATACTACTACGCCTGCCTGAAGGATTACGACACCGCTGTGCGTTACTTTGAACAGGCGGGTCCGCTCCTGCCCAATAACAGCCGGATTCCTGAATCGCTGGCCTATGTTATGCGGAGGCAAGGACAATGGGAACGAAGCGAGTCGTACTTCATCGAAGCCGAGCGGCTTGACCCGCGCAACGTTAACCTGATCGCCCAGCACGCGATTTCCTATATCTGTCTTCGTCGTTTCCCCGAAGCGCTACGAAAGCTTGATCAGGTTCTTAACATCACACCGGACGACGTGGATACGCTCGCAACGAAGGCGGCTATAGCACAAGCCGAGGGCGATCTGCCGCGTGCGTCGGCACTCCTCGCTCCGCTCCACCCAGCTGCTGACGACACCCAGGCCTTGGAAGCACAAGTTTACCAAGCCATCCTGGAGCGCCGCCCTGCACAAATCGTCCCTCGGCTAAAGGAGATACTTGCCAAGCCTGATCCGGCATTGGGTTATTTCAACGGTGAACTGCGCTTTTGGTTAGGCTGGGCGCAAGAAGTTGCCGGCGACCATGCCGCCGCCCAGGAAAGTTGGCGACAAGCACGCAGCGAACTAGAATCTTTCCTCAAAGAACAGCCCGAAAATGGTAGGCTCATTGGAGATCTCGCGCTCACCAATGCGGGTCTCGGTGACAAGGCCGCCGCATTAGCTCTGGCCGAACGGGCCATAGCCGCAATCCCGATCGAGAAAGACGCTGTGTTTGGTTCCTTTCCAATCGAGATCCTCGTTCGGGTCGCTGCGCAGATGGGAGAGTCCAACCGCGCCATTGCCGCTTTGCAGAAATTGCTCTCGATACCAGCCTACGGTGCGCTGGCTGAAAATATATCGCTCACTCCTGCGGTGCTTCGGCTCGATCCCATGTTCGACCCGCTACGCGGCGATCCGCGCTTCCAAGCGCTCGCCACCTCGCCTGCGCCAAAGTAAAACTTAACCACGGGTTACACGGGTAAGACGGATACAGACGTGATTCAGAAGAAGTGGTAAGGCGCGACTCGAGCCTGTCCTGAGCGAAAGTTGTTGCCCCGAGCGTAGTCGAATGGGTCGAAGCAGCCACGCAGCGGGCGTCGGCTACGAATCGATCAGCGACATTCGTGTGATCCGCGGTTTTCCCAACTTTCCATGTAACGGCCGGTCAAATTTCGCGCAGTACATCAGTGAACGGCTTGAACTGACTTCTCAGGTGAGAGTCAAAGAAGGTCAAAACAACAAAAGGAAATTAAACAAAAAAGAAACAATCCCATGGTAGCAAGATTTTCGACCTTGGAGCCAAATCTATGGCGGAGTTGCGCCTGGATAACGAAGCTTTACCACCTATGAACGCGTTTTCGATTCTCGCCACCAGTTCCCAAGAACATGCAGTCTGGCTGTCGTTCGGCTTCTACCTATTGAACCTCCTAGTGCCGATTATCCCGGCTGTGATCATCTACAGGCTCTTTCCGGAAGCCAAGACCAATAATACGGTCGAAGGCAGCATTGCTGGCTGGAAGATCAAGGCGATCGGTGCGTGGGGTGCCTACGTTACCGCCTTCCTGTTGGGCTTTTGGGCCATCAATTCCACGGCTGTTCCGCTGATCAGGGCGGTTGGTGGCGCATCGGTTTGGACGATTGATTCGGATTTTCAGTTGAAGGATGAAAACGGACAGGAAATAGAGGCGACAGTGGACAAACTGGAAGTGGAGCCGCCCGTCGTCAAGCCTTGGGGCAAACACGCAACTATTAAGGTGTTTTCCGAGACGCTCGATCCTCCCGATGTGATTAGCATAAAGATGGACGGGTATGACTATCAGATGGTTAACCTCAAGGGAGTTCCACCTGCCGAAAGTGGCAAAATCAAGCTTTCTACCCCTATTATCCTGAAACAGCTTGCGCCGATTGCGTCTGCTCCGGCGCCAACACCGTTGCCGGCTGGAAGTGGGCCGGCCACGTTAACATCCAACCAATAACTCCCATGCGCTATAAACCCTTACTTCAAGTTCTCCTAACAATCCTCATAGTGTCCGCCGCGACGGTGCGCGCTACGGACCTTCGCGGACGCATCGACGGTCTTAATCCCTACACACAGACCATGGGCCCACTCCCCGGAGTCCGCGTTGCACTCTTCGTCAACCAAAATGGCACATTCGCGCTCGTCCGCCAGGCAGTGAGTGGTTCCGATGGTTTCTATTACTTTGCAGGCGTTCATCCAGGGCAATACGTTCTTCAACTCGCTGGAGTCAATTACCCGCTCGAAGTAGGACTAGGGCCAACGCAAGATATTCCGATTATTCGCAGATAAAGCCTCTTGGAAGACTCTCCGTACGTCGCGATCGGGCGTAGTAGTTGACAAGGGGTTGCCTCGATAGCCCTTGCCTTGTAGTTTGCAACAATAGCGTGGAGTCCCTCTGCCTTGTTACACCTAGAATTTCTTCTTCAACTGGAGGTACCAGAACCGGCCTTTGATCGTAGCAAGCGATTCGTCATAGTTGTTTTCGGAGGAACCAGCGACGAATGGCGGATCAGAGTCAAAGACATTCTGCATTCCGAGCGTGAACGTCGTGCCATTGAGCCATGAGCGCCAGCCGCAAGGATTGTGCTCGGCCGTCGAGATGGGTAGCACGTTTTTTTCCTTCCCATCTATGTTGATGTTCTTTCCACCGTATTTTGCTAAGCCGGCCACTCCGGCTGCACTCGATGTTGGCAGATTGAATGTGTAGGATACCACCAGATCGAGCGTAACCCAGTCGGTCACCTTGCGCGCACGCGGAGACTCAAGGCCAGCGCTGGGGTTTGGGATGTTACTGCCCGGAATAAATTTCGGTTCTGTGCGCGGAGTTTGCGGCTTGCTGCCCACTAGGTCGATATTGTCATCTTCGTACTGACCGGTGTAGTGCAGTGTCGCACCGACATCAAAGCCGCCGAGCCATGTGTCAGCCGGGCCATCATAGAACGCGCTGACGTACGCTCGATTGTGCGGCAATGAGCCAGTAAACGAGGCACCTGTCACGAACTCACCGGAAATGCCAATTCGTTTACTAACTGGGGTAGGTTGAAAGTCGAATCGCGACAAATAGGTTCCGTTAAGAGTCAAGGTTAGCCTGCCAAAGTCGCCGTGGCCAAATATCGTGCTATCCAGAGTATAAATCGCTTCGTAGTCAGCGCCTTCGACGATGGCGCGAGTGAGATTTAAACTTGGATTCACAATTTCCGTGATTGCACCAGTCGTCGGATTACGAGTGACTAACCCAGGAAAACTGTTCTCAAAATCAATGATGAACTGCGGACTAACGAAGGATGCAATTGATCGTAGATCAATGTGCCAAAAGTCGGTGCTCAATGTCAGTCCTTTAATCCATTTCGGACTATAAACCGCTCCGTAAGACCATTCGTAAGCGACCTCCGGCTTGAGATTGGGGTTTCCGCTTTGGATAACCGGAACGCCAGTTCCCGGAGGCGTCAGTCCTTTTGGATCGCGAAAATCATCGGGGAAGGTCGCAAAAAATTCCGTCCCTGCTGGCGTAAGATCTGGCAATGTCGCTGCGTGAAAAGCTTCAGTGTAGCTGGCACGCAACGTCAGTGCGCCAATCCACTTCGGATCGAGGGGCTGCCAGCGCACGGAAAATTTTGGTTTCTGTGCGTTATACTGTGAGTGTTGCGCCTTCAGAACCGTGGTTGCAGAAGTGTTTTGGCTGTACCATTCCTCGCGCTCAGCAATATCGAACTCGAGGCTGTATGCGACTGGAAAATTCCATGTGGGACTGGTGATCGGAATCCGGAGTTCCTGATAAGTTGACCAAACATCCCGATTCACGCGCGAGGCTTCGAAATCGGTGCTACCGATCGTGTCAAAGCTGGTATTCTCGGAATCGGGATCGCTCCTCCAGCGCTCCCCATGGTATTCGAGCCCAGACGCAAACAAGACCGGCCCGGCGGGAAGATTAAACAGGTCACCGTTGATGATGAAATAACCTAGAGGCAGCTCAAATTCACCGCTTTGGTGCAGGGTAACATACACTCTGCTGATGGCGGCGTTGCTATTCCGGCCCAAAATGCCCAGGAAAGGGTTAAACGCGGTAGCCGGATCGGTATCGAGCAGCGCTTCGCGCAAACCCGATCTGCTTACCACCCCACCGGTGAGCGTTTGCTCGTAGTTGCGAGAGTAACGAAAGTCTAGTTCCCAATTCCAATTCTTAAAATAATCGCCAAATTCGCCTAGCTCACCGCGCAGCCCGACGTCAAATAAGATGTCTTGGAAAGTGGTTTTAGCCGTTCTGACGACTTGATCATTGATTGCACGAAACGCGACGCCGGTGGTCACTGGGACAGGAGCGCCGTTGGAAATCAAAGTGGCGTCTGCGACCGTAAAAGGATTAAACGGGTTCTGTATTGGCACACTGATACCGAAAGGACTGAATTCGAGGCCGCTCGGCTGCTTGAACGTATCAGGCGCAAACGGCGTAGCCGCCAACGCTGCATCAAAAAACGAGCGCGTATATTTAAAGTCGGCAAATACGGTCAGATATTTGTCGCAAATATCGCGTGTGAAAGAGCCATAAAAGCTCTGGCGGTCTGCAGCCGGGATCGACGGGGTTAAGGCCGCAAAATTATAGCGGAAGTAATCGCCGTCAGGATAGGTAGCAATGGCAAAGGGATTGACGTAATAGAGAGAACTTGTGACGTTCGGCGCTGAGTGTGGAGGTGGAGAACTTGCGCTGAAAAACAACCGCGGGATTAAGCGGAAGCTTGCAATGCGTCCAGGTTCGTTCCCGCTGCGCTTATCAATTCCTCCAAACGCAAGCGCGTTCGCATTGCTGGTGAGGAAACGGTCACGGGAATAGATTGCAGCACGGTCGTAGAAATCGGTAATGACCAGGATATCGGTCTTATCATCTCCCGTGCCGGCAATGAGCCAGCCTTCCATCTCACGCGCATCATTGGACGCGCCTAGGTTTGTGTTCCCCATGCTGCCTCCGATTTCCAGTCCACGAAATCTGTGTTTCAAAAAAATGTTGATTACACCAGCTACCGCATCGCTGCCATAAATCGCCGAGGCGCCGTCCTTCAGGATGTCGATGTGATCGATCATGGGGAATGGAATGAGATTGATGTCCACACCGGCGGTGCCCGGCCCACCACCATTGTTACCGCCACCGCCAACTATAGCAGCTCGTTTTCCATCGATGAGAACCAAAGTTTCTTTGGGCAGCAGACCGCGCAGGTTTGGTATGACGCTGCCGTCGCCTCCGTTCGCGATGTTTTGATTGACGCTGCTTCCCATTTCCTGCGGCAACTGGGTCATAAAATCTGTGGTATTGCGGATCCCTAGTTTCTCGATATCGCCTGGCCGATAGGTGTCCACTGGGTTTGGGCCCGTTTCTTCTGCCGTGGGAATGTTCGAACCCGTGACAATCACGCGCTCGACTTCCGTGACGCCGGATTCTGGTGTCTCTTGGGCAAATACTGATGGCTCGAAAACTACAAAAAATTCCCCTGCGGCGATAAGAGCAGCGCGACAGGATTTTGCGCCAAATAACGCGTTCATTTCAGACCCAAACAGGCCCGACGAACGCGATTAGATAGATTTCCGCCGAAAGTTGCAACCCAATCCGAACAAGCCGCGCTCGATACGCGGTTCTTTCCAACCTAACGATTCAACGATTTACGCGGCGAAGCCATTTCCCGCGTAACAGCCGTCCAAATTTCGCGCAGTACACCAGTGAACGGCTAGAACTGATTTCTCATGATGAGAAATCAAAGAAGGCCCAAAACAACAACAAAGGAAAATTAAAAATGAAAAGATTAAACATTACATTCGCAACAATCCTGCTGGTGCTTGGCGGCTTTTCGCTCTCGCCGGCGGTGAAAGCAGTCGAGGGCGCGCCCGGAATCGTGGGTTTATGGCTTGAGCATTATACCAGTAATTTCGGACCGGACTTTCATACTTACGCGCAATGGCACAATGACGGTTTGGAAATCGAAAGCCCGGAATTTTCCCTGGGCCAATGCCAGGGGACTTGGAAACAGATAGGAGCCAGGACGTTCCAGCTCTTCCACGTAGGATGGCTTCCCGGCGGTGGCCCTGGCGGGAGCGTACGCTTCGAGTTGAGGGAACTAAATACGGTCAGCGTCGACCGCAATAGTTTCGACGGGACCTATGATCAGAAGTTCTTCGACGCTAGCGGAAACCTCGTGTTAGAGGACGCAGGTAGACTGCATGGAACGCGGCTTTCCGTAGATCAATTTGCCGATCAATCAGCCAGCACCGCAATTAAATGATGCATAGGAGAGCCTCTTCGGTCGTCGTGCAGGCGCACCGGAGAGGCTCTCGATGACTCCATGGCACGGCTACGAATCGCTTCTGGCAGTCGCGCCATTCTTCTAATCAGTTCATCCCTTTGCGTGGCATTTCGCAGCCTCCCGCGATGCCCGGCCGCAAGAAATGTAGCCCGAAAGCAGTCGGGCGATTGAGATTCTCTGCGACCGTCTCGGTTGACCAACCATTTCGACACGGCTAATCTCAACAATGAGTATGCCGCCCGTGCTCACGGAGGCGGCTTCATCTCGAAGCCGCACCGCAAAGAGCGAGAAACAAAAAGCAATATCACCGTCGAAAATCCTTGAAACGATCGAGCAACACGTCTTGCTCGATGGCTTTAAGGTCGTAGTTGATCTCGACAAAAGTCGCGGTTCCTATTTGCACAACGCCGTCTCTGGAAAACGGCTCATCGATCTCTACGGATTCTTTGGCTCGATGCCGATCGGATTCAATCATCCGCACTTTGATGATCCGGTAGTGCAGCGCGATCTTCTTCGCGCGGCAAAAGTCAAAATCGCCAACTCAGACGTCTACTCGGAGGGCTACGCCGAATTTGTCGATACCTTTGAGCGTGTAGTCGGTTTGCCGCCGCTGGAGCGTTACCTTTTTATCGAGGGCGGCGCGCTGGCGATCGAGAACTGTTTGAAGGCGGCAATGGATTGGAAGGTGCGCAAAAACATGGCCGCGGGGCATGGCGAACGCGGCACACAGGTTTTACATTTCCGCCGGGCTTTTCACGGGCGCAGCGGTTACACGATGAGCCTCACGAACACCGATCCGCGCAAAACGGACTTGTTCGCGAAATTTGATTGGCCACGCGTTTCATGTCCGCACATCGATTTTTCGCTGCCGGAATTGGAGCGCGAAGCCGATGTGATTGCGCGCGAACAGAAGGCGGAGAGCGAAATCCGCGATTTCATCGATCAGCGCAACATCGACATCTGCGCCATTATCATCGAGCCAATCCAGGGCGAGGGCGGTGACAATCATTTCCGCGGTGAGTGGCTGCAAAAATTGCGAAAGATTTGCGACGAAAACGACGTCCTTCTGATCTTCGACGAGGTGCAGTGCGGCATGGGTGCAACTGGGCGCAACTGGTGCTGCGAACATTTCAGTGTTTTGCCCGATCTCCTGGCATTTGGGAAGAAGGCGCAGGTGTGCGGGGTGATGGCCGGTCCGCGTATCGATGAAGTAAAAGACAATGCCTTTCGCCTATCCAGCCGACTGAACTCGACCTGGGGCGGTAATTTTACCGATATGGTGCGCTCGACTCATTTTCTCCGCATCATCGAAGAGGAGCATCTGGTTGAGAACGCCGGGAAGGTGGGCGCATACTTTTTGAATCAACTGCGCGATCTGCAGCAGGAAGATCCGCGGATTTCCGCAGCGCGCGGACGCGGACTATTTCTAGCTTTCGATCTTCCAGACGCAAAAATGCGTGAGGAATTTTGGAAAGGCCTTTTCGATCTCGGCGTGCTGACGCTTCGCTCGGGCGAGAATTCAATTCGGTTTCGCCCTCCGCTCGACATCACAGCGGAAGTGATCGATAAGGCGATGGATGCGATCCGGAAATATTGTCGGCAGCGAAAATGAGCTCGAACGAAACGACAGCGTTCGCTGTAGCCGCGGTCGCTGACCGCGGGAAGAGCCGCAGCCAACGGCAGCGGCTACAACAACCTTTCACGATGCAACCTGTATTAGAAAAGCTTGGTCTTACTGACGTAAACGACGGCGTCTTTGATGGCGAATGGCGCGGTGGCGGTGCAAAGATCGACAAGATTTCGCCAATTGATGGACGCCGAATCGCCAGCGTACGCACCGCATCGGATGACGATTATGACAAGGCGATTGCGCGTGCTCAGGAAGCGTTTTTGAAATGGCGTACGACTCCGGGTCCGGTGCGCGGTGAGACCGTTCGTCGCCTGGGTAACGCACTGCGCGAACTGAAACACGAGCTCTGGGTAACGCACTGCGCGAACTGAAACACGAGCTCGGCCAGTTGGTCACGCTCGAGACTGGTAAGATCATCGCTGAAGGGGAAGGCGAAGTTCAGGAGATGATAGATATCTGCGACTTCGCGGTCGGCCAGTCGCGCATGCTTTATGGGCTGACAATTCAATCGGAACGAGCGAGTCACCGGCTGATGGAGCAATGGCATCCGCTCGGCGTCATCGCAGTGATCAGCGCTTTTAATTTCCCAGTCGCGGTTTGGTCATGGAATGCTGCGCTAGCCGCAGTCTGTGGCGATGCAACGGTTTGGAAACCTTCGGAAAAAACGCCGCTCACGGCAATTGCCGTCACAAAAATTTGCGAGCGCGTTTGTCGTGAAACCGGGGCCGATCCGGCGATTTTTACTCTGCTCATGGGCGACCGCAAAACGGTTGGCCAAAAATTGTCCGATGATCACCGGATTCCATTGGTTTCGGCTACTGGATCGGTGGCCATGGGTCTTAACGTCGCAAAAACTGTTCATGGCCGCCTGGGCCGATCAATCATGGAACTGGGTGGCAACAACGCACTCATCGTCACGCCCACCGCCGACATTGACATGGCGACGCAATCGATCTTCTTCGGCGCTGTCGGCACGGCGGGACAGCGCTGCACATCCACGCGGCGGGTGATCATGCACGAGTCGGTTGCGTCCAAGGTTCGACGCAAACTCTTGGCGGCATACAAATCGTTGGCAATTGGGAATCCGCTTGATCGCAAAACCGTAATGGGACCTCTCATCGATAAGAGCGCGGTCGATCTTGTTCAACATTCGATCCAGCGATTGAAAGATGAAGGCGGCGAAATCCTTTATGGAGGTGATCGACTCACCGTTCCCGGCGATTGCTACATGAAACCGTGTCTGGCAAGTGCCAAACCGGATTTCGAGATTGTGAAGCATGAAACCTTTGGTCCGCTGCTTTACCTGATGACGTATCACGATTTCGACGAAGCGATCGCGATCCAGAACGGTGTGCCCCAGGGATTGACCTCATCGATCTTTACGAACGATGTGCGTGAAGCCGAAAGATTCGTAAGCGCAATTGGAAGCGATTGCGGCATTGCGAACGTGAACACTGGAACCAGCGGCGCGGAAATCGGCGGCGCGTTCGGCGGCGAAAAGAATACCGGCGGCGGCCGCGAGAGCGGCAGCGATTGCTGGAAGAGCTACATGCGCCGGCAAACGAACACGATCAATTTTTCGAGCGAACTGCCGCTGGCGCAGGGAATTCAATTTGGCGCAGGCGAGGGGAGCAGCACGGCTTAACGCGTTCCCGAAAGCTTTGCAAAAACACCCAACGCTTTCCGGCAATTTCGCACGCAGTGCTTTGGAGTGCGGTGAGTCCTCGCACCGCTTTTGTAGAGCGGCGCCGCTCAGCCCGCGACCGTCAGCTCCAGAAGTTCATCAACGTTCTCGGCGCTGTCGATGTTCATGATGCACTTCCGTAATTTTTCGCATTGCTTCTTGCCGATCACATCGGCGCCAAGCGCAGTGAATTTGACCGCGATTTCTTCCTCGGTCATCGGATCCCGCGGATCACCTTTGGGCACATCCACGCGAGTTGAGTGTGATTTGCCGTCGTTGGTCGCGATTGTCACGCGGCTCGGTTGGAACTTGGGAAAGAGCGCTTCGAATTCTTCGTTGGCCACAACTTTTATCTTGTCCATGATTGGGATCAGCGACTTGTCCAGCACACGTTCCTCTTTGAATTGCAACGGCGTGACCATGCCGTCCACAAGTCCGACTGCCATGCAATAAGGCAGCGAATGATCGGCAGTTTCCTTCGAGTCGGGTCGATACTTGTGCGGGTCGCCTAGAATGTCAGCGGCGCGGGCGATCACTTCGACTTTGATCTCCTTCACGTCGTCGGCCTTTATGGTGTGCTCTTTTATGGTTTTCATCATGGCGGTGAGCGGCGCGTGACTTAGCGCCTCAATCGGGAAACTCTTCATCCCACAATCGAGAATTCGATAGTGCGACTGAGGAGATGTCGGCAAGTCCTTGACTAACCCCTCACCGTCGAAAGCCGTTGGCTGTCCTTTATATTGGACGTGACCGAACACAGCGAACAGACCTTCCTTTCCATCGATGATGTGCTCAGGACCGGAAAATCCCTCTCGCGCAAGCAGCGCGCTTTCGGCACCCATTCGTCCGGCCCATGGATCGACCGTGTTTTTCATGTTGGTCAGCTTGCCCGCGGTGACGGCACCCGGGCAAAATGTTCGCGATGCGCTGATGCCGATCGCTGACACCATTTGTTCCGTTGTAAGATTCAATACGCGGCCCGCTGCCACCGGCGCTGCAAACGCACTCAAAGTAGCGTGGTGCCAGCCGTATTCGCGCACGCCGGGTCGACCGATTTCGCAAAGGCGCATTTCAATTTCGTACGCAATGATTGTGGCAAGGATTAAATCTTTTCCGCTCAGACCTTCGCTCTCACAGAGTGCGAGAGGCGCAGCGATGAGGTCGCTCGGATGACAAGGATCGGCTTTCCAGTAAATGTCGTTGTAATCCATGGCGCGGATCATGTGGCCATTCAAAAACGCGGCATCGACCGGATTCGTTTTGAAACCGGAAACGAATGCGGTGGCTTTGCCGTTCCCGTTCGACATCGCGCGGTAATGTTTCAGCAAAATCTTCGCGTCATCCTGCTGACTCCCGCCGAGTGCGCAGCCGATCGAGTCGAACCAAAATAATTTCGCCGCTTGAATCGCCTCTTGCGAAAGATGCTCATACTTCAGGGGACACGCCCATTCGGCGATGGCGTGGGTCAGCAAGCGCTTCGATTCAGATGTTCCATGTGACATGACGATCTCCTGGCTATTCTGGATTTTTGCCCACGAAACACACGAATCACGCTAAAAACAAATCAAAGCTCACACGTCGGAAGCTTTGAATCGGCCAGATGATGGGATATCATGGTGTCCGTTTTGTTAGGTTGCCGCCTTCTCTCCGGGAACGAAAACGAACAAACCGGTAATCATCCTTCGTCCTGTTCCGAATTGAGGCTTATGGCAAAACCAACGCAATGAATCCGAAGGGTTTCTTCGGGGAACTGAGGCGGCGTAATGTTTACAAGGTCGCGGTCGCCTATGCGATCGTTGGCTGGCTTCTTGTTCAAATCGCGACCCAGGTCTTTCCATTCCTGGAAATTCCGAATTGGGTCGTGAGATTGGTCATCGCTCTGGTTGCGATCGGTTTTCCGATCGCTCTCGTGATTGCGTGGGCGTTTGAAATAACTCCGCAAGGAATCGAGCGCACAGAAGTTGCCGACACAATGCCGGCCGTGGCGGGACAGAAGAAACACGCTTGGATTTATGTCGTCATCATCGGTGCTGCCATCTCGGTCGCGCTATTTTTCCTGGGTCGCTACACTGCAGGAAGCGGAACGCCTCAACAGAGCGAGGAGGCTACAGTTTCGGCAAAATCGATCGCAGTGTTGCCGTTCGATAATCTCAGTCGCGACCCGGACAACGCTTATTTCGCCGAGGGAGTGGAGGACGAAATCCTCACGCGCCTGGCTAAGATAGCAGACTTGAAAGTGATCTCGCGCACGTCGACGCAGCGATTCAAAAGCGCGCCTTCGGATTTGCCGGCAATCGCAAAGCAGCTCGGGGTGATGCATATCCTTGAAGGCAGCGTGCAGAAGGCGAACGATCAGGTGCGCGTCAATGTGCAGCTGATCAACGCCATGACCGACGCCCATCTTTGGGCCGACACTTACGATCGCAAACTGACTGACATTTTTGCGGTTGAGAGCGAGATCGCAAAAACAATTGCCGATACGTTACAGGCAAAGCTGACGGGCTCGGAGAAGATCGCGATCACAACAAAGCCTACGGAAAATCCCGAGGCGCACGAGCTTTACTTAAGAGGCCGCTATTTTTGGAATAGACGCACCACGGAAAATCTGAAGAAGGCAGCCGACTATTTTCAGCAGGCAATCGGGAAGGATCCCACATACGCTCTTGCCTATTCGGGGCTGGCGGACTGCCATGTGCTGTTGCCGGCCTATGGCGACCCAGATAGCAAACCACGCGACGAATTGCCGAAGGCATTGGAGGCGGCGCGCAAAGCAGTCGAGCTTGATGATACGTTGGCTGAGGGGCACACTTCCCTGGCCCGGGCGCTCGCCTCAGATTTACAACTCTCTGCTGCGACGTCGGAGTTCAAACGCGCCATTGAACTCAATCCCAACTACGCTACGGCGCATCAGTGGTTCGGAGAATGTCTGCAAAGTCAGGGACATCTTGAAGAGGCACTGGTTGAGCTTAAGCGAGCGCGAGAGCTCGATCCACTCTCGCTCGTAATCAACTCGGTTTTGGGATTTGCGTTCGATACGGTCGACAAGAGCGATGAGGCAATCGCGCAACTGCGCAAAACCATCGAGATCGATCCAAACTTTGGTAACACATACGGTTTACTCGGCAACGTGCTCGAGCACCACGGCCGGCTGAAGGAAGCGATCGCAGAGTACGAAAAAAACGTTTCGTTAGGCGAAGACCCAATTGCTCTTGCTCAGCTCGCGGGCGCTTACTTTCTCGCTGATAGAAAACAAGAAGCACAACAGCTTTGGGATAAGCTCAAGTCTTTGTCGGAACGACAATATGTTCCGGCATATTCGATGGCGGTGGTTCAATTGGCGTTCGGCAACAAAGACGAAGCGATCCGCTTGCTGGAGAAGAGCTATGAAGATCATGCGCCCTTCGACTCGGCTGATTTAGGCTGGATACTTGTTGATCACCGCCTTGATCCGCTTCGCAGCGATCCGCGATTCAAAAAACTCATCACGCAGATCTTCTCTGGCGAGCCGCGATGAAGATCAACAACTTCTTCCTCGAACTTAAGCGGCGCAACGTTTATAAGGTCGCGGTCGCGTATGCGGTTGTCGCGTGGCTCTTGATTCAGGCGGCGTCGATTTTCTTTCCAGCTTTCGACGCGCCGCCGTGGGTGATGAAGATTTTTATCATCGTTATCGTCTTCGGTTTTCCCGTGGCGCTGATTTTTTCCTGGGCGTTTGAGATTACACCGGAGGGAATCAAGCTCGAATCCGAGATCGAGCCGAACAAATCGATCAAGCTACGTTCGGGGCGAAAGATTGTTGCTGTTACGATCGCGCTTGGTGTCGTCGCAGCCGGTCTGTTCGTGTATCAACTCGTGTTACAAAGGTCGATAACCACGCCTACTGCCAGTGCGGCTCGCACCGAGGCGTCTACAGTGGCGCCTAACAAATCGATCGCAGTTCTGCCGTTTGTGAACATGAGCGCGGAACATCCTGTTTTGCGTTCAAAGGCAAAAACGAAGAGGACATCTTTCATAAAGTCGGCGATCAGCTGCACGTTGGCACGGTGCTGGAAGGAAGCGTGCGCAAAGCCGGCGATAAGCTGCGCGTCACCGCTCAGCTGATCAATGTAAGCGACGGTTATCATCTCTGGTCGAAGGATTATGACGGTGACGTAAAGGACATTCTTACCTTTCAGAGCAACGTGGCCGAGCAAGTAGTGCAGGCTCTGCAAGTGAAACTAGGTGAGGAAGGGACGCGTGTTCTGACGAAGAAACCAACCGAGAATCCGGAAGCTCATCGGCTCTATCTACTGGGGCGTTACGAGTTCGCCAAGTACACGCAGACCGGCTGGAATAATGCGATCCGTTATTACGAGGAGGCGCTGAAACTCGATCCCGACTATGCGTTAGCCTACTGCGGACTGGCTGACAACTATGCTTACATGGGAAGCGTGGTGATGCCGGAGAACGAGGCCATCGCAAAGGAAAAGGAATTCGCACAAAAGGCGCTGGCGCTCGATCCGGACCTGGCGGAGGCGCACATGTCCCTCGCCTTGGCACTCGTCGCCGTTTTTGATTGGCGGAATGGTCTGGAAGAATTCGATCGCGCCCTGGAACGAAATCCGAATCTGGCATTCGCCTATGAGTTACAAGCCTGGACCGTGAACGGGCTTGGTCGATTCGACGAGGCGATCGGGAAAACCAGGAAAGCGGTCGAACTCGATCCGCTGAATCCGTTCTTTCAGATGAGTTTGAGCTTCTACCAGTATTGGGCAGGCCGATACGACGATGCGATCGCGCAAGCCAGAAAGACGCTGGAAATGGATCCGAATTCAACGATCAGCCACGTTTTGTTAGGCCTCTCTTTCCTTAAAAAGGGCGACACGGCCGACGCAATCGCAGAATTGCAAAAAACCAAAGCGCCGGATCCCGGTGCGTGGTATCAAGGATTCCTCGGTTACGCTTATGCCATCTCCGGAGATCGAGCGAAGGCCGACCAAGCCTTGCGCGAACTCGAAGAGCTCGCGAAACGACAATACGTCAGTCCAACAGCGTTCGCGACGATCTATCTTGGACTTGGCCAAAAAGAAAAATGTTTGGATTGGCTGGAAAAATCTTACGATCAGCAGGACAGCGCTTGTTGGTATCTTAAGATTGACCAGATCTACGACAGCGTTCGCAACGAGCGGCGTTTTCAGGCGCTGGTAGAGAAGATTTTTCACGAAACACAGTGAAGATCGATAACGGAACCGGCGAGAGCCGAGAGACATCGACGGGGAAGCCCGAGAGGGTTGGCGAGCGGGGACGCGAGCCAATCAATTTCTTTTCCGAGCTAAAGCGGCGCAACGTTTACAAAGTTGCGGTCGCGTACGCGGTCGTCGGCTGGTTGTTAGTCCAAATCGCGACGCAGGTTTTTCCATTCCTGGAAATTCCAAATTGGGTGGTGCGCCTTGTCATCGCGCTGGTGGCAATCGGCTTTCCAATTGCGCTTGTGATCGCTTGGGCGTTTGAAACAACGCCGGAAGGAATCAAGCCAACCGAAGACGTCGATCCAAGCGCTGCTTCGCGTGCTCCAAGGAAGCACGCGTGGATTTATGTCGTCGTCGTCGGCGCCACATTGTCGGCCGCGCTGTTTTTTCTTGGCCGCTACACAGCCGGACGTACAGCAGCGGCCGTTTGGCCGAGCTCCGTTGCGCAGAAATCCATCGCGGTGCTGCCGTTCTTAAACCTGAGCGCGGACAAGAACGACGAATATCTAAGCGACGGGATGACCGAGGAATTGCTCAACGTGCTGACGAAAGTAAAAAGCCTGCACGTGCCCGGGCGCAGTTCATCTTTCGCGTTCAAAGGGAAAAACGAGGAGGACATCTTTCGCAAGGTCGGCGAGCAATTGCACGTGAATGCCGTGTTGGAAGGCAGTGTGCGCAAGGCCGGCGATAAGCTGCGGATTACCGCTCAGCTCATCAATGTTGCCGATGGCTTTCATCTCTGGTCCGAAACCTACGACGGCGACATGAAGGATATCCTCGCAGTACAAAGCGATGTAGCGAGACGCGTAGTCGAAGCATTGCAAGTGCAGTTAGGTGTCGATGAAGCCCGCGCGCTGGCGAAGAAGCCGACCGAGAAATCATTTCGCCAAGTTCACGCGCGCAGGTTGGACCAACGCGATCCGCTCTTTCGAACAGGCGCTGCAAGTAGATCCCAACTTCGCTTTAGCCTATTGCGGACTGGCCGATACCTACGGCTGGGCTGGAGGACAGACACTGCCGGGGCGAGAGGCGTGGGCCAAAGAAATGGAATTTGCGCAAAAGGCGCTGGCACTCGATCCGAATCTCGCTGAAGCGCACCTAGCCATGGGGACAGCTCTCTTCAGCGTGCTTGGCCCATACGCCTCCGAGAACGAACTCGACCGCGCCGTAGAATTGAATCCCAACCAGCCGCTGATTTATGATCAATATGGCTGGACTTTCTCGGAAATGGGCCGGTTCGACGAAGCGATCGCGGCAGAAAAGAAGGCGTTGGAACTCGATCCGCTGAGTACTTTTTTGAATACTGACCTCGCCTTTTTTCTTTACTGGGCGCGTCGCTACGACGAAGC
>WNGA01013928.1_pt1 | contig 19611 bp, 17 predicted proteins | sample 5400061 | NCBI WGS metagenome assembly WNGA01 (sample SAMN13153366, study PRJNA577476) | soil metagenome | isolation source: 100 cm soil or saprolite under grassland replicate 2 | place: USA:California | collected 2016-06-15
GATTCTGACATGGCACGCATGACTCTGGATGCCTTCACCGCCGCGGTCGCGGCGGCACTCGGCCCGCGGCTCGTGACGCTGCTGCTCTACGGCTCAGCCGCCCGGGAGCAGGGCGCGGGGAGCGGGGAGCCGCCTGCGATGAACACCCTGATGATCGCGGACCGTGTCGATACCGACTTGTTCGCCCGCATCGCGGCACCGGTGCGCGATTGGGTCGCCGCAAAACACCCGCCGCCGCTCGTCCTGACGGACCAGGAGTGGCGCGATTCTGCGGATGCTTTTCCGATCGAGTACGAAGACATCCGAGCCCATCATCGAGTGCTCGCCGGTCGCGACCCGTGGCGCGGCATCACCGTTCAGCACGAGCACGTCCGCCGTCAGCTCGAGCAGGAGCTCATGGGCAAGCTCATGCACCTGCGGCAGGCGTATGTCGCCGATTGGGATCGGCCCAAACGCCTGGCTGATGTCGTGCGCGACACGCGTGCCGGTGTTCTCACCATGCTGCGCGCCGTACTGCGTCTTGCCGGCCGCACGCCTCCCGCCGACGCGGCGGCTCTGGTGCGCGACGCGGCTGCCCTGATAGGATTCGCCTCGGATGGCTTCACCGAGCCCGCCGCGTATCTCGTTGCGGTGACGCGCACGGCAGAGTACGTGAACCGTATGGAAAGGAACCATTTGTGAACGCGCATCGACGCCGCACTGCTTTGGCCCTGCCGCTCGCTTTCGCTATCGTCGCCGGCTGCGGCTACAACACCATTCAAACGATGGATGAGAAGGTGAATGCCGCCGAATCCCAGATCAAAGTCCAGCTGCAGCGGCGCGCGGACCTGATTCCCAATTTGGTGGAAACCGTGAAGGGATATGCAAAGCAGGAGCAGACAATCTTCATCCAGGTAGCGGAGGCGCGCTCCAAACTGGCGGGGGCAGTGCAGAGCGGCGACCTGCAACAGATGGCGGCCGCCAATGCGGCCCTCACTGCGCCGCTCGGTCGCCTGATTGCCATCGCCGAGAATTATCCGCAGCTCAAGTCAAATGAGAACTTCCGTGCCCTGCAGGATCAGCTCGAAGGGACGGAGAACCGCATCGCCGTCGCTCGCCAGGACTACAACGAAAGTGTAAATGCGTATAACGCGTACATTCGCCGCTTTCCCCAAGTGCTGACGGCGAAGGTTCTCGGAAAAAAACCGCGGCCGTACTTCGAGTTACAGACACCGGGAGCGGCAGAGACACCCAAGGTCGATTTCTCGCACTGACCAGTTTTAGCCAGCGTGGCCACGGATGGCGATCGGATCGGTCACCCGATAGTGTGCGTCGAGCCGCTGCAACTCCGTCTCGAGCCGTTTATTGACGGCGCGGTTTTGCACCGGGCTGTCAGACACGACGAGGATTTGCGTGCTGCGCTGCTCGAGAATGAGCTGTGCCGACCACGCCCGCGCATGCTCGAAGGCAAACGCGTTCTCGGAATCGAGAAGTTTGCGGATTTGACCTAACCCGTCTTTCGGCGGAGGCGGCACGACGCGGTATGCGTACGCCCACAACTGTCGCATCCTGCCACGGTGGTCCGGCGCACGGCGGCCGGCAATCCAGCTTTCGGGTTAGCTCTAGCGGACGAACTTGCGGCGGTCGCCCTTGGGCGGCGTCTTCTTGTGCGCGTGGGCCGCGATCTGGAGTCGGCTGTGCAACGCGAGTTTTTCCAGAATGTTATGCACGTGGCTCTTCACCGTGTAGGTCGCGATGTTGAGCCGCTGGGCGATCTCCTTGTTGCTGAGGCCCTCGGCGATGAGATCGGTGATCTGCTGTTCGCGCTTGGTCATCCGCACCGACGCCATCATCGGCGTGTTGCGCAGCACGGAAGCTTGCTTGGCGATGTGGGAGAGCAGCGTACCCGTCAGGGCCGGCGGGACGACGTCGCCCCCATTGGCCACCTGACGGATCGTATTGACGAGCTCTTCCAGCGCGGCGTCTTTCGCGATAAAGCCGTTAGCGCCGCGCTTGATGAAGTCGATCACGTCTTCTTCTTCGGGCAGCATGTCCATCATGATGATGCGGGAGTGCGGCGCCGCTTCCTTGATACTTTCGACCAGACGTTGACTGCGATTGCGACCCAGTGCCGCGTCGACCAGCACGACGTGGGGCCTGGCCTCCTGCAACCGCTGCAGGGCCGCCGATCCGCCTTCGGCGCATGCGACGACTTTGAATTCGGTTTGAGAGTCGAGGAGTGCCGCGAGACCATCACGCAACAGGCGATTGTCTTCGATGACGAGGATTTGGATTTTCTTGGTCATTGTTGCTGACGGCCTCGTTCCGGGCGTAGTCCGAGGGTGAGGAAATAGGTTGGCCCGTTCCCCGGGTATTAGTCAAGTCGGCCCCCAAGGTTCCTGTATCATCCTTTAGGATGAGGGGGGAAAATCGGCGTCTAACCCTCCCCTTGGGCTCCGGCCGGGAGCCGAAAAAAGTTGCGCAGTCGGGGGGGGCGGGTGAATGGTAGGGGGCGCTCCCGCGCCCAAAGGGAGGGTGGTCTGTGTCACAGATTCATTGCCACTTCTGTGGCGGCATCATCCAGGACGTCGCGACCATCGAGCATCGGCCGCCGCGAGCCAGCGCCCAGTTCGCGATGCCTCAGCCGACGCCTTGTACCTGCTCTCCCCCGGTGGTCTACGAGCACCCGCCCGTTCTCGGCGGTCCGGAGGAGGATCAGACGCCGGACGGCGAAGCGGCCTGAGAAGCGTGGCCCTTCGCTCGCTCGAAGCAATCGTTCCTTGGTTGAACGAATGCGCATCCGGATGCAACTTAGTCGCCCATGCGCTCCCTCCTTCTTTTGGTCGGGTTGCTCGGCGTGGCGTGCCACCCGCATCGCCGCACGAACACGACGCCGGTGCGGGCGCCGCGCGATAGCGCGCGCGTGCGCGTCCCGCCGCGCCAACCGGTCGCGGTGCGCGACACGGCGCTGGAGCAGCGGGCGGCGCGCCTCGAGTTGAAAGTGCTGGAGCAGGAAGCGCAAGTGGATGAGCTGCAGAGCCGGCTCGACGATGCGCGCCGTGAGGTCGTGCGAGCGATGGCGAAACTGCAATCGCTCGCGACACGGGCCGAGGCGGCATCGGGCATGGCGGAGGCCGAGATCGCGCTGCAGGCGCTCCGGACCGCCGATGGAAACAGTGCACCGCCGTCGCCCGAGTACGGACAGGGCAGCCAACTCCTGCAACTGGCCACGACAGAATTCGACCAGCAGAACTACGCCGGCGCGTTGTATCTCGCGACCGAAGCGAAGAACGCCGCCGCGGCGGGCCGGGGACGCGTGGCCAGTGACGACCGCTCGGCGACGCGCCGGGGCGAGGTGCCGTTCGCGTTGCCGCTGCGACTGCAGACGACGGGCCGCGCGAATGTGCGCGAAGGGCCGGGCGCGGGATTCAAGGTGCTGTACACGCTGGAGACCGGCGTCCCGATCGTCGCTTACTCGTATGTGGATCAGTGGGTGCGGATCAGAGACGACAGCGATCGGCCCGGCTGGATCCATCAGACGCTGATCGACCGTCGAGAATAACCTTCGCGCCTACGTCGCGCGAACCTTCGGACGCGCCGCCGGGACGACTCGATCGCCGCCGGCGCGTTTTGCCAGATACAGCGCCGCGTCCGCCTCGCCGACCAGCTGGTCGGGGGTGTCGCCATGGATCGGGAACGCGGACACGCCGAGGCTGAGCGTGATGCGGCCCGCGGGTAACTGTTCCTTCGCCAGTTTCTTCCGAATCCGCTCCGCATACTCCGTGGCGCCTTCGAGCTCCGTCTCGGGCATCATGATCAGAAACTCTTCGCCGCCGTAGCGCGCCACGAAGTCGACATCGCGGCTCGCCTCGCGCATGATCGCCGCGACGCGCTTCAGCACGACGTCGCCGGCGGGATGGCCGTGCTCGTCGTTGTAGCGCTTGAACAAGTCGACATCGGCCATGACGACGGAGAAGTGGTGACGCAGCCGCCGGGAGCGGCGCACTTCGTTCTCGAGCACTTCCATCATCCGTAACCGGTTATGCAGACCGGTCAGGGCATCGGTCACGGAGAGGCGCTCGAGCTCGGTGCGGCTTTCGCGCAGCCGCGCCACCATGTTGTTGAACACCTCGGTCAGGTAGCCGACTTCGCCGCCCGTCGTGACCGGGAGACCGACGTCGAGATCGCCCTTGGCCACTGTCGCAGCCGCCTGCGCCAGGCGGTCGAGCGGCCGTACGATCAGCAGGCTCAACAGGTACGCCAGCGCGCCGACGACGGCGAGCAGCAGCGTGACAATTCCCAGGGTGACGTTGCGCAACCGCGCCACCTGGCTGAATGCTTCGCTGGACGGGATCTCCGCGACAACCACCCAGTTGAGCGCCGGCACGACGCGCACACTCCCCACGACGCGGTTGCCCGTGAAGCTGCTGAACTGGATCGCGCGTCCTTCGCGCACCAGCAGCCAGTTGGCGGCGTCGCGCGCATACCCCTGCCGCATCAGCTCCCGCGAGCTGCCGGCCGAACTGACGATGAGCCGGCCGGTGCGGGTCATCAGGTAGATCTGGCCCGATTCGCCGGGGACGAACCGCTTCAGCGTATCCGCGACGGCGTGTAGGTTGACGCGTGATGCCAGCGCACCGAGCAGGCGCATGCCGCCCGCGCCGCGCCCGGCGCGCCGCGCGGATTCAATCGGAACCGAGACGAGCATTTCGGCATGGGTCCCGGTCGAGTCCCAATACGGCGCGCCGAGCGCCCAGTCGTTCTTGGTCAGCTCGCTCGCCCAGTCGGGCGGGAGCGGAACCGGTCGCGGCTTCGCAGCACTGGTCGCCACGACATGGCCGTGATGATCGAGGACGAGAAGCTCGGCATAGTCGGGGAAGCGATCGCGCACCGAATTGAGGTAGTCCGTGAGCCGCTTGAAGTAGATCCCGGAATGGACCGTCTCGCCGTTCGCCAACGGGATGCGCTCGAGGTTTTCCGTGACCTCATAGGAGCTCGAGAACACGCGCAGGTCGTAGCGCAGCTCCTTGGTCCAGAGATCGACTTCGCGCAGTGCCTGCGCGCTGACACCCTGCAGCTCTTCCGACGCCTTCGCCTGGAGGGCGCGCTTGTTTTCGATGTAGGAAATCCACACGGTCGTCAGCGACGGCAACAGCGTCGCGACGACCGCGAACATCAGCATCTTCGTCCGGATGCTGGCGAATCGAAAAAAGCGCAGGAAACTCAGGGCTCGCGTCCCTTCCAGGGCTGCCACAAGATTCATGCGGCGCAACTTACCGCAAGATGCCCGCTGTAACCGTGGGCAGAATCACAGCTAACCGGAGACTCACATGACGGATCGCCTCAGCCGCCGTTCGTTCCTTCAGTATGGTGCTGCGGCAGCAACCGGAACGGTCATGGTCAGATCAGGAGGGGCGCAGCATGCTGCGCCCCTACCTGTACATACCGATTTCGAACTGGAGGAGGCGACCGTCGCGCAGCTGCAGGATTCCATGCGCAGCGGCGCCCGCACGTCGCGCGCAATCTGTGCCGCCTATCTCGCGCGTATCGCGCAGCTCGATCCGCAGCTCCATGCCGTGCTCGAAACCAATCCCGATGCACTGGCCATCGCCGACCGGCTCGATGCCGAGCGCAAGGCGAACCGCGTCCGCGGGCCGCTCCACGGGATCCCCGTACTGGTGAAGGACAACATCGCGACGGGCGACCGCATGATGACCACGGCCGGCTCTCTCGCGCTCGCGGGCGTCACCCCGCCGCGCGACGCGCCGCTCGTCGCGCGGCTGCGCGCCGCCGGCGCCGTCATCCTCGGCAAGACGAACCTTTCGGAGTGGGCGAACATCCGCTCGACGCAATCGTCGAGCGGCTGGAGCGCGCGCGGCGGGCAATGCGCGAATCCGTACGCGCTGGATCGCAATCCGTGCGGCTCGAGCTCCGGCACCGGTGCGTCCATCGCGGCGAGCTTCGCGGCGGTCGGCATCGGGACTGAGACCGACGGCTCGATCGTGTGTCCGTCCAGCGCCTGTTCGCTCGTCGGCGTGAAACCGACGCTCGGCCTCATCGACGGGGCCGGCATTATTCCGATCGCGCACAGCCAGGATACGGCCGGACCGATGGCGCGCACCGTGGCCGACGCTGCGGCGCTGCTCGGCGCACTCACCGGCCGCGAGTATGGCGCGAACCTGAATCCCGCGGGTCTGCGCGGCGCGCGGATCGGCGTGGCGCGCAAGAAGTTCTTCGGCTACAGCCCAGAAACGGACGCGCTCGTCGAGGCGGCGATCGACGTGCTCCGGCGGGAGGGCGCCGTGATCGTCGACCCCGCCGACATCCCGCACGCGGGCGAGTACGACGACTCGGAGCTGATCGTCCTGCTCTACGAGCTCAAAGCCGACCTCGCGGCGTATCTCGCGGCGTGGGCGCCGGGCGCGAGGGTCAAAACGCTGGCCGACGTGATCGCATTCAACGAGGCGAACAAGGCGACCGAGATGCCGTACTTCGGGCAGGAATTGTTCCTGCAGGCGCAGGAGAAGGGACCGCTCACCGATCAGGCATATCGCGACGCGCTCGCCAAGGATCAACGACTCTCGCGGACCGAAGGACTGGACGTGGTGTTCGCGCAACACACGCTCGACGCGATCGTCGCGCCCACCGGCAGCCCGCCATGGCCCACCGATCTCGTCAACGGCGATCACTTCCTGGGCGCGAGCTCCACACCGGCCGCGGTGGCGGGATATCCCAGCGTCGCCGTGCCGGTCGGATACGCGTTCGGATTGCCGGTCGGGATGTCGTTCCTCGGGCTGGCCAACAGTGAAGCGAAGCTGCTCACGCTGGCCTACGCGTACGAGCAAGCCGCGAAGCCACGCCGCGCCCCACGCTTCCTGCGGACAGCAAACCTCACGCCCTGATCGCGCTCCTTGTTGTCCTCACCCCCTGACCCCCTCTCCCTCCGGGAGAGGGGGAACTACTCGAACGAGTTTGGAGCGTTCTGCGCAAAAGCCGCTCGAGATGCGGGCGGTTTACGTCTTTGTTCCGAACCCGAATAACCCGGTAGCCTGCGGCCTCTAAAACGTCTGCACGTGCGCGATCGTAGCCCCGTTGTTCGGTCGAGGTGTGCACCTTGCCTTCCAACTCGACCACCAATCGTTCGGAACAACAGAAGAAGTCCACGATGAATCCATGGAGAACGTGCTGTCGACGGAACTTTAGTCCTAGGACGCCTCGATTTCGGAGGATGCTCCACGCGTGACGCTCCGCGGGAGTGCTGTGTCGTCGGAGGTGTCGCGCAAGCGCGAACCGCTGGGCCGGAGCGAGGCGGCGAAGTGGATCCATGTTGAGAGGATGGCGTTCGCAGCTCGCTGATCACAACCAAAACCACGCGGTTCGGTGCACAAATTCCCGGCCCTATCACGAGGTCCCCCCTCTCCCAACGGGAGAGGGGGATAGGGGGTGAGGACTACCGCAGTGGCGCCCCGCCTGAGATCCAGCGCGCGAGGAGCGCTCGCTCCTCCGCGGTCATGCCGGTCTTGTTGGCGAGCGGCATGGTCTTGGTGTCGACGGCCCGGACGCGAATGCGCTCGGCGAGACGCGCGATGCTTTCCGGCGTGTCAAAGGTGACGCCGCCGGGCGCGGGGCCGAGCGTGCGGTCGCTCTGATATTGCGAATGACACGGCAGGCAGCGTTGCGCGATCACCGCGCGCACCGCGTGAAATGGCGGCACCGCCTCGGCTGCTGCGGCGGTTGAGGGCGCGGCAACTCCCTTGGGTGTCGACAAAAACATCGCCGCCGCCAACGCCAATCCGGCGGGGACCAGGGCCCAGCGGCTCGACGATCCGCGTCCGATCATCGCGTGCCGCACCGACGCCCCGGCGACGAACAGCAGGAGCAGCACGAGCCAGTTGACCGGGCTCGCGTAGGTCGCGGGGAAGTGATTCGACAGCATGATGAAGAGAACCGGAAACGTCATGTAGCTGTTGTGCACGGACCGCTGCTTTGCCTGTTCCCCCAGTGCGAAATCCGCCGGCCGGCCCGCGCGGGTGGCGTCGACCATCTGTCGCTGCGCCGGGATGATCCGCTCCCACACGTTGGCGACCATGATCGTTCCGAGCAGGGTGCCGACGTGCATGAACGCAGCGCGGCCGGACAGGAGACGGCACAGGAGGATCGTGACGCCGGTGAGAAGCGCAAGGGAAATCGCCGCCGCGATGGCCGGACGGCGGGCCAGCGGCGAGCGCCACAGGCCGTCGTACACCGGCCAGCTAAAGATCACGATGGCGACGCCCAGCGCGATGGCGGTGCCACGGCCGATCCCGGAGATGCCCGGATCGAGGAGGTAGGCGCCGCCGAGATAGAAGACCAACACGAGCAGGGCGATGCCGCTGATCCAGGTGAGCATCGCTTCCCATTTGAACCAGTGCAGCACCGCCGGCACTTCCCCGGGTCCCGGACGGCGTTTCTCGACCTGGTAAAAGCCGCCGCTGTGGACCATCCAGAGGTCGCCTTCGACCCCCGCCTTGGGGTGTTCGCGTCTCGTCAACGCGCGGTCCAACCAGATGAAGTAGAAGGAGCTGCCGATCCAGGCGATGCCGGCGATGAAGTGCGTCCAGCGCAGGAGCAGGTTTGCCCAATCGCCAAGCCAACTGGTCATGGGGGCAGTAATTTCACCATGAAACCGTGCCCGGCCAGCCCCCGTCGTAGGGGCAACCCTCAACTCCCCGAAGGGCCCCATGAAGCCTGCGTTTGTCCTCGCCGCTGTCGCTTCCTGCATCCCTCTTGTCGCGTGCAGCAAGGCCGATGCCGATGACGGCTCGAGCCGCCCCTACAAAGTCGGTGTGGTGGATCGCGGGGAGGTGCGCGTCATCGTCGAAGAAACCGGCGTCGTGTCTCCCGAACGCAGCATCGTCGTGAAATCCCCCATCTCCGGTGTCGTCCAGCAGCTCTACGTACGCGAAGGCGATCGCGTGCAGACTGGGCAGGTGCTGGCGCGCATCGTGCCCGACATGGCCCAGGCGAACAGCCTCGCGCTACTGCGCAGTGAGATCGCCGCGGCGCGTATTGGGCGGGACAACGCCAAACGGGATTTCGATCGCGCGCAGCAGCTCTCGTCGATCGGCGGGATTACGCAGGCCGACCTCGACCTGCGGCGCGTGACTTACGAGCAGGCCGAAAACCAGTGGGAGACGGCCCGGGATCAGCTGCAGTTGGTGCAGCGCTCGGGCGTCACGGCCGGGGACTCGACCGGATCGACGGTCCAGTGGGCGCGCATCACGGCACCCGCCGCGGGTGTCATCATCGGACGCGGCGTGGAAGAGGGAGAGACCGTCGTGGGAGGGACGAGCGCGTTCGGCGGAGGCACCGAGTTGTTCACGATGGCCGATCTTTCGACGCTGCTCGTCAAGGCGGCGATCAACGAGGTGGACATCGGCAAGGTGAAGAAAGGCGATCACGTCGCCCTCACCGTCGACGCCTTCCCCGGCGACACGGCGCAGGGGGTCGTGCGTCTGGTGCCGCCGGCCGCTCGGTTACAGGACCGCGTACGCGTCTTCGATGTCGAAATCGAAGTGACGGGCGGTGCTCGCGTGCTGCGGCCCGGCATGACCGCGAACGTGCGCATCTCAGGTCCGGTCCGCAGCGGGACCGTGCGGGTCCCCGTGGAGGCGGTCCTATTGAAGGAAGGGAAGCCGGTCGTCTACAAGCTCAGCGGCAGCGGGCCGCAGCCAGTGCCGGTGACCCTCGGCCTTTCCGACCTCTACTACGTTGAAATCGTGCAGGGTCTCGCCGCGGGCGATTCGATTGCACTGGAGGATCCCGTGGCCGCGGTGGATCGAGCTCGGAATCCGGCCCGGCGTCGCTGAGCCACGGATCACACAGATATGACGCTGATCGTCGCAGAGGGTCTCGAAAAGACCTATCGGCTTGGTCAAGTGGATGTGCTGGCGTTACGCGGTGTCGACGCGCAGATCGTGGCGGGCGAATACGTCGCGATCACCGGTCCGTCGGGGTCCGGAAAAAGCACGCTGATGCACATCCTCGGCTGCCTCGATTCTCCCACCTCGGGCAGCTATCGGTTGGACGGCGAGGACGTTGGGACTCTGTCGGGCAAGCGGCTCGCGCACGTCCGCAATCGCAAAGTGGGCTTCGTCTTCCAGACATTCAACCTGATGCCGCGGCTCACGGTCGAAGAAAACGTGGCGCTGCCGCTCAAGTACCGCGGCGGTGTGCCCCGCGCTGAGCGACGGGTGCGCGCGGGGCGGTGAGCGCCAGCGCGTCGCCATCGCCCGCGCGCTGATCGGGGAGCCGGCCATTCTCATGGCGGACGAGCCCACCGGCAATCTCGATTCAAAGGCAGGCGGTGAAGTGATGAAGACGTTCGCGGAGCTGCATGCGGCGGGGCATACCATCGTGCTGGTGACGCACGATCCCGGCGTCGCGGCGCGCGCCGAACGCGTGATCCAGATGAGCGATGGGCGCGTGGTGTGAACCTCGTCGAGTCGTTGCTCACCGGGCTCGACGAAGCGCGCCGCCACTGGGGCCAGACGCTGCTCTCGCTGCTCGGCTTGATCCTGGGCACGGCGAGCATCGTCACGGTGCTGGCGCTGTTCGGCGGCCAGACGGCACTCACCGAGCAATTCCTTAGCGAAGTCGGGGGTCGCGGCACGATCATCGTATCCGATCGCGAGCCGTCCGCGCATCCTGGCGCCCGCGAGCTCGCCTCGAAGCGCCTCACGTTTCGGGATGCGCAATATCTCCGCGACCGTGCCAATGCGCTCGCGGCCGTGAGCCCCGGATGGGCGCAGCAGCTCTCCTATCGCGTCGGCAACGCCAGCTTCACCGGCCAGGTCATCGGGACGGTTCCGGCGTACATGGTCATCAACGACATCAAGCCCCTCGTCGGGCGCTACCTCAGTGATCTCGACGTGCAGCGCCAGGCCCGCGTCGCGGTGTTGGGGTGGAAGTACGCCGATTCGTTGTTCGGCCGCGCCACGGCGGCCCTTGGCCAGATCGTGAGCATCGGGGAGAAGAGCTATCGGGTCGTCGGCGTCCTCGAGCGCGAGGAGTTCTACTTCGCCGCCTGGGAAAATAACGCGCTCGAGTACCGCAACGAGCGGGCGTACATCCCGATCTCGACCGCGATCACGCAATACAGCGCCAGCGACCACCTCGACTTCCTGACTCTCAAGGCGCGCCCCGGCGCGGGCGCGGAGGCGCAAGTGCGCAGTCTGTTGTATGCGCGGCACGGAGTCGAGGACTTCGACATCCGATCGTCCGGCCAGGGCGCCGGGCAACAGGCGGGCCAGTTCCTGCTGCTCTTCAACTTCATCTTCCTGGTCGTCGGGGTCGTCTCCCTCGTGACCGGCGGGATCGTGATCGCGAACATCCTGCTCGCCTCGGTCGTCGAGCGCGTGCGCGAATTCGGCACCCGCATGGCCCTTGGTGCGACGGCTGGCGGGATCTTCGCCCACGTGCTCGCCGAGGTCCTCGTCGTGACGCTGATCGGCGGTCTGCTGGGACTCGGCCTCGGTACGGCGCTCACCGGCCTCGTCGCCCACGTGATGCAGATGCCGGCGGTGGTGAGTCCGTTCATCGCGACCGTTTCGCTGACGACGGCGGTGAGCGTCGGACTGATCGCCGGCGTGTTCCCGGCGGTGCGCGCGTCGCGGCTCGCGCCTGTCGAGGCGCTGCGCTATGCGTGACTGGCTCGAGCTGGTCGGCGACGCCTTGCGCGAGATCCGCGGGCACAAGCTACGCTCCCTCTTGACGCTGTCGGGCATCGTGTTCGGCGCGGCATCCGTCGTGTCGATGACGTCCCTGGCCGCTGCCATGAAGACGCTGGTGTACGACGACCTCATCTCGATGGGAATGTCGCGCAGCTTCTTCATCAACGATCAGGGGCCGCGCTCAGACGCCAAGGGGGCGGCCGCATTGCGGCATACGGGGATGCGGATCACCGACCTCGACGCCCTGCGCGGGCTTCCCGGCGTAGCGAGTGTGCAGGGCCGCAACTGGGGAGACGAGCAGGTCGTGAACGCACCCGCCGATCGCCGGCGCGTGCGCATCGACGGCGTGGATGCCGGCTATCTCGAGCTCCGCAACTGGCGCATCGTCGCGGGGCGCAGCATCCGGCCGCTCGACGTGGAGAATCGCGCGCGCGTGGCGGTCATCGGGGAAGAGATGTCCCACAATCTGTTCGGAACTGCAGACCCGCTCGGTCAGACGATCACCATCGACGGCGTGCGGTTCGGCGTGATCGGTCTCGTAGCGCCGATCGAGTTCGACATCATTCCGGCCGACTTCAGCTTCGTCGGCCGGCGTATCTACATCCCCTATACGTACATGACGCGCTACGCCAAGGGCGAAGGGCGGCTGGATCAGGCCCTCGTCACCGCGAGCGGCGCCGCCGACTTTGGCGACGTGCTGCGGCGTGGCTCGGCGCTCGTCCGGCAGCGCCACGGGGGCACCGAGGACTTCACCATCGACAACCAGGCGGCCGAGGTGCTTTCCAATCTCGCGATGGCGGACAACATCCTCGGCGGCTGGAACGCGGTGATGTTCACGATCGCCGGCGTTACCCTCATCGTCGGCGGCATCGGGTTATTCAGCGTGCTGCTCATCTCGGTGCGCGAGCGCGTGCATGAGATCGGTATCCGGAAGGCGCTCGGCGCCGATGACGGCGCGATCGTCAAGCTGTTTCTGGCTGAATCCCTGACGCTCGCCTTCCTGGGGGCGGTGCTGGGCATCGTCGGCGGCGCTGGGCTGACCGTGATCACCGAGCTGATCGGCAAGCAGTTCGGTAGCCGTTCGTGATTCCGGTGAGCCTGCCCGGCGTGATTCTCGCCGTCATCTTCGCGTTGATCGTTGGGTTGGTGTTCGGATGGTACCCGGCGCGGCGGGCGGCGCGGCTCGATCCGATCGAAGCTATTATTGGGGCGTGAACGGGCTCCTCCTCGCGCTGCTCGCGCTCCAAGTCCCCGATACCGTCGTCCTGCCGCCGATCACCGTGACGGCCACGCGTCAGATGATGAGCATCTTCGCGGTCCCGCTCGCCGTGACGCAGGTCAAGAGGTCCGATCTGTTCGGGACGACGGCGTACGGCCTTGACGAGCCGCTCGCGCTGGTACCCGGCGTCGTGGCGCAGTCGCGCTACGGGAATCAGGACGTACGCATCGCGATTCGGGGATACGGGGCGCGCGGCGCCGGGGACCGGTCCAACGCCGGGACGACCCGCGGGATCCGCGTGTTGCTCGACGGGTTTCCCGAGACCGAGCCGGACGGCCGAACGTCGTTCGACGGCATCGATCTCGCGGCTGCGCAGGCGGTGGAAGTCGTGCGGTCCAATGCATCCGCGGTGTGGGGCAATGCCGCGGGCGGCATCGTCAGCATTTCCACGCTCCCCGATGCCGCGGCGCCGCGCCTCGCGCTTACGCCGCTGTTCGGATCGTTCGGCCTGCGCCGCTATAGCGCGACCACCGGCATCAGCCTGGGCGCGGAGGGCCGGCTGGGCGCGCGCTTCGTTCGCAGCGACGCCGACGGCTGGCGGGCGCATTCCGCCAGCCAGCGCTCGCTGCTCAACATTTCCATGCTCGCGCCGGTCACCGACCGTTCTCATATTGGTGTCTACGCCGTTGGATCCGACAACACATTCCGAATCCCGGGTCCCCTGACGGCTGCGCAGGTCGCCAGTGATCCCCGCCAGGCGAACGCGACCTATTTTGCCCGCGACGAGCGGCGCGAGAACCGGATCGCACGGCTGGGACTGACACTCGAGCATCAGGCGACCGAGCGGGTCGGCATGACCGGGTTGCTGTATCTCAATCCTAAATCGTTGCAGCGCTCGGAGCGGGGGACGTTCCGCGACTTCACCCGATATCATGTCGGCGGCAGTGGGACGGTCCGCATCGCGACGCCACTGGGGAAGATGGCGCGGGGTACGCTGCTGGCCGGGGCCGATTATGCGCTCCAGGACGGCGCGATTCTGTTCTACTCACTCACCCCCCAGGGCGCGCGCGGCGACACGCTCCGCGACAACAAGGCCGAGGGCGCGCGCAACACCGGCGTGTTCGTGACGGAAGAGCTGGCGTTCGGCACCGCTGATCGCTGGAGTCTGGCGATCGGCGCGCGGTACGATGACATCACGTACGACTACCGCAGCTACATCACGCCGGCCCTCAACGCGCGCCGTTCGTTCACCGGCGTGACGCCGAAGGTGGGCGTGACCTACCGGCTCACGCCCCAGCACAGCGTCTACGCCTCGCTCGGTGGAGGAATCGAGGTTCCGGCCGGGAACGAGACCGACCCCGCGGGCACGTTTGGGCAGGACACGGTCACCGCGATCAACCCGCTGCTGTCCCCGATCCGGTCTATCACCTATGAGATCGGGACCAAGCGGCTGTGGAGTCTCGGAGACGCCTCGCTCATCCGTGAGGTCAGCTACGACGTCGCGCTCTATCAGACGGCGGTCACGGACGAAATCGTGCCGTATCGCGGTGGACGCTTCTATTTCACGGCCGGCCGGGTGCGGCGCCGCGGCGCCGAGTTCGGAACGCGGGTTGCCGCGCGTGCAGGTGTTGTGATGCAGGCCGCGCTGACGTGGACCGATCACCGCTACACGCGCTATCTCGTGGATTCGGTGCACTACGGCCGCCCCGGTAGCTTCGCCGATTACAGCGGCAACCGCGTCGTGGGCGTTCCGTCCTTTACCGGAGCATTTGCGCTCGATGTTGCCCCGGCGGCCGTCCAACCGTTGCGCGTGCGATTCGTGGTCGAGAGCATGAGCTCCTTCTTCACCGACGATGCGAATCAGGTGAAGGTCCCGTCCTATCGCTTTGCGAACCTGACCTTGGGGACCGACCACCCCGTCGATCTGGGCAACGGCGTGGGCATGAATGCGTTCCTCACGATCCACAATCTGTTCGACCGCCGCTACATCGCCTCAGCGTTCCTGAATCCGGACGTCGTCGCAGGGGAGCCCGTCGCCTTTGAACCGGGACTGCCGCGGAATGTCGTGGTGGGAGTGTCGCTGGTAGCGCGCTAACGGCGCTTCAGGCCGGCTGCGCTCGTCGCGGCGTCGAGAATCGACCAGATCCGATCCACCCACTCGCGGTGCTCCGGTTTCATCAGGACGGAGCGCAGGCAGACGATCGTGTCGCGGTCACGCTGCATGTCCTGCGGGTCGATCAGCTGCACGGGCAGCGTGGCGAGCGCGAGATGGAGGTGACGCCGGGCGGCCTCGTCAAAAATCCGCTGGGAGAGCGCGGAGGCTTCGCTGATCCGTTTGGCCCGCGGCGCCCAGACCAGGATGTCGAGCTCCGGCGCGGCGCCGGTCACGAAGCGCCCATCCTTGCGCAGCCGCTCGTACAGCTCGAGCGCGGCGGCGCGCCCGTTCGTGAGACCCCGCGCGAACTCGCCATCGCGAACGAGCGGAAACAGCCGGTGCGTCGCCCAGAGCGCGACGGCCGCCGCGCCCGGCCGTGAACACTCCAGCGAAATCTCCCCGAGGTGCATTTCGGTCGAGGTGAAGTAGGTGTAGGGGGAGTCGTGGGAGTACAGCCGCCCCACCGACGGATCGCGAAACAGCACGCACCCACAGCCATACGGCTGCAGTCCATGCTTGTGCGGATCAATGACGACTGACGCCGCCTCGGCGATGCGGTCGAACGCCCGGCGCGTCTGGGCGTCGAGATCCTCGACGAGCAGGAAATAGCCGCCGTACGCCGCATCGGCATGGATGCGAAAGTCGTGGCGGCCGCGCAGCTCGACGATCGCGTCGAGGGGATCGACGGCGCCGGTCGCCGTTGTGCCCATGGTGGCCACGACGGTCCCGACTCCGCCGGCCGCCACCCGGCGCGCAAGCGCCGCGGCGTCCATCCGGCCCGCGCGATCGCAGGGAATCGTCTCGAACGGCAGTCCCAGCACGCCTGCGATTCGCTGGTGCGTGTAGTGTGCCTGCGTCGAGGCGACGACTGTCTTGCCGGGATGCAGCTGCCCGGCAATCCACAGCGCCTCGAGGTTCGCCATGGTGCCGCCGCCGCACAGGTGACCGAGGTGCGTGTCCCACCCGATCATCTTCGCCAGCTCAGCGACTGCTTCCTTCTCCATCGCCGAGCTTGCGCGGCCGCCGTCGAGCGCGTGGTTGTTGGGATTGATCGTGAGGGCCATCTCGTACGCGCGGCGCGCCACGTCGTGCGGTGGCTTGAGCATCTGGCCCGCGTACAGCGGATCGCCGTATGGGTAGTTGTCCTTGAGGCGTTCCGCGACTTCCTTCAGCACTTCCTCAAGAGCCTTCAAACGCCCTCAGGTACATCCGATCCCATGCGGCGGGGATACTCTCGCGCGGTGAGTAGGGTCCCGGCGCGTACACCCGCGAGGTAATGCCGAGCTGGCTCTGCTCGCAGATGTGCCAATCCTGCCGGTTGGTGCGATCCCAGAATTCCTCGGCATCCTGGATGTTGTAGCCCGGGGCGTCCGGCGCGTCGGGGTGCACCATCCACTCACAAACCACGCGCGATTGCATGGCGGCCACCGGCCACACTGTGTAGAAGACCGCATAGTCCGGATGCAGGCTCAACATCATCGTGGGAAATAGCGCGTAGTAGAACGCGCGGCGCTGATCTTCGGCCGCCAGCGTGCCGAGCGGCAACGCGCACGCCCGGCCCGTCATCGTCGCGCTCTCGTTCGGCGCCTTGATCTCCATGTAGCCGCCGAGAAACGGTCCCTCGATCAAGTCGTTCGCGCCGCTGGTGTAGGGCAGCTTGGTCGACAGCTCCGGATGAATCGTCGGACAGTGCAGGCATTCGTTGTAGTTCTGCAGGATCAGTTTCCAGTTCGCCTTCACGTCGTACTCGATGCGGCGGACCGTCCGGAGCAGCGGTAGGCTGTAACCCGCAAATCGGTCCTGGAGTGGGGCGAACCACTGCGGAGCCGGCACCGCTGCGGGGTCGAGATTGATGAACAGAAAACCGTTCCACGCGGCGAGCGCCACGGTATGCAGCGGATAGGACTTCTTGTCGAACCCCTCGACCTCGTGCATGTGCGGCGCACCGATCAGGCGGCCATCGAGCGCGTAGGTCCAGGCGTGATACGGGCACTGAATCGTTTCGGAGAGCCGGCCCTTCGGCGCTTCGCACAATCGGGTGCCGCGATGGCGGCAGACGTTGTAGTAGGCGCGCCGCTCCCCTGACTGATCGCGCAGCACGATGATGCTTTCGCCGGCAACCAGGGCAGTGAAGTAGTCGCCCGGCGCCGCCAGCGTCGCATCGCGGCCGACACAGATCCAGTGACGTCCGAAGATTCGCTCTTGCTCGGCGTCGAATACCTCCGGAGCCGTGTAATACCGGCCCGGAAGCGTGCGCGCACCCTGGCGATAGCTCTCGACGGTCTTGAGGAAGCTCATGGAATCTCCCGCGCCGCGTTGCGGCCGGCGGCCCCCGGGATTCCGCCGCCGGGATGCGTGCCCGAGCCACACAAGTACAGCCCCTCGATGGGCGTGCGGTAGCGGCTCCAACCAGGCACGGGACGCATGAACAGAATCTGGTCGAGAGTGAGCTCTCCGTGGTAGAGGCTCTCCTCGGCCGCCTGCAGGGCCACCTGGTTGGGCCGAACCTTCAGGATCTGCGCGACCTGCTCTGCGAGCCCGTCGTGGTTGCCAGGCGGGACGAACTGCACATGCACTTCCACCCGCCCGTCAGTCCGCTGCACCTCGACATACGGGGCCGCCGAGTCCTTGCCGTATTTGGCGTCGTCATAGGCCCGCTCCAGATAATCGAGCGAGGGAGCGATGCAGAGTGTGGAGTAGGCTGGTGGCTGGTCGAGCGTGAGTGTGCCGCGCGCGACGACACCGCGAGCCTTGATGTTGTCCACTGCGCGCGCGAAGTCCGGGTAGAGCTCGATCGCGAGCGGTTGCAGGGTGGCGCGGGGCGGGGCGCTCGATACGACGAGCGGCGCCTGAATCGTCTCCCCGCTCTGCTCGAGCACGATCCCGGAGGCCTTGCCGTTCTTCGCGAGGACCATGGCACGCGCGCCGCGCCGTACTTCCACGCCCGGCAGCTTGGACAGCGTTTGCGTGATGTTCGACCGGGCTGGCCGGAAGACGCCTACGGGGCTGCCGGCATGATGATGCAAAAAGTTGAACGCGGTCCCCCCCGCACGTGGTCCCTGTTTCAGGTGCCAGATGCCGAGCGCGCCCAGCGCTCCCTTCAACGCGTCGCTCTCGAACCAATCGTCGAGCAGCTCGGCGATCGACATCGGCAGAACGCGCGCCAGATCGATCACCGTCTGCCTGCCGAGCCGACGGACGTACAAGCCGAGCCCGGCGATACGCGCAAGCTCGCGCACGTCGTTCGACTCGATGTCGGGAGGCGGCACGAGATAGAGCCGCTCGAGCACGCCGGCGAGCGAGCGCATCCGCCGGCAGAACTCCGGCCACGTCGCCGCATCTGCGGGACTGATGCGACGTATCGCTTCGGTCGATCGCGCGATGTCGCGCGACAGCTCGAGGGTCCCACCGGCCGGGAGCGGCGCCGTGATCCAGGGATCTGGCTCCTCGACGCGCAGACCTGCACCCGTGAGGCCGAGGTCGCGAATCACCGCGTGGGGGATCCAACCGATATCGGCCGACGGATCCGGCGCCTGATGCTGCTCCACGACCAGGACACGCTTGCCCGCCCGCGCGAGATCGTGCGCGGTCACGAGGCCGTTGGCTCCAGCGCCGATGACGATCGCGTCGTACTTCACGCGCCATCCTTCAAGATGCGCATTGCCGCGAGCCGGCCCGACGCTCCCATGATCCCGCCGCCTGGGTGCGTTCCAGAGCCGGCCTGATAGAAGCCACGGACGGGTGTAGCGAACTTCGCCCACCCCGGCGCGGGGCGCAGGAAGAACAGCTGATGCAGCGCGAGCTCCCCGGCGAAGATATTGCCCTCGGAAAGCCCGGTGATCTTCTCGATGTCGAGCGGCGTAATCACCTGCCGGTGCAGGATCTTCGACTTGAACCCCGGTGCGAAGCTCTCGACCGTGTTGACGACCGTGTCGCCGAACGCCTCGCGCTTTGCGTCGGTCCAGCCCCCGTTGAGGTTGTACGGCGCGTACTGCACGAAGATCGACATGACGTGCTTCCCCGGCGGCGCCATGCCGGGATCGATCATCGAGGGGAACACGATGTCCATGTAGGGCCGGCGCGAGAACTCGCCGTACTTGGCGTCGTCGTACGCGCGCTCGACGTAGTCGAGGCTGGGACTGATCGAGAACGCACCGCGGTGCTGCCGGCCGATGCCCGGCATGCACGTAAAGCTGGGCAGCGAGTCGAGCGCCAGGTTCACCTTGCCCGACGAACCGCGGAACTTGAAGCGCTTGATGTCCGCGACGAACTCCGCGGGCAGGTCATTGGACTCGAGCAGCTGGAGGAAGGTCCGGCGCGGGTCGAGGCTCGACACGACAATTCCCGCAAACAACTCGTCACCGTTTTCCAGCACGACGCCAGTGGCCCGGCCGTTACGCACGAGGACCTTCGAAACACCGGCATCGCACCTGATCTCAGCCCCGAACGAGCGGGCGGCGGACGCGATGGCTTCGCTCACCGGGCCCGTGCCCCCTTTCGCAAACCCCCAGGCTCTGAAGACGCCGTCCAGCGCCCCCATGTAAGGA
>WNGA01014514.1_pt1 | contig 19611 bp, 23 predicted proteins | sample 5400061 | NCBI WGS metagenome assembly WNGA01 (sample SAMN13153366, study PRJNA577476) | soil metagenome | isolation source: 100 cm soil or saprolite under grassland replicate 2 | place: USA:California | collected 2016-06-15
ACGCGGGGACGACGCTGAAATAGCTCATTGCAACACGTAACCGAAGAACGAGTAGAAAAGGTCTGCACCACACAGCGCAAGACCTTTCATCCTTGTCGCAAGTGATTCCACTTCCGGAAACAAGCATTCCTCGGCGACCTGTATTTAGCTCGCCAGCCGGACCGTACTCGACCGCAGGCGGCAAGAGTGTCCACGCTTCCGTGCGGAGGGTGATCAGCCCGCCACGGTGCAGGATCGGACGTGGGTCGCTCACGAGCGCATCAGCGTGAGGGCGCCTCAGCGGAGCCTCGAACCCTCAGCGCGTGACTGACCGCCTCGGCCGCCTGCTCCTCGTCACGCCGGAAGCCGTTCGCGTGGACGCCGACATGCCCGTGCTGGGGGCCCTCCGCTCGTGGCTGAACTCGTGGCGGGGCATCGGCGACGTCGAGCGCGGCATTGGCGCGCCAGGCTACGATCTCCAGCTCACCCGGTAGTGCGAGCGCGGCTTGGCGGGCGACGTTTCTACACGACCGGGATGGAGCACTCGATCACGAGCGCCACGGCCTCGGCGTGGGAGCCGACACCGTGGCGCGCAGTCCAAGGCAGCGGCGCGGGACACACTGAGGAAGGCTAGCCGAGATGGCTAGGTGACGTGCCTTTCGTGATCCCAGATCTGGAAACATCGGACGTGCAACTGAACGGGCTTCCTACCAAGGTCCAGCGTGATCCCTTCCATCAGCAATTGGTGCTTCGCGAGGATCATATCGCAGGCGTCGCACGTTTCCCCGTCGCTTGGGCTACTCCAGACCCTTCTGATGTTGTCTTGCGGTAGGCGACCGTTCTGGAGCTTGCGCCGGATGAGGAGACGGAGGGCTTCTTGGTTCATAGTGTCCTCGACGGTAGCAGCGGCCACGAACACACACCGGACTCACCGGGGTCTCGACGCCTGGGCGCGTCAACCTGCGAGGCCGGGGTGCAGGCGCGCGGAGCATAGCACGGTTTCGGGCTACACTCCCGAGTGTGACGATCCTCGCGGCCCTCAACGCCTTCTATCAGGAGCACCGCCGTTGCGGCGAGCTTGACGGCGGCGTCGAGCGCGACCGCGTATGGATGACGTGTTCGTGCGGCGCCGCGATCAACAGCAACGTGTCCGGGAAAGGCAACTGACGTGAGCGCTTACGAGCCTGGACCGCCCAGTCGCGGCACCGCGTTTATCCAACTCCGTGACTTCCGCCGACACGACGTGAAGAACGTGCTTGGCATGGAGCATGGCGGCAACTACTGGCGCCGTGAACGGCAACGTCTTCCAGCTCACCGGCCGGGAGAATATGCGGACGGCAAGTTTGAAAGGCTCCCCGATCTCGCTGCGGAGATCGTTCGCCTCTAAGTCGACGTGATTGTCGCCGCGCCGACCCTGGCTGTACGAGCCGTCGAGCAAGCTACTCGGACGATCCCCATCGTTATGGCCTTCAGCGGTGATCCCGTCGGTGAAGGGTTCGTCCTGGGACTGGCGCGGCCCGCTGGCGAGCCCGTTCACCGCGCGCGAGGTGTACCGCCAGTGGATTAGCTCCCGGGGGCCGGGCTGCACCCCCGGGAAAGTTCGAGCACTACTGTTTCATCTTCAACTGCAGGTTGATTGCAGCGGCAGCCTCCTGGGCTTTCTTGACCGAGTCGGCGTGCTTGCCGGCTTCGTGCAGTGCCTTGGCCTCATTGGCCAGGGCCACCGCCTTCTTGGAGGCGTCGTCGGTCTGCCCCGGCGAATTCTACGCCTGCCCGTGGGCTTCTTCCAGTGAGCGGGTGGCGATTAAAGAGGTCAGGCTGCAAGGGCGCGAACCACGGTCTTCTCCTGCAGACACTTTCCAGAAGAAATTCGAAATCCATCGCCGATCAAGACCACCGCTTCAGAATGGGCTTGACCCCAGCGGGTCTCGGCTGCCAAGGCGCCCAAGCCCTACATCCGCATCGTGCCGCAACCGACGTAGATCGTGCCGCAGCCGAAGTAGGCGGAGGGCGGGAAGGCTTCGGCGGCGGGCGAAGCCGAGCCTCGCCGCGCCGCACAACCAGATCCTACCGTCGCCGGCGTCCTCACCTGCGGGAGGCTAACCCCGCTCGCCATCTTCCTGGTGTTGGGCTGGATCATCGCGGCACCGCACCACGACCATGTCATAGAGTAACTATCTGAGTTTATTGAATATCTCTACCAGACACGGAGGTGCAAGCATGGCGACTAAAAAGATCGGCGATGAATTTGATCGGAGATCGGTTCGGGTATAGCCTGATAGGTGGTCGGCAGAGGGAAAGGACGGACATGCTGCGCTTCACGAAGCAGCTCGACTACGGGCTCATGGCGATGCGGTACATCGCTGAGCGCCAGGGTGACGCCACAGTTGGCGTCAGGCGGATCGCCGACGAGTTCGGGATCCCGGCCGAGCTGCTCGCCAAGGTCCTCCAGCGCCTCGCGAAACGCGGCCTTCTGGTGGGCCAGAGCGGGCCCCATGGGGCTACCGACTGGCGCTGCCGCTGACGGCGGTGACGGTGGGGCAGGTGCTCAGGGCGCTCGAGGGGCCGGTAGCGATCGTGAGCTGCATGAGGGGCCACGGCGAATGCGCCCAGGCGTCGGGGTGCACGCTCCGGAAGCCGGCGCGGAAGCTCCAGGCGGCGGTCACTAACGTGCTGGACACGATGACGCTGGCCGACCTCAGCGACGCGGACGTGCCGGCGGCGCTGGCGGCGAAGTGAGAAACGACGACAAGGAGGACACGACAGACCGATGGCGCTGAAAGTATCTGATGCGGCAGCGAAGCAGGTGAAGGAGCTGAAGCAGGCCCAGAACCTGGGGGATGACGTATTCCTCCGGGTGGGGGTGAAGGGCGGCGGCTGCTCGGGGATGTCGTACGTGCTCGAGTTCGGCAGCGAGCTCGGCCTCGACGATCGGGAATTCCAGATCGACGGGGTGCGCGTGGTCTGCGACAAGAAGAGCTACCTCTACCTGAACGAGATCACGCTCGACTACGTGCAGCAGGGGCTCGCGGGCGGATTCACGTTCGTCAACCCCAGCGCCAAGTCGAGCTGCGGCTGCGGCACGTCGTTCTCCGCCTAGCGGAGCGGCCGGCGGCCACGAGAGGAGCAGGAGAGCGCTCATGAGCACGACGGCGAAGACACTCGAAGCCCTGGCCACCCGCGAGTACAAGTGGGGCTTCGTCAGCGACATCGAGGCCGATGCGCTGCCGGCGGGCCTGAACGAGGACGTCGTCCGCGCGATCTCCGCCAAGAAGCAGGAGCCGGAGTTCATGCTGGAGTGGCGTCTGCGCGCCTACCGCCACTGGCTGAAGATGGAACGCTCGGCCGGGGAGCCGAAGTGGGCGAACGTCACACATCCGCCCATCGACTACCAGCAGATCGTCTACTACTCGGCGCCGAAGCGGACGGGTGAGGGCCCGGCCAGCCTGGACGAGGTCGATCCCAAGCTCCTCGAGACCTTCGAGAAGCTCGGCATCCCCCTGTCCGAGCGCAAGCGTCTGGCCGGGGTGGCCGTCGACGCCGTGTTCGATAGCGTGTCCGTGGCCACGACGTTCAAGGAGAAGCTGGCCGAGCTGGGCATCGTCTTCTGCTCGTTCTCGGAGGCCGTGCAGAACCACCCTGAGCTCGTGCAGAAGTACCTCGGCTCGGTCGTACCCTACACGGACAACTTCTACGCGGCGCTCAACTCCGCCGTCTTCAGCGATGGGTCGTTCTGCTACGTCCCGAAAGACGTCCGCTGCCCGATGGAGCTCTCCACGTATTTCCGGATCAACGCGGCGAGCTCCGGCCAGTTCGAGCGGACGCTGATCATCGCCGAACAGGGCAGCTACGTCAGCTACCTCGAGGGCTGTACGGCCCCCATGCGCGACGAGCATCAACTCCATGCCGCCGTGGTCGAGCTGGTGGCGCTCGACGATGCCCAGATCAAATACTCCACCGTCCAGAACTGGTACGCCGGCGACGCCGAGGGCCGAGGCGGTATCTTCAACTTCGTCACCAAGCGCGGCAAGTGCGCCGGGCCGCGGTCGAAGATTTCCTGGACCCAGGTGGAGACTGGCTCGGCCATCACGTGGAAGTACCCGAGCGTGATCCTTCAGGGCGACGACTCCGTCGGTGAGTTCTACTCGGTGGCGCTGACCGCCAACCGGCAGCAGGCCGACACCGGGACCAAGATGATCCACATCGGCAGGAACACCCGGAGCACGATCATCTCCAAGGGCATCTCGGCCGGCCGCGGCAACAACACCTACCGGGGGCTCGTGAAGATCCTGCCGCGGGCCACCAACGCGCGGAACTATACCCAGTGCGACTCGCTGCTCCTGGGCGACCGGTGCGGCGCCCACACGTTCCCCTACATCGAGGTCGGCAACGCCTCGTCCATCGCCGAGCACGAGGCCTCGACCTCCAAGATCAGCGACGAGCAGCTCTTCTACTGCAAGCAGCGGGGGATCTCCGGCGAGAACGCCGTGTCCATGATCATCAACGGCTTCTGCAAGGAGGTCTTCAAGAACCTGCCGATGGAGTTCGCGGTGGAGGCGACGAAGTTGCTCGGCGTCAGCCTGGAAGGGAGCGTCGGCTGATGCTGTCGATCCGCAACCTGAGCGCGGGCGTCGAGGACAAGCGGGACATCCTCAAGCGGATCAGCCTAGAGGTGAAGGTGGGCGAGGTGCACGCCATCATGGGTCCGAACGGCTCCGGCAAGAGCACGCTGGCCCAGGTGCTGGCCGGCCACCCGAGTTATCTGGTGACGTCCGGCGAGGTCACGTACCTCGGGCAGGACCTCCTTGCCCTGCCCGCCGAGGAGCGGGCGCGGGCCGGCGTATTCCTGGCCTTCCAGTACCCGGTGGAGATCCCGGGCGTCAGCAATGCCTACTTTCTGAAGGCCGCGGTCAATGAGCAGCGGAGCCGGCGGGGGCAGGAGGAGCTCGACGCCATCGAGTTCCTGGAGCTCCTCGAGGAAAAGCTCAAGGTCGTCGAGATGGACCGGAGCTTCATCAATCGGCCGGTCAACGAGGGCTTCTCGGGCGGTGAGAAGAAACGCAACGAGATCCTCCAGATGGCCGTCCTGGAGCCGAAGCTCGCTATCCTGGACGAGACGGACTCCGGCCTGGATATCGACGCGCTCAGGATCGTCGCCCAGGGGGTAAACTGCCTGCGGCGCCCTGATAACGCCATGATTCTGGTGACCCACTATCAGCGGCTCCTTCAGTACGTCGAGCCGGATCACGTCCACGTGCTCTTCGATGGCCGCATCGTGAAGTCTGGCGGCAAGGAGCTGGCCCTCGAGCTCGAGCGGAAGGGCTACGACTGGATCCGGGATGAGGTCGCCGCCGGCCAGATGGCGGGACGGTAGCGAGGCGCCGATGGCCACTACTGTCGCCACCGCCAAGGACCGCTACCTCGCGGAGTTCGAGGCCCTCGAGCACCAGGGCGCGCTCCGGATCCCGTCGTGGCTCGCGCCGCTCCGGCGTCGGGCCATCGACCGCTTCGCGGAGCGTGGCTTCCCAACGATCCGGGACGAGGACTGGCGGTACACGAATCTCTCGGCGCTCGCCGCGATGCCGTTCCGGCCCGCGGCGTCGTCGCCGAACGGCGTGCCGGCCGGGGCGCTCGAGCGCCTGGCGCTGGAGGGCGCGGAATCGCCGCGTTTGGTCTTCGTCGACGGCCGCTACTCGCCCAAGCTGTCGACGGCGCGCCCGCTCCCGGGTGGCGGCCGGGTGGGGAGCCTGGCCGAGGCGATGATTACCGATAGCGAGGTGGTCGAGCGGCACCTCGGTCGCCACGCCGGCTGGGATGGAAACATCTTCGCCGCGCTCGGCACGGCCTTCGTCCAGGATGGCGCCTTCGTGTGCCTGCCGGCCGAGGCTCGGGCGGAGACGCCGATGGAGCTCCTGTTCCTGGCCACGACGTCGGGCGTCGTGGCCCAGCCCCGCATCCTGATCGTAGCCGGCCTCCACAGCCGGCTCACCGTGGTCGAGCGGTACGTGGGCCTCACCGACGAGGCGTACTTCACCAACGCCGTCACCGAGGTCGTCGCCGGCCCCGGCGCGGCGGTGGACCACTACGTGGTCCAGGAGCAGGGCGCGGAGGCCTTCCACGTGGCGACGCTTCACGCCGCGCTCGAGCGCGACAGCGCGTTCGACACCTGCGGGTTTACGTTCGGAAGCCGGCTGGCGCGGACCACGCTGACGCTCGAGTTCGGTGGCGAGGGCGCGCGCGGCGCCGTCAACGGACTGTACGTCGTGGGCGGCCGACAGCATGTCGACCACCACATCACCGTGGACCATGCGGTGCCCCGCTGCGCGAGCCGACAGCTCTTCAAGGGTGTGCTTGACGGGACCTCCCGCGCAGTGTTCAACGGGCGAATCCTCGTCCGCCCCGACGCCCAGAAGACGGACGCCAACCAGACGAACAAGCACCTTCTCCTGTCCGACCGCGTCGAGGTGGACAGCAAGCCCCAACTCGAGATTTTCGCCGACGACGTCAAGTGCACCCACGGCGCCGCCGAGGGGCAGCTGGCGCCGGCGGCGCTGTTCTATCTGAAGAGCCGCGGGATCGGGGAGGAGACGGCGCGCGCGCTCCTGACGTACGGGTTCGCACGCGAGGTCCTCGAGCGCGTGGCGGTCGAGCCGCTCCAGGCCTACCTCGACCGCCTGTTGATGACACGGCTCCGTACGGGACGGGCCTGAAGGAGGTCGCATGACCCGAGGTGTATCCGTGATCCCTCTTGCCGCGGACACCGTCTGGGACGTCGAGCGGATCCGCAAGGACTTTCCGGCTCTGCACCAGCAGGTGCGTAGCAAGCCCCTCGTCTACCTGGACAACGCGGCGACGAGCCAGAAGCCCCAGGCGATGATCGACGCGCTTGTCGCCTATTACAGTTTCGACAATTCGAACGTCCATCGCGGGGTCCACCTCTTGAGCGTGCGGGCCACCGAGGCCTACGAGGGCGCGCGCGCCCGGATCCAGCGCCACCTCAACGCCGCCTCCACGCGGGAGATCGTCTTCGTCCGCCAGGCGACGGAGGGCATCAACCTCGTCATGGCGAGCTTCGGGCGCCGGTTCGTGGCGGCCGAGGACGAGATCGTCATCTCGGCCATCGAGCACCACGCCAACATCGTCCCCTGGCAGATGCTCTGCGAGGAGAAGGGCGCCAGGCTGCGCGTGATCCCGGTCGATGACCGGGGAGACCTCGTCATGGAGGAGTACGCGCGCCTCCTCGGGCCCCGCACGAAGCTGGTGGCCATCACCCAGGTCTCGAACGCGCTCGGCACGGTGACGCCGATCAAGGACATCATCGGGCTGGCCCACCAGCAGGACATCCCCGTCCTCGTTGACGGCGCCCAGGCGGTGCCTCACCAGGCCGTCGACGTGCGCGACCTGGACTGTGATTTCTACGTCTTCTCCGGCCACAAGGCGTACGGGCCGACGGGCATCGGCGTGCTCTACGGCAAGGAGCGGTGGCTCGAGCGGATGCCGCCCTTCCAGGGCGGGGGCGACATGATCAAGGCCGTCACCTTCGAGAAGACGACCTACAACGAGCTGCCGTACAAGTTCGAGGCGGGAACGCCGCACATCGCCGGGGCCATCGGGCTGGCCGCCGGCCTCGAGTACATCGCCGGGCTGGGCCTCGACCGAATCCGCGACTACGAGCACGAGCTCCTCACCTACGGGACCGAGCTCCTGTCGGCCATCCCTGGCGTGCGGCTCATCGGCACCGCCCGCCACAAGGCCGCCGTGCTGTCGTTCGTCCTCGACGGCGCGCACGCCCACGATCTCGGCACGATCCTCGACCAGCAGGGCGTGGCCATCCGCGCCGGGCACCACTGCGCCATGCCGGTGATGCAGCGATTCGGCGTGCCGGCGACGGCGCGCGCGTCGATGGCCTTCTACAACACCCGCGCCGAGCTCGAGACGTTGGCGGCAGCGATCGAAGAGGCCCGGGAGATCTTTGCCTGATGTCCGATCTGCGCGACCTCTACCAGCAGGTGATCCTCGACCACAACCGGAAGCCGCGCAACTTCCGCAAGATCGAGGATGCCAACCGGACCGCCGAGGGCTACAACCCCCTCTGCGGCGACCAGATTACCCTCTACCTCACAGTGGAGGACGGCGTCGTCAAAGACGCCGCCTTCCAAGGATCGGGCTGCGCCATCTCCACGGCGGCGGCGTCGATGATGACCGCGAGCGTCATCGGCAAGCCGGAAGGGGAGGTGGAGGCACTTTTCCACCGTGTCCACGCCATGCTGACCGAGGCGAACGGCGGCGCCGCCGAGGTCGGCAAGCTCGCGGTCTTCGCCGGCGTCCGAGAGTTCCCGAGCCGGATCAAGTGCGTCACGCTCGCGTGGCACACCCTCCAGGCCGCCCTCAGCGGGGTCGCCGAACCGGTTTCGACCCAGTAGTCGTCACTTCGACGGAGAAGGAGGAGGTACGCATGGCCGACCAGGCCACGATCGAGCGCGAAGTGGTCGCGGCCCTACGCAGGTGCTATGACCCCGAGATCCCTGTCGACATCTACGAGCTCGGGCTGATCTACGGCGTGACCGTCGCCCCGGAGGGAGCCGTCCACGTCCGCATGACGCTTACCTCGCCCAACTGCCCGGCCGCCCAGGAGCTGCCGGCCGACGTGGAACAGAAGGTACGGGCGGTGCCCGGCGTCACCGACGCCCGCGTCGAGATCGTCTTCGATCCGCCCTGGGACAGCTGCAAGATGTCCGACGCCGCCAAGCTCCAGCTCGGCCTGCTCTGACCCGAGCGCTTTTTTAGAGGCAGAGTGCTGGAATGAGGCGGCCGAGCATCGTGCGGTATCCCCTCTGCCTCACGCAACCGATACGGGATCGACGCGTGCTACACGATCCGAGGACTCAATGCACCCGAACGTGAATCAGGGAGCGTGGCCATGGCAAGGTGCAAGAAAGAGCCTTATCTTGAGTGTGCCCCAAAATGTGCCCGTCTCGAGCGCATTCCTGATCACTCAGCGCACTCCAGCGTACGATGCCTCGATCAACTCCTGATCGCATGGTAAGAATTTCCGTGCACTTCCATGACTCGAGCGCCAGGACTGAAAATCCTGGTGTCGGCGGTTCAATCCCGTCCCTGCCCACCAGCCTTTTCAGCAGTTGGGCGACACCCTCTTCCCGTCAGATCGCGCTTGTGCCCAAAGTGTGCCTGAGTCGAGCGTACGCTAGCGCATTTCGGAGTACCTGAGTGGTCCCGTCGGTTTCTTGAGGGAGGAAGCAGATGAGGAACGCAACGCTATGAAACGTCCGGTGACTATTGGATCGGCAAGCGCGACTCCATCCAGGTCAGGATTTCGAAATCGAAGAACTGGCGATACGAGGCATTGGTGCTCATCCATGAGCTCACGGAGATGTTTCTCTGCATTGATCGGGGTGTGTCCCTTAAAGCGGTTGATCGGTTTGACATGAAGTTCAAAGGCGCCCGGGAGCCCGGGGACGATCCGAACGCTCCGTATCACCGTGAGCATCGTTTTGCGACTCGGATCGAGCGACTGCTTGCTAGAGAGCTCCGAGTCAACTGGACGACGTATGAAGCTGGTCTCTAGCTAAGCTAAGCTAGTTCGTTAACCGGACGAATGGTCCACGTCGGGCGGGGCTGCCGGTCTGCTCCCCAAATCGACAGACAGATTGTAGAGGTGACCCTGCCCCCGATCGTGATATGAGCACGTGCGATCCTGGTGTCGGCGGTTCAATCTCCTCCCTGTCCACCACACACGAGCGGTCGGCGTATGCCGGCCTGGGGCTGCGCGCACGCCGCCGCGGGCGCCGTGGGTCGGTGTCGAAAAGACTTTACGTTGCGTGCTCCGACGTGATATTGCCTTCGCAATCCATTGACGTCGTCGACCCTGGAGGTCTGAACCGATGAGCACCCGCGCCGTCTCGACCACTTGGCGCCGTCTCGACCACTTGGCGGGTTGCCGTGATCCTGAGCGTCGCGCTTCTGGTCACGGCGGCGCTCGCGATTCCGGTGGGCGCCCAGACGTTCCAGGACACGTTCGTCGGCGCCCTCGACAACAACTGCCGCCGACTCGCTGGTGGGCCCTTCGGGCCGAACCTCGGCGCTATCTGCGCACCCGGCATTATCCCCGGTGGGGCCTCGGCCAGCGCGGCGCTAAGCGTGGACACCCGAGGTGTAGGTGACGAGCAGCGGCTGCTCCGCCGGCTCCGAGAGCGCCGTGATGGGGCCGCAGCCAGCGCTGACGGCCCCCCGGGCCTTCGCGGCCTCGGCGTGTTCGCCTCGACCGAGTACCAGACGTTTGACAAGGACGTAACCAGGTTCGAGCCGGGTTACAGCCGCGACACCTGGGGCGGGACTGTTGGCGCCGACTACCTCTTGTTCGGCGGCAAGGGCCTGATCGGCCTCGCGTTCAGCTACTCGCACCAGGACGGCACTTTCGACAACCACGGCGGAAGCTTTGACACGAATGCCTACGGCCCCACGCTCTACGGCAGCGTCCTGGTCGTTCCGAACCTGTTCATCGACCTGTTCGCCGGGTACACGCGTCGGGACTACACCATCGATCGCCGGTACAGCTTCGCGATGGCGGGCGGTATCAGCATCCCGTCGGCGGTCGCTCACGGTGAGACGCATGGTGACGAGGCGAGGGTAGGCGTGAACGCAGGCTACGACTTCGTCTTCGGGCCGGTGACGGCGGGTCCCCGTCTCGGTTTCAACTTCCGGGGAAACCACATCGACGCGTATGACGAGGCCGTCCGGACCGGGCTCGAGCTCGCGTACGACGACCAGCATCAGACCTCCTTCACCAGCAACCTCGGCGCGTTCGCCTCGATGGCGATCAGCACTGGCTTCGGCGTGTTCGTCCCGCAGGCGACGTGGGAGTGGGTGCATGAGTTCCTGGACAACCAGCGAGTCACCTACTTCCATTTCGTGGAGGATCTGGGACAGAGACGCTTCCGCTTCCAGAACGACCCGCCCGACCGGAACTATTTCGACGCGGGCCTCGGGCTCGTGCTCGTGCTCCCGAACGGGCTCTCGCCCTTCGTGAACGTCCGTCAGTTCTTCGGCTACGAGAAGCAGTCGAGCACCACGGTCACCGCGGGCCTTCGTTTCTCGTTCTGATTCCGCGGTTCCGGGTCCTCAACGGGTCCGACCCGGCCACCTGGCCGGGGGCATAACCTCGTCTTCCTCTCCTGACCGCGTTTGCCTTTGCGGTCGTGGCATCGGGCCTTCGTCTCGGCGAGGCGAAACTGTGGCGGGCCAATCACCGCTTTTCAGCAAGTCCAATCACTAATCACTACTCACCACTCGGCCCCGTGCTCGGTGCCGGTAGCGGTGCCGGTCGGGTCCGGGTCGTTGTGGCGGCCGCATGTCACTGATCGCCACCATCGATGACGTGCGAGTGATCCGCAAGATACTCGGTCATCTGGGCCTGGCAACCGAGGTGCCCCAACTGCACCCCTCCCACTCACCGCCGGCTCCCGGCGACCTCTTCTCCGACCTACCCGCCTGACCGGATCATCCAGTGATCGAGTTCACTGTGTCAGAATTGTGCACAGAGGGGCTCGGTCGATGAAACAAGGCGCCTTTGTTCTCGTGACTAGCTCGATCTTCGCATTGATGGCTCTTCTCCACGCGTTGCGGCTCATCTACGGTTGGAACGTCACGATAGGAGAGTGGACCATGCCGGTCTGGGTCAGTGCGGTTGGCTTTCTCGTCGCGGGATATCTCGCCCTTCAAGGGTTCCTTTTGAAGAGAAAACAGCTATGACGGGAAGACCGCTCGCGCGGATCCAAATCAGCTCCTGATTGCAGGGCAAGGATTCCTGAAAATCCTGGTGTCGGCGGTTGGCCGGGAGCCCTTTAAGGGAAGGGTGGACTAATGCGCTATGGCCCTGCTCCGCTCGATAGCCCTCGTCGAGCCGCGACCTACGTGGACAAGATCCTCAAGGGCGCGAAGCCCGAGGACCTCCAGGTCGAGCGATCGATGAAGTTCGATCTGGTCACAACCTCAAGGCGGCGCACGGTCCCTGTCGATTTCAGCTTGCATATCGACACGTACCGATCTATCTCGTGAGATAGATCTTATGGTGCAAACCAACGGAACGTCCCCAGCAAGGAGAGCACGATGACCGACGCCGCCGATGCCATCCCGAACCGGGGCTATCACGCGCATATCTACTACGATCCGGAAAAGACGCGTCCGACCGCCGAGCGGCTGTGCGCCGTCATCGGAGAGAAGTTCCGGGTCGAGTTCGGCGGCTTCCGCGACGAGCCGATCGGGCCGCATCCGGTCGCCAACGTCCAGGTCATCTTCAAGCCCGAGCAGTTTCAGCCCGTCGTCGAGTGGCTGATGCTGCACCGCGACGGCCTTGACGTGCTGATCCACCCGCTGACCGACAACTCGGTCGACGACCACAGCATCTACGCGATGTGGCTCGGTTCGCCGGTGCCGCTGAAGCTCAACACGTTGCGGCGTAATTACCGCGCCGAACTGCTGCCAAGCGCCTGAGCTGCACCGCCAACCGGAAGAACGCTTCGGCGGCTTCTACAGTCCGAGCCGCGCGGGGTCAGCACGCGCTACTGCGATCCCCAACTGCTGCTGCTGCGGGCCGACGAGAATCATCCAGTGATCGAATTCACTGTGCGTCGTAAGCACCACCCTCGATCTGGTACCCTCATTTACTTTTGAGCTTTACGTCTTCGTACGGCGCCGAGAAGATGTAACCGGCGACGAGTCCGATTCCTGACTCCTCGACTCTGGGCCCAACGCCGTTCAGGGGGACGTTCTGCCAGATCGGCGCGACCACGACCTTCTCGTATATGAGTTGCTGGATGCGGTGCAGGATCGCCTCGCGTTTCTTACGATCTAGCTCACTCGCCTGTTCCCGGAAGAGCCCGTCGATGTCGGCATAGCTGCCGTAGACGAAGGTGCCGCCTCCAACTACCAGGGACTCGATTCTGGTGGCCGCGTTACCGAACGAGCCGTTGCCCCCCTGGATGAGGCCGCGGTACTTTTTCTCGGCCCACCCTTTCTGGAATGCCGCTCGCTCGATTGGCCGGAGCTTCACCCGAATGCCGATGGCGTTGAGGTAGTTGACTACCGGCTCGCCCATGTACGTCAGCGCGGCATCGCAGAAGTAGTCTCCCGCGTCGAAGCCGTTGGGATATCCCGCGTCGGCAAGGAACTGTTTGGCCTTGACTGGATCGTACCCGTAACCGGGTGATTGCCAGTAGAACTCGAAACTCGGGGGAACGAGGCTCCAGATGATCCTGGCGAATCCGAGCCTCTCGGCCTGGTTCATCGCTTGCCGGTCGATGGCGTAGATGGCGGCCAGTCGCACGCGCTTATCGCGCCAAGGGGACGTCGGCTCCCACTGGCCAGGGAAGTTAACCCAATCCACGACCTGTCCTGCCACAGGCTTCAGCGTCAGTCCCGGGGTTCGACGCAGCTCCTCGGCCAGCGCGCCGCTCATGCCATACGCAATGTCGACTTCACCTCGTTTCAGCGCGGCGAGCCGCGTGGTCTCGTCCGGGATCGCCTTGAAGACCAGCCGCTTCACGGCAGGAATTTTCTGCCAGTACCGATCGAAGGCTTCAAGGACGAGCTCCACGCCCGGGGTGAACGAGACGAACCGGTAGGGGCCGGCGCCGATCGGGGCTTTCTTGAACCCCTCGTCGCCGACCTTCTCGACGTATTTCTTCGGCACGATCCAGCCGGCCCCAGTCGCGCTGGAATAGAAGGTCATGAAGTCGGGCCACGGCTGCTTGAGCCGGAAGCGGACACGTGCAGCGTCAGGAATCTCGATGCCGGTAACCCTTTCTTTGAGCGTCTTGAGCGCAGCGCCCCGGTATCGCTCGAACGAGAACTTGACGTCCTCGACGCTAACCGGGTCGCCGTTGTGGAACTTGACGCCTTTGCGGAGGACGAACTCGTAGACGAGCCCATCCGGAGATGCGCTCCACGACTCGGCCAGGCTCGACGCCATGGGGTGACTCGGGCTCGGCCTGATCATCGCGTCGTGCAGCGCGTAGAGGACGATGTATGGCGTGGTGCTTCCCGAGGTCTCGGCCGGGTCGAACCACGCTGGCGTCGGAGAAAAGTGAAGGGCCCACGTCATCTGGCCTTCGGGCGTGGCGGCGCCGGAGCAGGTTCCAGTGGTCAGGATCATCAGGAAAAGCAACGCGGTGAAGAGGCCTCGAATCGCCGAGGCCCTCACTTGTCCAGCCAGACCCTCTTGTAGAGGACTTTCCACTCGGCGTTGTAGACGTAGTCTTTCATCCACGGCTGGGCGACCTCGTAGAACGGCGAGCCCGAGATCGTGTTCCAGTAGAGCTTGTCGGTCATGAACTCCTGAAATTCCTTGGCAATGGCCTTGCGCTTCGCCGGGTCCATCTCCCGGGCGTAGCGGGCGTAGTAGTCGTCGACTTTGGGGTCGGTGTGGCGCGTGGTGTTCCACGCCGCGGTGCTACTCGAGAGAAGGGTGTTCTGGTCCAGGGTGAACAGCGACGCGAGATCTTCGACGTACATGTCGAAAGGCCCATCCTGCGTGGCCACGTTCATCCAGGTCACCTTGTCGACCAGCTTGATGTTCGCCGTGACGCCGAGTCGAGCGACCTGTTCCTTGATGACGGTGGCGATGACGTTGAACACGGACTTCTCGGTGTTCGTCATCAACTCGAAGGTCAAGGGCTTCTGAGGGCCGTAGCCGGCCTCGGCCAATAGCGCCTTGGCCTTGGCCGGATCGTAGGGACACAGGTGCGTGACGTCGACGGTGTCCGGAGTCCCCGGCGGGATGATTCCGACCCACGGGGTCGCCTGTCCCTTGAAGGCGATCCTCACGATCTCCTTGCGGTCGATGCCGTAGCAGCCGATCGCTTTGCGGACCCTGATGTCGCTGAAGATCGGATGCGGCGCTCGGTCCTTGGACATGGGCTTCGCGTCCTTCGGACCCGTGATCTTCATCATCGCCACCATCGGCGTCGTCTCTTTCCCGGTCATGACCTGGGCGCGGGGATTCTGCGTCTTGAGCAGCTCGACGTGCTCCGGCGAAAAGTCGGTGATGAAGTCGATCTCTCCGGCCCTGAACGCGGCCATCTGAGTGACGGGGTCCTTGATCACGCGGATCACGACGCGATCCAGATACGGGAACCCTTGGTCGTAGTACTTGTCGAAGCGATCCATGACCAGGTGGCTCCCTTTCACCCACTCGACGAGCCGGAAGGGCCCGCATCCCACCACCGCCTCCGGCTTCCCGCTCTTCCGATCCTCCAGCGTGTACTTCTGGGTGGCGGTCGGCGAGTAGAACACGAGTCCCATGCGGTACGCGGCCAGCATGTGCAGCATGAACCCGTACGGCTCCTTGAGCCGGAGCTGCACGGTGTACGGATCGAGCACCTCAACCGAGTGCACATGCTCATAGTAGGTCCGCATGCTGGACCGGGTCGCCGGATCCATGATGCGATCGATGCTGAATTTGACGGCGGCCGCGTCGACCTTGGTGCCGTCGTGGAACAGGACGTTCTTCCGGAGCTTGAACGTGTAGAGGAGCGCATCGGGAGAGATCTGCCACGATTCGGCGGCGTCCGGCACGAACTTGCCGTCGGGCGTGATGCCGAGAAGCCCGCAGCCGATGTTCATCGCGACCCAGTTAAGCTCGTAGCCTGGTGCAGTGTAGAAATCAAGGTGGGAGATCTCATTCCCGTAGGAGACGCGCAGCGTCCCACCGCGTTTCGGCGTCTGCGCTTCGGCAAGAGGCGTATCGGCGACGACCATTCCGATGAGGACGGTCAGTCCGAACACGAGGCCGAGCGGGAAGCACCGCGCGCGCATGGCGTTCCTCCTCCCGAGTCCGGGGTGGCGGCTACCTGTCCAGCTACACCGTGTCCCAGTGCACCTCGAATTTTGCGTTACCGACATAGCCCTTCACCGACGGCGGCGCGACCATATAGAACGGCGAGCCGAAGATGTCGTTCCAGTAGAGCTTGTCGGCCATGAATTGAGCGTGGGCGGCCCGCTCTCTGCCCTCTCTGTTCTTCCCTCGAGACAGGGCGAACGATCGGGTACTTGCAGCCGCCTCCCTCGTACAGCACCGACGAAGTCGATGTCAATCGAGAAGTTGGGAACCCGGATGCGGGTCGGTATCGCAAAGGACAACCTCGATGGATGGCCCACTACCCATGCCGCTCAGCTAGTCGTCCTGCAAAGGGTGCGATCGGAACGCGGTCTTCGGCCGAGGCATGGGAGCGTGCGGGCCCTTGACGGCGTGCCAGAGGATGGCGTTCAGGATCTGGGCGTCCGCCTCGTCGGGCCGATCAAGGGCCAGTTCATTGGAGTCTTTGGCGCGATGCGCGTTCTTCTGATTGACCTCACTGATGGACTGTTTGGGCTGGAGAGCGTTGTAGGGCATGAGTGTGGGCGTGTCGCTGAAGGCGGTGATCATTGGCGCGGCTGCGGCGTCGAACTGACTCATCGGTGGGAGACCGAGGATGAGTTCGATGGTCCGCAGCATCGAGACCGTGGAGTACATGCGGTGATCGACGACGCCTCGTCGCACGTAGGGCGAGGCGACCAAGCACACGGTGCGGTGCGCGTCGACATGGTCCGGTCCGTCCTGCGCATCGTCCTCAATGATGAAGATGGCCGTCTCCCGCCAGATTGGCGAGCGGGACACGGTTTGCACAATCCGGCCTAGTGCGAGATCGTTGTCCGCCACCATGGCTTTCGGCGTCGGGTAGCCCGGACGGGTGGCCGCCGTATGGTCATTTGGAAGTGAGAGGATCATCAGCATCGGAACCGTGCCGCGCCGAACGAACTCCTCAAACTCTGCCTCCCAGGCGTCGACGCGCGCCTGGTCGCGAATCGAGAGATCGTAGCCGGCGTAAGTGGGAGAGAAGTGCCCGGCTAGCGCATTGGCGAACGGAGCAGGCTCGACGGCCGGCGGCTTGGAGCGGAACGCGAAGAACTCTCCGTAGATGCGATACGTAAGACCGGCCCGCGCGGCGTACTCCCACAGGTAACCCCGCAGGGGCGTCGACGCGCTTGACCCACCTTGGAAATCGTAGAAGCGATTCCGGTTGGAGTAGTTGGCCGGCCATATCTTCTGCACATAGTCGGTCGCGACGGCGGCGGTCGACCAATCGTGGCCATCGGCAGACACTTCTGCGTCCGCATAGCAGTTGTCCAAGAGGACAAAGGTTTCCGCCAGCGCGTGGTGGTTGGGCGTTACGTCGCGACCGAACAGGACGAGATTGCGGTCACCGTCGCCTTGGGGAAGATCGCCAAGGACCTGATCGTAGGTTCGGTTCTCTTTGATGATGTAGATGACATGCCGGATGAGGCTCGGGTCCCCAACGCGGCGAGGCACGGCGTGGGGAGTCGTGTCTCGTGGACCCTGTGTGAGAATCTTCTGGGTCTCGTCGAACCCGTTGTTCTTCACGACCTGGGCCGTGTATGTTCGGAGCGACGCCGCGTTGGGCACACCGATCACCGACAACGTGCCGCGCGCCATGCTGCCGATGTACTGAGCCGTCGGCGCGGGCCGTTCCGGGTTGGGTCCGCGCGGATTTGGCCCGGCGCCGAGGCCCTTCATATTCGCGACGTACAGGGATTGCCCGTCGCGTGAGACCACGATGGCGCTCGGAAACCAGGCGGTCGGAATCAGCCCGCGGATGCGGAAGGTCGCAGTGTCCACGACGGCGACGTCGTTATTGCCCCCGTTCGCGACATACAACGTGTTGCCATCCGGCGCCACCGCGAGGGCGTTGGGCATCGAGCCCATCGGCGCGCCTGAATATGGGGAGAGGTCCACAGTCCCCACCACCGCGTCCGTCGATGTGTCGACGACGCTGACGGTGTCGCTTGTCGCGTTCGCAACGTAGAGACGCTTTCGGTCGGGTGAGAGCGCCAGCCCGCTGGCGTGGCCGCCGGTCGGAATTCGCTGAAGCAGTCGCTGCTGACCGATGTCGATGACGCTCACGCCACCGCCATTCCACTCAGAGACGTAGAGCTTCTCGCCGGCCTGGACCAGCGCATACGGAAGCGTGCCGATGTTGTCGGCCCTCGCGGGCGGCGCGAGACGAACTCGAGCGCGCACCTGGCCGGCCGCCGTGTCGATGAACACCACGGCGTTCTCGAGATTGAGGGCGGCATAGAGGACGGCGCCGTCAGGCGAAATCGCGAGGCCGGCCGGATAGATCCGGGCCGTAGCGGTACCGAGCGAAATGGGCGGGCGTTCGGCCATAGTGCGTCCGGTCAAGTCATACACGCGGATCTTGTTGTTCCCGCCGGCGGAGGCATACACGCGGCGACCATCCGGCGTGACGGCGATCCCCAGAAAGAGCGCCTCGGGGCTGCTGTACGGAATCGTCTGGACGACCTCCTGCGTCGTGGTATCGAAGAGGACAAGACTCTGCTCGCCCTGCCCGTTGTTGGAGACCAGCAGGTACCGGCCATCCGGGGTGGTTGCGATACCCAGCGGTCGATCCCCGATCTCGACCTGAAGGCCGGCGGGCGTGAGGAGCCAGTGATTTGGGGTGACTCCCGTCCCGTCTGGTTGAGGCCCAACGCGGCCGAAGAAGGCAGAGCCCACCACAGCGCACGCTCCCAACACGACGACCAGAAGAACCACAAGGATCGACCTCCGCGATTCGAGCACCATTCAGCGTCTCCTCCGGGGCGGGTTGAGGTTTCCGACAGATCGGGAATTCTACTCTACGCCGCCCTCCTTGACCCTCCTGGAACCGGGCGCTACGCTCGGCCCGCCGAGCGCACGTTGGATCGGTCAGCTACGGCGACGCGCTTGATCGCGCTCGGAGAGCCGCGAACGCTGCCGTGGTCGCCTTGTGCCTGGTGTTCCCTGCGCGCTTGCTCGCGGCCTCGCCGGACGAGATGAAGCGGCACGCCTTCGAAACGATCGACCGCAACGCCGATCAGATCGCCCTGCTCGGCGACTCGCTCTTCTATTTCGGCGAACTGGGGATGCAGGAGTTCGAAAGCACGAAGCTCGTCAAGGCGACCCTGGAAGGTGCCGGGTTTACCGTGGAGATGGGCGGGGGCGGGATGCCTACGGCCCTGTGGGCCAGGTGGGGAGCGGGGAAGCCGCTCATCCTCATTGCGACCGAGGTGGATGCCCTCCCCGAGGGCTCACAGACGCCAGGTGTCATCGACCGCAAGCCACTGGTGGCGGGTGCCCCGGGCCATATAGAGGGACACAATACGATGGGGGCCGTAGCGGTGGGGCAGCCTTCGCCGTGAAGCGGATCATGGAGCGGTACAACATCCCCGGCAGCGTGGCTCTCTCGCTCGGCCCCGCCGAGAAACAGGTCATGAGCCGGCCTTACTTGGTTAGGGCCGGGAACCGAGAGATGATGGAGAAGTTCCGTCCCGAGATGCGGAAGCTCTACCTGAACAAGCCGGTGCAGTTTCGATAGAACGCTGATCTGCTCCAATTCGACAGGCAGATTCAGGCTTCCTCACCACGTTCCCGCTGCCCCCGCAGGAAGTCCTGTAAGTCTTGCATCAGCTTTTCTGAGTCGAGTTCTCCGCTAGGTAGCGCTTGCTGCTCCTCGCCAGCCGTCGCGTCGTATTGCTGCTCTAGTTGCTGCACGTGCTCTCGGGTGGCGCGATTCCGAG
>WNGA01004867.1_pt1 | contig 19610 bp, 17 predicted proteins | sample 5400061 | NCBI WGS metagenome assembly WNGA01 (sample SAMN13153366, study PRJNA577476) | soil metagenome | isolation source: 100 cm soil or saprolite under grassland replicate 2 | place: USA:California | collected 2016-06-15
GCTCTGTGGTGGACCCGGCGCTGGTGGCCGAGCTGGTGGCCGCCCGCCGCCACCACGACCCGCTGGCCGGGCTCAGCGCGCGGGAGCGCGAGGTGCTGGCGTTGATGGCCGAGGGGCGCTCCAACGCCGGCATCGCCCGCCGGTTGTGGGTCACCGAGGGGACCGTCGAGAAGCACGTGCGCAGCATCCTGTCCAAGCTGGAGCTGCCGGAGACCGGCGACGACCACCGCCGCGTCCTGGCGGTGGTCACCTTCCTCGAGGCCCACTGACCCGCCCGCCGGGGTCGCCGCCGCCCCGGCCGGCCAGCAGGGCACGGATGACGTCGCGCTCCCGCGGCGAGGCGCGCATCACCAGGTCGCCGAGTGGCAGGCCGGTGGCCGAGAAGCGCCGTGCGATGGAGACCACGAGCCGCCTGGTTGGAGGGGGAGGGGCGGTGCGCCCCTCCCCCGGAGCGGGTTCCCGGGAGGGTTGGAGGGGCGCATGCCGCCTCCCGGGTCCGCTCGTCCTCGTCCGCATGCGACGAGGATCGCGCCGCGCCGGTCCGCTGTCGTCGCGACCAGCACCCATTGTCGATCCCAACCAGCCGGAATCCCGCGATACCAGCTAGCCGCCATCGCGGCGATCGAGCCGATCGGTGCCTGCCAGCTGTAAGTCAGGATTCCGCGCTGCCGGGAGCGGGGACGGCCGCCTCCGGCAGGCGTCCGCGGCTGCCGGCGTCGACGGGGAGGTCGACCAGCAGGCAGGTGCCCTGCCCGGCGGGGCTGTCGACCGTGATCGTCCCGCCCAGCGCCTGCACCCGGTCGGCCAGGCCGATCAGCCCCGAGCCCGTGCCCATCTCGGCGCCGCCGACACCGTCGTCGCGGACCGACAGCCGCAGCCGGCGGTCGACCGTGCGGAGCTCGACGCGGACGGCCGAGGCGTGGGCGTGCTTGGCCGCGTTGGCCAGCGCCTCCGACACCACGTAGTAGGCGGCGACCTCGACGGGCTCCGGCAGCCGCTGCCGCCCGGGCACGTCCAGCTCCACCGGGACGGCGGAGCGGCGCGCCAGCGCCTTCAACGCGGGGCCGAGCCCGCCCTCCGACAGGATCGCCGGGTGGATGCCACGCGACAGCTCCCGCAGCTCCTCCACCGCGTCCCCCAGCTCGCCGGCGAGCTGGTCCAGTTCGCCCCGCAACCGTGCGAGGTCGGCCGGCACCCCCGCCTGGACGGCGCGCAGCTCCAGCCCGAGCGAGACCAGCCGCTGCTGGATGCCGTCGTGCAGGTCTCGCTCGATGCGGCGGCGGCTCTGGTCGGCGGCGGCGACGATCCTTGCCCTGGAGGCGGCCAGCTCCGCCTGGCTCTCCTGCAGCGAGCTCGCCATGGTGTTGAACGAGCGCTCCAGCGCCCCGATCTCCCCCACGCCGGTTGCGGGCATGCGCGCGGCAAGGTCGCCGCCAGCGAGCCGGCCCGCCATCGCGGCCGCCCCCAGGACGGGCCGGACGATCGCACGGCTCAGGTACGCCGCGAACCCCACCACGAGCAGGACCGAGCCCGCCAACCCGCCCGCCGCCGCCGCGACCGCGCGGGTCGCCGCCCGGTTGGAACGCTCCTGCCGCGCGGCCGACAGGGCACGCTCGGTGGCGATCAGCCGGTCGAACTCGGTCCGCATCGCGTCGACCCGTCGCTTGCCCTTCTCGGTGACCGCCACGGTCCGGGCCGCGGGCGCGTCGCGCCGTGCGGTCTCGACCAGCGGCACGGCGTAGTCCCGCACGTAGGAGGCGGCGGCACGGGTGAGCACCTGGGCCCGGCGCTCCTGCACACTGCCAGCCGTGAGCGCTTCCAGGTTCCTGCTCACCCCGGGAAGGGCGGCGCGGGCCGCAAGCCACGGCTGGAGAAACTGCCCCTTGCCGGTGATCACGTAGCCGCGGACGCCCGTCTCCAGGTCCACCACCAGCCGCTCGAGCTGGTTGGCGCTGACCAGCACCTGCTGGGAGCGCGCCGTCAGCCGCTCCTGGGCACGCAGGTCGGCGACCGAGACCAGCAGCACCGCGAAGGCCGTGCCGATGACCAGGGCGAGCAGGCCGCTCGCCACCACCATGCGGCGGGTCAGTCCACCGCCCACCCACAGCCTCCAGTGCCCCGACCACGCAAGGCGGCGTAGAAGCCGTCCCGCCCGGCGGACGACGAGCCGCGCTCCCGCACGCTCACCGACGAGGCTAACACCGCCGGGTGCCGTGGGGTCACCCTTCTCGAGCAGCGCCGAGCAGGTCGAAGATGGCATCCGCGGACAGCTCCGACTTGGACAGGAACCCGGCGGCGGGGCTGGCCGAGATCAGCTCGGCGTAGTCGTCCGGGTCGTGGCTGGAGATCAGGATCATTCCCCCAGGCGCCAGGCCCGCGTCCTGGTGCAGTCGCCGGGCAAGCTCGAAGCCGCTCTCACCGCCGAGGTCGATGTCCACCAGGATCACGTCGGGTCGCAGCGTTTCGGCCTGGCGCAGCGCCTCCGAGCTGTCCGAGGCGACGCCGGCCACCGTCAGCCCCTGGCGTTCCAGCAGCCAGCGAGCGGCCTGCAGGAAGCGGGCGCTGTCGTCGACGATGAGCAGGCGCAGGGTCATGCCCGCAGGATCCCAGCCATGGCTGCCGTCACGCATCCCCGCTAGCTGGAAGATGCGGCCAGGATCGTCCCGCCTGTCCCTCCGCGGCTCCATGGGTCACCTCCTTCCCGGGTCGTCGCGTGCGCCGCCCGATGGGTCACCGACGCTCTCAGGGTCGCGGCCAGCAGCTCGGATGTCGTCGTGGCCAGCGCCAATCCGCGCCTACCCGCTAGCCGGTAGCCGGCCCGGGGGGTGGCCGGGGTGCGCAAACTCCCGCTGGCCACGATGCCGCCAGACCGTCCGAGCGCGACCCTCGCCGGCAGCATCGTTGCTCGATCGCACCCGTGCATCCGGCCGCAAGGCAGGCGCCCCCGGTGCGAGGAAGGGAAGGTGACCCAGTGCGCAACCGACGGTCGCTCGCGCTCAGGAGCTTCGCGGTGGGACTGGCCCTGCTCGCCGCGGCATGCAGCGGCCAGACGTCCGCCAGCAGCAGCGGCGGCGGCAGCCCGCAGTACGGCGGGACGCTCAGGCTGCTCGGCAGCAGCGACGTCGACCACCTCGACACCGCCAGCGCCTATTACACCGTCAGCTACACCCTGGAACGGGCGTTCACGCGCCAGCTGTTCAGCTACCCAGCCTCCACCGACACCGCCAAGGCCAACACCCCCGTCGCCGACGCCGCCACCGAGGTCCCGACCACCGCCAACGGCGGTATCAGCGCCGACGGCAGGACCTGGACCATCCACCTGCGCTCGGGGGTGCGCTGGAACACCACGCCGGCGCGGGAGGTGACCGCGCAGGACTTCATCCTGGGCCTGAAGCGCCTGTGCAACCCGTCCTCACCGGTCGGCGCGCCCGGCTACTACGAGAACACCATCGTCGGGATGCGCCAGTACTGCGACGGCTTCGCCAAGGCCGGCCAGGACGCCGCCTCCATCAAGCGCTACATCCAGTCGCACGACGTCGCCGGCCTCCGAGCCACCGACGACAAGACGCTGGTGATCCACCTGCGGCAGCAGGTCCCGGACCTCGCCAACATCCTGGCGATGCCCTTCGCCTCGGCCGCACCCGTCGAGTACCTGGCCTACGTGCCCGACAGCAACGCCTTCCGCCAGCACACCGTCTCCGACGGGCCCTACCAGATCGTCTCCTACCAGGCGGGCAAGCAGATCGTCCTGGACAAGGACCCCGCCTGGGAGCAGCGCAGCGACCCGATCCGGCACCAGTACGTCGACCACATCCAGATCACCGAGGGCCAGGACCAGGGCCCGGTGCAGCAGCAAATCCAGGCCGGCACCGCCGACATGGAGTGGGACACGCAGGTTCCCGTCGCGGACATCCCCCAGCTGCAGGCGTCCCACGACGCCCGGCTGGGCATCTTCCCGACGCTGAGCAGCAACCCCTACGTGCTGTTCAACCTCCAGAGCCCCAACAACAGCCGAGCGCTCGCTAACGTCAAAGTGCGCCAGGCGCTCGAGTACGCCATCGACAAGGTCGCCGTCGGCCAGGTCTACGGCGGGCCGTCGCTCAACACCCCGCTGGACCAGGTGCTCCCGCCGGGCAACATCGGCTACCAGCAGTTCGACCTCTACCCGACGCCCGGGCACCGCGGCGACCCGGCCACCTGCCGGCAGCTGCTGGCGCAGGCCGGCTACCCGCACGGGCTGGTGCTCACCGACGTGGCGCGCAACGCCGGCAACCACCCGGCGGTCGCGCAGTCGATCCAGGCGTCGCTGCGGGCCTGCGGCGTCACCACCAAGATCGTCCCGGTCACCCAGGCCGACTACTACGGCAGGTACCTCGGCGACGTGGCCGCGTCCAGGCGCGGGGTGTGGGACATCTCCGAGCCCGGGTGGGTGCCCGACTGGTTCGGCAACAACGGCCGCGCCATCATCGAACCGCTGTTCGACGGCCGCACCTACGGCCCCAACTCGGTCGACTATGGCGACTACGACAACCCGAAGGTCAACGCGCTGATCGACAAGGCGCTGCTCACCTCCGACCAGCGCTCCGCGGCCACGGTCTGGCACCAGGCCGACATGCAGGTCATGCGGGACGCAGCGATCATCCCCATCGAGACCCAGCGGACCCCGCTGTTCCACTCCAGCCGCGTCCACAACGCGATCTACTCACCGTTCTCGCAGAACTTCGACGTGACCAACCTCTGGCTGAGCGGGAGCTGAGCGGCATGGCGCCGCGCGCAAGCGAACCGGGCGACGTGCTGCTCCGCCTGGAGGGCGTGGTCAAGCACTTCCCCACCGGCCACGGGATCTTCTCCCGGCGGGAGGCCGACGCCGTCCGCGCGGTCGACGGGGTCACCCTGGAGGTACGCCGCGGGGAGACGCTCGGCCTGGTCGGTGAGACCGGCTGCGGCAAGTCCACGCTGGCGCGCTGCGCCACCCGCCTGGACACGCTCACCGCCGGTCGGGTGATCTTCGACGGGCACGACATCTCCACCCTGTCGCGTCGGCAGCTGCGGCCCTACCGGCGCCAGCTGCAGATGATCTTCCAGGACCCCTACAGGTCGCTCAATCCCCACCGGCGGGTCGGCTCGATCATCGGCGACCCGCTGGCGGTCCACGGGATGGCGGCGGGACCGGCGCGCAAGCGCCAGGTGCAGGAGCTGATGGAGCTCGTCGGGCTCAACCCCGAGCACTACAACCGGTTCCCCGCCGAGTTCTCCGGCGGCCAGCGCCAGCGCGTCGGCGTGGCGCGGGCGCTGGCGCTCCGCCCAAAGCTGATCGTCTGCGACGAACCGGTCTCCGCCCTGGACGTCTCCATCCGGGCGCAGATCATCAACCTGCTCGCCGACCTGCAGCGGGAGCTCGACCTCACCTACCTCTTCATCTCCCACGACCTGTCGGTGGTGCGGCACGTCAGCGACCGGGTCGCGGTGATGTACCTCGGCAAGCTCGCCGAAGTGGCGCCGGCCGCCGAGCTCTACCGACGGCCGCGCCACCCCTACGCGGCCGCGCTGCTGTCGGCCGTCCCGGTCCCCGATCCCGACCTCGCCGACCGGCGGGAGCGCATCATCCTGGCCGGCGACGTGCCGTCACCGGTGCACCCGCCGGCCGGCTGCCGCTTCCACCCGCGGTGCCCCAAGGCACGGCGGCGCTGCGTGGACGAGGCGCCGCGGCTGGTGCCGCGCGGCGGGGACGGCGCCGACCATCCCACCGCCTGCCACTTCCCGGTCGAGCCCCGCGACGACCTGGCCCACATGCACGCCGCCATCGACCAGCCCGACCACGAAGCCGCCAACGGCGGCCTCCAGCGCCTGGCAACGAGCAGCTCATGACGATCACCGCCCCGGGGCAGGCCGCTGCCGGCACAGCCGCCGCCGGCCCCGGCGCCATCCGAGGGCGCGGGCCGTGGCGGCTGGCGTGGGACCGGCTGCGCCGCGACCCGGTGGCGGTCGCCTCGGCCGCCACCATCGTTCTGCTCGCGGTGGCGGCGGTCGCGGCCCCCGCCGTCGCCCACGCCGTCGGGCACGGCCCCGACGACCAGTACCCCCAGGTCGGCCTCACCCCCGCCGGCCTGCCGGTCGGGCCCAGCCGCCACTTCCTGCTCGGCACCGACAACCTCGGCCGCGACCTGCTGGTCCGCATCCTCTACGGCGCGCGGATCTCGCTGCTGGTCGGCGTCGTCGCCACCCTGCTCGCCACCGCCGCCGGCGTGGTCCTCGGGCTGCTCGCCGGCTACTTCGGCGGGTTGGTGGACCTGGTGCTGTCCCGCTTCATGGACATAGTGCTGTCGTTCCCGTACCTGCTGCTGGCGATCGCGCTGGTGTCGGTCTTCGGGCCCAGCTTGACGATCTCGATCCTGGTGATCGCGTTCTTCTCGTGGGCCGCGATCGGCCGCATCGTCCGCGGCCAGACGCTCTCGATCCGCGAGAAGGAGTACATCGAGGCGTCCTGGTCGGTCGGCTCGGGCGCCTTGCGGGTGATGTTCGTGGAGATCCTCCCCAACCTCCTGGCCCCGGTGCTGGTCCTGGCGACGCTGCTGGTCCCCACCGCAATCGTGTTCGAGGCGACGCTGTCGTTCCTGGGACTGGGGGTGGCGCCGCCGACGCCGACCTGGGGCGGGATGCTCAGCGACTCGGTGGCCTTCTACCAGGTCGCCTGGTGGTTCCCGCTGTTCCCAGGCCTGGCGCTGCTGGCCACCACGCTGGCGTTCAACCTGCTGGGTGACAGCGTCCGCGACGCGCTGGACCCCACCGCCGGGCGGGCGGGCGGAAGGAGGGTCGGCTGATGCTTCGCTTCCTCGTCCGCCGCCTGGTCTTCGGCGTGCTGGTGCTCTGGATCGTCAGCGGCGCGGTGTTCCTGCTGTTCTTCGTGGTCCCCCACGACCCCGCCAGGCTGATCGCCGGGCGGCTGGCGACCCCGCAGACGGTGGCGCTGGTCAACCACCGGCTCGGCCTGGACCTCCCGCTGCCCGAGCAGTACGCCAGCTTCGTCTTGCGGCTGCTCCACGGCGACCTGGGCTACTCCTATTACAGCTCGGAGCCCGTGCGCTCGCTGCTGCTCAGCCGCCTGCCGGTGACGGTGTCGCTGGCGCTGGGAGGTGCGGCGCTGTGGCTGCTGGCCGGCGTCGGCGCCGGCGTCGCCGCCGCCCGCCGCCCGCGCAGCCTGGTCGACCGGGGCACTACCGTGCTGGTCCTGGGCGGCCTCTCGATGCCGACCTTCCTGGTCGGCCTGCTGCTGATCTACTTCCTGTTCTTCCGCCTGCACCTCGTGGGCGTCGACGCCTTCCCCGCCAGCGGCTACGTGCCGCTGACCCAGGACCCTGCCGGGTGGGCCAGGCACCTGCTGCTACCGTGGATCACGCTGGCCGCCGTCACCGCGGCGACCTACTCGCGGCTGACGCGCAGCTCGATGCTGGAGGTGCTCGGCGAGGACTACATCCGCACCGCCCGCTCCAAGGGCCTCTCCGAGACGCGGGTGGTGTACGGGCACGGCCTCCGCAGCGCCCTCACCCCGGTGCTCACCCAGCTCGGCATCGACCTCGGCACCCTGCTCGGCGGGGTCATCGTCACCGAGCAGGTCTTCGGCCTACCCGGCCTCGGGCAGCTCGCCTGGCAGTCGGTCACCACCCAGGACCTGCCGGTCATCATCGGGACCGTGCTGGTCGCGTCCGCCTTCATCGTGGCCGCCAACCTGCTGGTCGACCTGGGCTACGCCGTCCTCGACCCGCGCGTGCGGCCGTCCTGACCATGAACGCGCAGCGGGCTCGCCAGCGGCGCCGGAAAGCGGCACGGGCGCGGCAGGCCGCCCGGCGCCGCCGGCTGACGATCGCGGCGGCGCTGGCGGTGGTGCTGGTCGCCGGCGTGGTCGCCATCGCCGTCTCCGCCAGCGGCCGGACCGAGCACCCGACGACCGGCCAAGGGGCGCTGAGCGGGCTGCAGACCGGGCCCGCGCCCTGGGGCACCGACACCGCCGACCTCGCCGCCCGCCTGTCCGCCATCGGCGTGCCCCCGCTGGACCCCACCGAAGGCACCGCCGTGCACATCCACCAGCACCTCGACGTCTACGTCGACGGGCACGAGGTCACCGTGCCGGCGGGCATCGGCATCGACCCGGCGGTCGGGTTCGCCCCGCTGCACACCCACGACGCCAGCGGGGTCGTCCACGTCGAGTCCCCCACCGTGCGCCGCTACACGCTCGGGCAGTTCTTCGCGGTGTGGGGCGTCCGCCTCACCCCGAGCTGCCTGGGCGGCTACTGCGCGGGCGGCGGCCGGCAGCTGCGGGTGTACGTCGACGGCAGAGCCGTCCACGGCGACCCGACCGCCGTCACCCTGGAGCCCCACCAGGAGATCGTGGTCGCGTTCGGGACGGCCGCGCAGCTGCCTTCCCCGATCCCGTCCAGCTATCGGTTCCCGCCCGGCCTGTAGCCCGGCGCGCCGGCCGGGCTACAGGCCGGGCGGCGCGCCGGCCTTGCGCGGACCTTCGGCGCGGCCTGGCCGCCGGCACCATGCGTGGCTGGATCGAGCGCAGGCCCCGTCCAAGGCCGCAGGGTCAGCGGTAGCCGGTGGTGTCGGCGGGTTTGCCTGGGTCCTGGACCTCGGTCATGTACCTCCAGGCATCGGGCTGGCTGCCGTCGAGATCGGTGAACCCGTAGACCTTCGCCAGCTGCCCACTGGACAGCGATTGTCCGTTCCAGCGCGATACCTGGGGATCTTGGGCGAGCGCCGCGACGGCGCGGCCGACGAACGCCGGGCTCTCGGAGATCGCGAAGTGCGGCTGGATCCTGGTCGCATCCCGCCAGTTCGATTCGGTGACGCCGTACGCCTCGAGCATGGCCTCCGATCGGAGCCAACCCGGCGTGAGCGACACCGCGGTCGCGCCGTAGGGCTGCAGCTCGTGCGCCAGCGCGAACGCCATCCGGTTCACCGCCGCCTTGGCAAGGTCGAAGAAGAACGAGACCCGGTAGTTGGCCCCGTTGTACTCGTCGGTTCCGTCGGTCACCTCGACCACCAGGCCGCCCGGCGTCCTGATCAGCAGCGGGATCGCGAAGTGGCTGGTGATGGCGTGCGTGTCCACCGCCAGGTGCAAGGTGCGCAGGCCAATATCCAGCGAGGATTCCCAGACGGATTTGTTCCACTCCATCGTGGTGGCGCCCCAGATGTTGTTCACCAGCACGTGCAAGGCGCCCTGCTCGCCTTCGATGCGAGCCACCAGCGCCCGCACCTCGTCGGGGACCAGATGGTCGACCTGGACCGCGATCCCGCGACCGCCGGCCGCATCCACCAGCGCCGCGGTCTCCTCGATCGTCTCCGGCCGGTTCATCTCCGATCGCTCGGACCCGCTCGTTCGCCCGGTGACGTAGACAGTCGCACCTGCCGCGCCCAACTGCACCGCGATCCCACGACCCGCTCCCCGGGTCGCTCCGGCGACCAACGCCACCCTGCCCGCCAGCGATACCTCCATGAGCAGTCAGGGACCCGGTTCCCACTGTGCGGCCGGTCTCCCCATCCCCCTTCCATCGCTCGCATCCGTTCTGCCTGACCTCTCGCCCGCGGCGCCGACGGGGACGCAGCAGGGAACCGCATGCCGCGCAGCCAAGCATCCGGCTGTTTCATATCGGCTTCCTCTGGCCTGCGTCTCACGTCGCAGGGTTGGTCGACGTGCCGTCTGATGCCATCGGGTTCACTGGCGCGTTCCTTGCCAGGTCAGCAGCTGGTGGAGAAGTCCGAACACCTCAACCGCACGCTGCGGGGTGAGGCTGACCCCCTTGGCCACCGCGATGACCAGCTCGACGCCGGTCGCCGCATCCAGCCCGTCGGGCCAGCCGCCGCGCTGCAGCCGCGCCGCCAGCGCGGTCCGCCAGCCCGCCTCGCGGCTGTCCAGGATCGCGCGCACCGCCGGGTTCCGGGTGCCACGCAGGATACTGTGACGACTCAGGTGAAATCCCGGCCGCCGTCCTGCTGGGCGGTGCTGGTCGGTAGACGTAGGCTTGTGAAGCAGATCACGATCGCCCTGAAAGGACGCTCGCCGTGCCGCTCGCCGCCGCCGACCCGGCGAACCTGTTCGCCGCCCGCAGCCAGATGGCGCTCTCGCTCGGCTGGCACATCGTGGTCGCCTGCCTCGGGGTGGGCTTCCCCGCCCTGGTGATGCTGGCCGAGTGGCGCGGCATCCGCAGCGGCGACCCGGCCTACCAGCTGCTCGCGCGGCGCTGGGCACGGGCCCTCGGGGTGCTGTTCGCGGTCGGTGCCGTCTCCGGCACCATCCTCTCCTTCGAGATGGGCATCCTGTGGCCCGGGCTGATGGGCACCTACGGCGAGGTCATCGGCCTGCCGTTCGCCATCGAGGGGATCGCCTTCTTCGTGGAGGCCATCTTCCTCGGCGTCTACCTGTACGGCTGGGACCGCCTGCCGCCACGGGCGCACCTGCTCACCGGCGTGCCGATCCTGCTTGCCGGCACCGCCAGCGCCTTCTTCGTCGTCACCGCCAACGCCTGGATGCAGCAGCCGCGCGGCTTCGACCTGGTCGACGGCAAGGTCACCAACGTCGACCCGTGGGCGGCGATGTTCAACCCGGCCACCCCGCCGCAGACGGTGCACATGATCCTGGCCGCCTTCGTCGTTGCCGGGTTCCTGGTCGCCAGCGTCTACGCCGTGGCCTTGCTGCGCGGCCGGCGCGACCGCTACCACCGGCTCGGGTTCCTGCTGGCGTTCACCGTGGCCGCGGCGGTCGTCCCCGTCCAGATCGGGGTCGGCGACTGGGCCGCCCACTTCGTGGCCACCAACCAGCCGGTCAAGCTCGCCGCCATGGAAGGCGTCTTCCGGACCGCCCGTGGGGTGCCGCTGCACCTCGGCGGCATCGAGCGTGACGGCGAGCTGCGCTACGCCATCGAGATCCCCTACGGACTGTCGCTGCTGGCCCGCTGGGACCCGCACGCCGAGATCGCCGGGCTCGACCGTGTCCCGGTGGCCGACCGGCCGCCGGTCACCGTGGTCCACTGGGCGTTCCAGCTCATGGTCACCAGCGGCCTGGCGATGCTCGCCCTCGCCGGCTGGTTCGCGTTGGCGTGGTGGCGCCGGCGCGACCTGCCCCGCTCCCGCTGGTTCCTGCGCGCGGCCGCCCTGGCCGGCGCGGCGGCCGTGCTCGCCCTCGAGGCGGGCTGGGTGACCACCGAGGTCGGCCGCCAGCCCTGGATCGTCTGGGGCGTGATGCGCACCAGCGAGGCGGTCTCCAACGCCCCCGGCCTTCGCTACGGGCTGTACCTGCTGCTCGCCGTCTACACCGCGCTCACCGTCGCCACCGTGTACGTGCTGCGCCGCCTGGCCCGGGTGCCGGTCCCCGCCGTGCCCCAGGAGGCCGACGTGCGGGCCTTCCCGGTCGTATGACCACCATGCGCCTCGCCGAGGTCCTGCTCGCCGTCACCTGGGTCGGCGTGACCGCCTACGCGCTGCTCGGCGGCGCCGACTTCGGCGCCGGGTTCTGGGACCTCCTCGCCGGCGGCGCCCGCCGCGGACGCGGGCAGCGGGCGCTGATCGAGCACTCGATCGGCCCGGTCTGGGAGGCCAACCACGTCTGGCTGATCTTCGTGCTGGTGGTGCTGTGGACCGCGTTCCCGCCGGTGTTCGCCGCGGTCGCCTCCACCCTCTACGTTCCCCTGACCCTCGCGGCGGTCGGCATCATCGGGCGCGGCGCCGCCTTCGCCTTCCGCAAGTCGGTCGGCGAGCTGCCGCTGCAGCGGCTGTTCGGCGCCGCGTTCGCCCTGTCGAGCGTGCCGACGCCGTTCTTCCTCGGCACGGTCGCCGGCGCGGTCGCCTCCGGGCGGGTGCCGCCCGGCAACGCCACCGGCGACCTGGTCTCGAGCTGGTGGAACCCGACCTCGCTGCTCGGCGGCACGCTCGCCGTTGGCGTCTGCGCCTACCTGGCCGCCGTCTACCTCACCGCCGACGCCGCCAGGGCGCGGCAGCCCGGCCTGGCCGAGGCGCTGCGCCGCCGCGCCCTGGTCACCGGCCTGGTGGTGGGGGCGATCGCCCTGGCCGGCATCGCGGTGCTCCGCGCCGACGCCCCGGTCCTGTTCGACGGGCTCACCGGCCGGGCGCTGCCGCTGATCGCCGCCTCGGCGCTGTCCGGCCTGGCGTCGCTGTGGCTGCTGCTGCGTCGGCGCTTCCTTGCGGTCCGCGTCACCGCCGCGCTCGCGGTCGCCGCGGTCGTCTGGGGCTGGGCGGCCGGCCAGTACCCCTGGATGCTCCTCGGTGGCCTCACCATCGAGCAGGCGGCGGCCAGCCGGCCGGTCATCGAGGCCGTCCTCGGCAGCCTCGCCGTCGGGGCGGTCCTGTTCCTGCCCCCGCTCGTCTGGCTGTTCGTCCTGTTCCAGCGCACCCAGCGCCGGGGCTAGGGGTCGCCACGCGACCCGGAAGCAGGCCCGCCGACCTGCCGAAGATCCCTGCTCCCCGCTCAGCGGGCGTGGTGCCGGAGGAAGGCGAGCACGGCGGCCTGGACGCGGCGGCCGCCGCCGCCACTGAGCAGGTCCTCGCCGTGGGCGTCCCCGCCGACCACCAGGAGCTGCCGCCAGGGCGCGTGCGCCAGCGCGCGGTACAGGTCGGGGGTCGCGTCGGCGCTGCCGTAGGGATCCTCGCGCGCGGTCACCAGCAGCACCGGCACGCGCAGCTTGGCCGCCGCGGTGGGCACATCGGCGCCGCGCAGGGTCCGCTCGGCCGAGAGGCTGACCACCCCGGCGACCGGCGGGCGGATGCCGCCGGCGGCCACCAGCGACGCCTTTGCCCCCTGGGACGCGCCCACCAGCACGACCCGCCTGGCGCCGAGCTGGTGCAGCTTCGCCACCGCTGCGGCGATGTCGTCGCTCAGGTCGCCGGCGATGCCGTAGTCGTACAGCAGCACCTGGAAGCCACGCGCGGCCAGCACCCGGCCGAACGGCAGCCAGCCGCACAGGTTGCGGTCGCTCTGGTTGGACAGCACCACCCCGGCCGGCCCACGGCCCAGGACCGCGGCCGGGCCGTGCGGCATCGCCACCAGCCGGGCCTGGCCGGCGCCGACGCAGTCGTCGAGGGCCGCGGGGGCGGTCGGCGGCGCCGTGGTCGCGCGCGGCTCCCCCGGCCGGGTGGTCGAACAGGCGGCGGCCAGCGCCAGCACGGCCAGCAGCAGCCCGAGGAGCCGGACGGTGGAGCCTTTCCTTGCCGCCGGCAGCTTTGCGGAGTTTGCCAACGGTCCTGGACCAGCGGGTTGACCGCGCCGTAAGCGTCGAGGATCGGTGGGGAAGGTCGCGCCACGGTTCCGCTTGACCCGACGGCCGAGCACCCGAGCTTGCGATCGAGCTGCCGGCCTGGCAGCGGAGCCCGAGCCCCACATGTCGGGGGTCCGTGCCGGCCCCCTTTCGCACGTCTGGTGAAGAGACGTCTGCGGGTCAGTCAACCGCGGTTGCCTCCAGCAGGACGAGGAGCTGTGGTGCTGCCAGCCGCGTGACGCCGAGCACGGTAGTCGCAAAGCGCGAGTTCCCGAAGCGGTCAGTAAGACCAGGAATGCGACCACTCCGGCGGCCACGACGGCGCCGGTCGGGGCCTCGACGGCCAGCCCCGCCAGCACGACGATAGCGGTCGCGACGGCGGCGTCCACGGTCGCCACGATGGTCGGCGTGGTGACCAGGAAGTGCGGCCATGTCCGCAGATCGCTGCGCATGCCCAGCAGGTGGGTCGTCGCGATCCCCCGCAAGGATGGTGGCCCCATCCGGCCCGAACGGGCGGCTGGAGGCCGCCATCACCGTGTCGTCGTTGGTGCCGGTTGCCTGCTTAGTCGTCTTGGCCTTCCCGGTGTTGCCGGTCGCGTCCATCGCGGGCCTCCTGCGCTGCTATGGCAGGCTGTTGCCTGACTCGGGGTGGCTCGGTCAGGGCAAGGGTTCGCAGCAGCGGCACCGGGCTGTCAAGGCAGCCCTGGCGCAACCTGTGCCGACCCGCGTCGCCGTGGGGTCAGGGCACCCGCCAGCGAAGCTTCTGGCTCGACTTCGCCAGCCTACGTTGACTCCGTGGCTTCCGGACACTATGGTAAACCGAATGGTTAAGTTTCAGCCGCTCGACCGGACGTTCTCTGCCCTGTCGGATCCGACGCGCCGCGCGATCCTCGAGCGCTTGGGGCGTGGACCCGCCACGATCAGCGAGCTGGCACGCCCCTTTGGCATCTCGCTGCCCGGCCTGATGAAGCATGTCCGCATCCTCGAGCAGGCGGACCTCGTGACCACCGAGAAGCACGGCCGGACCCGCCAGTGCCGGCTCGGGTCGGAGCGCCTGGACGACGCGGCGCAGTGGATCGAGCTGTACCGGGGCCGCTGGGAGGGCCGGCTCGACCGGCTCGAAGACTATCTGGAGAAGAGGAGAGGAGGCCGGACGTGAGTCACGACCTGAGCATCGAGCGTTGGTTCGACGCTGCGCCGGAGGAGGTGTTCGACGCCTACACCGACCCGGATGCCCAGCGGGAGTGGTACCCGGACCAGCCCGGTTGGATCGTCGAAGCCGAGTGCGACCTGCGCGTGGGGGGCCGTTGGACGGTGGCCTTCGGGCCGCCGGGAAGCGAGCCGTATCGGGAGACGAACGTGTTCATGCAAGTCGACCGACCCTGGCGCCTCGTCTACACGTCGACGGTCACGATGCCGGACGGGTCGAGCTTCGACACGGGCATGGAGGTCATCTTCGAGGAGCAGAACGGGAGGACCCGGATGATCATCGTCCACACCGGCTTCCCCAGCGCCGAGCTCCGCGACGATCACCGGGGCGGCTGGCCTGGCTTCCTGGACCGGCTGGAGCGGGTCGTCAACGCGAGGGTCGCAGGTTGAACGCGGTCACCGCACCCCGGGCCGGTCGGCGGGAGTGGATCGGGTTGGCGGTGATCGCCCTGCCCTGCGTGCTGTACTCGATGGACCTGACGGTGCTGTTCCTGGCGGTGCCGCACCTGAGCGCGGACCTGCGGCCCAGCAGTGTCGAGCTGCTGTGGATCACCGACATCTACGGGTTCCTGCTGGCCGGGTCGTTGATCACCATGGGCACCCTCGGCGACCGGATCGGCCGGCGCCGGCTGCTGCTGATCGGCTCGGGCGCGTTCGGGGTCTGCTCGGTGCTGGCCGCCTACGCCAGCAACCCGGAGCAGCTGATCGCCGCCCGCGCGCTGCTGGGCGTCGCCGGGGCGACCCTGGCGCCTTCCACCCTGTCGCTGATCCGCAGCATGTTCGTTGATGCACGCCAGCGCACGCTGGCGATCGGGGTGTGGATCGCCAGCTTCTCGGCCGGCGCCGCGATCGGTCCCCTGGCCGGTGGGGTGCTGCTGGAGCGGTTCTGGTGGGGGTCGGTGTTCCTGCTGGCCGTGCCCGTGATGGCGCTGCTGCTGGTGGTGGGGCCGCTGTTGCTGCCGGAGTACCGCGATGATGGGGCGGGTCGGCTGGACCTGCGGAGCGCGGCCATGTCGCTGGCCGCCGTCCTGCTGGTGATCTGGGGGCTCAAGCAGCTCGCCCAGGACGGCCTTGGCCTACCGCCGGCGCTGTCGATCGTGGCCGGCCTTGCCGTCGGCGTGGCGTTCGTGCGCCGACAGCAGCTACTGGCCGACCCGCTGCTGGATCTGCGCCTGTTCCGGTCCCCCGCCTTCAGCGCGGCGCTGGCCGCCAACACCCTCGACTTCTTCGTGGCCTTCGCCGCCTTCCTGTTCATCTCCCAGTACCTGCAGCTGGTGCTGGGGCTGTCCCCGCTGGAGGCAGGCCTGTGGATGCTGCCCTCCTCCGGCGGGTTCATCGTCGGGTCCCTGCTGACCCCCCTGCTGGTGCGCCGGGCTCGCCCGGCCTTCGTGATGGCGGGCGGCATGGCGCTGGCGGCGGTCGGCTTCGGGCTGCTCACCCGGCTGGACCCCGCTGGCGGTTTGGCGGTCCTGGTGACCGGGTCGCTGGTGTTCTCCCTGGGTTCCGCTCCGATGACGACGTTGGCGACCGACCTGATGGTCGGGACCGCGCCACCGGAGCGGGCCGGGGCGGCGTCGGGAGTCTCGGAGACCAGCTCGGAGTTCGGCGGGGCGCTGGGCATCGCGGTGCTTGGCAGCATCGCCGCCGCCGCCTACCGCGGCCAGGTGACCGACGCCGTGCCGGCCGGGGTCCCACCCCAAGCCGCGGCTGCCACGCGCGAGTCCCTCGGTGGCGCCCTGGCGGCGGCCGGGCAGCTCCCCAGCCAGCTCGGCACCGCGCTGCTCGACAGCGCCCGCGAGGCGTTCACCCTGGGGGTCCAGTTGACCTTCGCGATCAGCGCCGCGGTCGCGGTCGGCATCGCCGTCCTCGTGGTGAGGTTGCTCCGACACGTTGGAGCAGGCGCAGCTCCCGAGCGGCGGCCGGAACCCAGCCAGGAAGGATCCTGTTGCGCCGGCAAGGTGGGCGTCGTCAAGGCGCCCAAGGCCGCGCCTTGACGCGCAGCAGGCGGTCATGCTGCCCCTGCCCATCGACGCGGGCCTCCTCTAGCGGCGCGGGGCGGCGCTCACGGCTGTTCGCACACGACCGCGTAGTCGTTGAGGCTGAACAGGAACGCGCCGCGGTCGTCCAGCCGCCGCAGGCCCTCGAGCCAGCCGTCGAGCTCCCGCGCGGAGAACGCACCCGTACGCCGCAGCACCCTGACCAGGTGGCGGGCGTAGGCGTAGCCGAGCTCGCCCGGCTGGAACCGGCGGCTCACCACAACCGCCGCCTGCACGTCCAGCACGGCGAGCGGCGAGCGGGCCGCAATGCCGGCCAGCCGCCGGCCGATCGTGCCGTCGACCGCGTCCATCCATGCCTGCTGCGTGTCGCAGTAGGCATGGACGAGCCGTCGGGTCAGAGCGAGGTCGTCGGAGGAGAAGACCAGGGTGTCGTAGTCGGCATGGCTGAGCAGCAGGCGACCGCCCGGGCGGAGGATACGGTGGACCTCGACGAGCAGGGTCTCGGGGTCGGGCAGGGCCTCGAGCACGTTGTGGCACAGTGCCCGGTCGAACGTGGCGGCCGCGAAGGGGATCGGCCGCTTCAGGTCGGCCTGGACGAGCACGGCCCGCCCTGACCTGCGTGCTGCCCGGAGGACCGTGGCGCACTCGGCCAGCACGCTGGCCGACCCATCGAGCCCGACCGCCGATCCGCCGCGCAGCGACGGCAGCAGGAACCGCAGCGAGGCGCCGGTGCCGCAGCCGAGGTCGACCACCGTATCGTCCGGCGCCACCTCCAGCAGCGATGTCAGCCAGCGCTGTCGGCTCGGGACAACCGGCTCCACGATCTCTTGGGCCGTCGACACTTCCCCCTGTCCCCCATCTCGCGTGCTGACCTGCCCGTTCAGGGCAGCACGACGGTCCGCGGCTGGCCGGCTGGCCGTAGCGGGAAGCGGGTGGCCAGGTCGCGCAGCACGTCGGTGAGCTGGTCGACCTGCTGGTCGGTGTTCGCTGCGGTGAGCTGCAGGCGGAACCCGACCTCGCCGCGCGGCACGCCAGGGTAGAACGCGAGCGTGGTGTAGATCCCTCGCTCGAACAGGTACGCGCCGGCCGGGTCGAGCTCGCCCGGGTCGGCCAGCGGAACCTGGACGATTGGGAACCCGCTGGCGTTGGGGGTCCAGGCGCCCAGCTCGTCGAGGGTGTCCAGAACCCGGCGGGTATGGCCCCACAGCCGGGCCCGCAGCTCGTCGCCGCGCTCGGCATTCACCCGGAAACCCTCGAGGACGGTCGCGAGGGAGGCGATCGGTGACGGCCCCGAGTACAGGTACGGCGACGCGGCCACCTTGAGCAGCTCCTTCAGGCGGGTCGGGCAGGCGACGAAGGCGAGCAGCGACGAGTACGCCTTGGAGAAGCCGCCCACCAGGACCACGTGGTCGTAGGACTCGCCGAGGTGGCGGACCACGCCGTTGCCGCGTCGGCCGTAGGGGCAGGGCTCGTCCGGGGCGCGCTCGCCGACTACCCCGAAGCCGTGCCCGTCGTCGACGTACAGCAGCGCGTCGTACTCACGGACGAGCCGGAGGTACTCCCGCAGCGGCGGCGGGTTCCCGGTCATGGAGTTGATGCCGTCGGTGCAGACAACGCGCGGCTCCTGGCCGCCCGCACGCAGCAGGTCCTCGAGCTGGGCGGGGTCGTCGTGGGCGAAGCGGCGCACGGTGGCGCCGTGTCCACGGGCGATCTGGCAGCCGTCCCAGATCGTCTTGTGGGCCCGGGCGTCCAGGTACACGGTGCCTTGGTCGGCCAAGGCGGGCAGGACTGAACTCGAGATGTGGGTGATGGTCGGCAGCGTCAGGACGTCTTCGGCCCCGAGCAGCGCGGCCAACTCGGCGTCGATGCGCTCGTTGAGCACGGGGCTGGCGAGCATCCGCGACCAGCTCGGGTGCGTGCCCCAGCGGGCGAGGTACCCGGGGACGGCGGCGATGATCTCGGGGTCGAGGTCGAAGCCGAGGTAGTTGCAGGAGGCGAAGTCGGCCAGCCAGTGGTCGCCGATCCGGATGCGCCGGCCGTCCTGTTCGTCGATGGTCGCGTCCAGCATCGGGTTGGTCTGGTGCAGCCGTGACAGCTCGGCGTTGGTCTCCAACCAGCGTGCCAGCCAGGTGCGCGCCGAGGCAGGGGTCGCGGCGTGCAGGTCCACCCCGGGCTTGGCGGTACTGGATGACGGTTCGGGCATAACAGGCTTTCTAGGACAAAATCGTGAAGGATCTTGTTCCTGTCTATCCTGTCACACGGGGCCTGGCGCTGCTGCGTTGCGGCGGCTCAGGCCACGCCAGGCCGCGCGGCGGGTTCCGCCCAGGTCGTGGCACGCACCGTGGACCGCCCGGGCGGCGCCGACGCCGTCTCCTACATCGTCACGCGCGAGCGCCGCCGTCACTCGGCGGGGTCGGCCCGGTCGCTGGTGGCCGGCTCCGCCTCGCCGGGGTCGGCCGGCTCGCCGATCGGCTCCCCGCCGCGCAGGTAGGTGCCGGCCGCGGTGACCACGGCGGCGATCGGCACGGCCAGGAACGCCCCCACGATCCCGCCGAGGATGCCGCCGGCCGCCAGCGCCAGGATGATCACCACCGGGTGCAGCGCGACCGCCCGCCCCAGCAGCAGCGGCGCCAGCACGTGCCCTTCGAGCTGCTGCACCAGCACGGTGATGCCGACGACGATCAACGCGGCGGTGGGGCCGTTGGTGACGAGGGCGACCAGCGCGGCCAGCGCGCCGGCGACGAACGCGCCGACCAGCGGCAGGAACGCCGCGATGAAGGTGAGGAACGCCAGCGGGACGACCAGCGGGACGCCGACGATGGCCAGCCCGATGCCGATGAAGACGCCGTCGATCAGCCCGACGGTGGCCTGGCCGCGCAGGTAGCCGCTGACGGCGGTGGCGGAGCGGCGGCCGACCTCGCGCAGGTGGCCGGCGCGTGGCTCGCCGACGAAGTCGAGGATCCAGCGGGTGAACCGCTCGGAGTCCTTGACGAAGAAGAACGTCAGGAACAGCGTCAGGATCAGCCCGGTGACGACCTCGCCCAGCAGGGTCGCGCCCCGCACCGCGCCCCTGGTGATGCCGCTGGAGTTCTCCCTGAGCTGCTGCCTGGCCTGGTCCAGGTAGCGGTTGAGGTCC
>WNGA01005377.1_pt1 | contig 19607 bp, 21 predicted proteins | sample 5400061 | NCBI WGS metagenome assembly WNGA01 (sample SAMN13153366, study PRJNA577476) | soil metagenome | isolation source: 100 cm soil or saprolite under grassland replicate 2 | place: USA:California | collected 2016-06-15
GCCTCGTCACCTTCGCCGGCGCCGACGCCACAGTCGCGCTGCCGCCTACCGGCAGCGTCGAGACCGCCGTACGACGCCTCGAATCGCTCCCCACCGGCGGTCGCACCCCGCTCGCCGAAGGCCTGCTTCAAACGGCAGAGGTACTACGGATCGCGGCCATCCGCGACCCACGTCGCCGGCCCCTGCTCGTCCTCGTTACCGACGGCCGGGCGACCCACGGCGACAACGCGTTCACGCGAGCCCGGCAAGCGGCTGGATGGCTTGCCCAGCAAGGGATCGCGACGGTCGTCGTCGACTGCGAACCCCACCGCGGCGTCCGGCTCGGGCTGGCCGCGGAGCTCGCCGTGGACCTCGGTGCCGAGTATCTCGACCTCGGCGAAGTTGCCGCTGGCAACCTAGTCAGAGCGGTCACTGATCGGAGGGCGGCCTGATGCCGAAGGGTCAGCCCAGTGTGGTGCCGCAGGACGGCCTGACCACCCGGCAACGCCGGAACCGGCCGTTGCTGATGGTGCACACCGGCGAGATGAAGGGGAAGTCGACGGCCGCGTTCGGGATGGCGTTGCGCGGCTGGAACCAGGGCTGGAACATCGGCGTGTTCCAGTTCGTCAAGAGCGCGAAGTGGAAGGTCGGCGAGGAGAGCGCGTTCAAGGCGCTCGGCCAGTTGCATGAGGCAACGGGTCAGGGCGGGCCGGTCGAGTGGCACAAGATGGGCGAGGGCTGGAGCTGGTCGCGCAAGGCCGGCACCGAGGAGGACCACGCCGCCGACGCGCTCGAGGGCTGGCACGAGATCCAGCGCCGGATCGCCGCCGAGACGCACGATCTGTATGTGCTGGACGAGTTCACGTACCCGATGAAGTGGGGCTGGGTCGACGTCGACGAGGTCGTCGACACGCTGGTGAACCGGCCTGGTCATCAGTACGTCGTCATCACCGGCCGCAACGCCGACCATCGGCTGCTCGACGCCGCCGACCTCGTCACCGAGATGACCAAGGTCAAGCACCCGATGGACGCAGGCCAGAAGGGTCAGAAGGGCATCGAGTGGTGATCCCACGCGTGGTCGTTGCGGCGCCTGCCTCGGGTGCAGGCAAGACCACTGTCGCCGTCGGCCTGATGGCAGCATTGCGGCAGGCTGGACACACCGTTGCCGGCTTCAAGGTCGGGCCCGACTACATCGGCTGTGGTCGAGGGCGTGATGGGCTTGTACGACGGCGCGCTCGGCACCGAGGGCTACGCATCCACCGCACACGTCGCGAAGTTGCTCAAGGCACCCGTCGTACTCGTCGTCGACGCCTCCGCCGCCGGTCGGAGTGTCGGTGCCGTCGTCAACGGTTTCGTTGCCTTCGACACCGAGGTGCGTATCGTCGGCGTGATCCTGAACAAGGTCGGCTCGGATCGCCACGAGGCCGAGGTCCGGGCCGGCGTCGCACCCACCGGCGTACCGGTTCTCGGCGTACTGCGTCGAGACACCCGCCTCACCGTCCCTAGCCGTCACCTCGGTCTGGTGCCCGCGGACGAACAACGAGAGCAGGCATCGTCAGCCGTCGAGGCCGCCGCCGAACTCGTCCGGAAGGGCGTCGATCTCGAAGCCTTCGTCGCCGCTGCGCGGACGGCACCCGCGCTGGTCGCAAACGCCTGGGATCCCGCCGCCGAGGTGACGCCCGCCGAGGAAGGGCGACCGGTCGTGGCCGTTGCCGGCGGCCCGGTGTTCTCGTTCCGCTACACCGAGACCACGGAGTTGCTCGTTGCCGCAGGCGCCGATGTCGTTGCCTTCGACCCCCTCCACGATCCATTGCCCGAAGCAACCGCAGCGCTCTACCTCGGCGGCGGCTTCCCTGAGCTGCACGCCGAGGCACTGTCGGCCAACGTCGAGCTTCGCCGGCAGGTGGCGACCGAGGTCGCGGCCGGTCTTCCAGTCATCGCCGAATGCGCCGGCCTCCTCTACCTCTGCCGCGAACTCGACGGCCACCCGATGACCGGCGTACTCCCCGCGACGGGCCGCATGACGAGCAGCCTGACGCTCGGCTACCGTACGGCGATCGCCGCGACGACAACCGCGTTCTTCGACGAAGGCCGCCGGGTCCGCGGCCACGAATTCCACCGTACGGCGATCGACCTCGACGCAGAGGTGGATCCCGCGTGGTACCTCCCAGGCGGAGGGGAAGGAATCGCGCAGCCCCACGTGCACGCGTCGTACCTGCACCTGCACTGGACAGCTACCCCAGACGTGCCAGCACGGTTCGTGGCGGCCGCGCGCGTCCACGCGGGGTTAGAGAAATGAGCCTGGTCGTTGGGGTCGGCTTGCGATCCGGTACGTCGTACCGCGAACTCCGTGACCTGGTTGACGCCGCGCTGGCAGCGGCAGGATCAAGTGTCGTGCGCATGGTGGTCACGGTCGACGGCCGCGAGATCGAGCCGGGGTTGCAGCGGTTGGCGGCGTCGCTCGGTGCCGAGCTCCACACCGTGCCGGCGTCGGAACTTGCCAAGCAGCCGGTACCGACTCCGAGCGACCAGGTCGAGCAGTTGGCGGGCACAGCCAGTGTTGCTGAAGCCGCAGTGCTATCGACTGGAGCTGACCTGCTGGTCCCCAAGCGCCGCTCCCAGAACGCAACGACAGCTATTGGCCGACTTCCTGCCGCACCCGGATACACCTCCGGGGAGCGGGAGGTGGTGCATCGGGTGCTGGCTGAGCGACGGGATGTGCGGCGGGGGTTTCTGAGCAGTCCGATTGCGGACGACGTGCTGACCCGGGTGCTGGAGTCAGCTCACCGAGCGCCGAGCGTAGGACTGAGCCAGCCGTGGGACTTCCTGCTGGTCCGCGACGTCGCCACCCGTCGCAAGGTGCATGACCTTGCGACAGCTCAGCGGGACACGTTCGCTGCTTCTCTACCTCCCGACCGGCGGCAGGCGTTCGACGGCCTGAAGATCGAAGCCATCCTCGACACTCCGCTCAACATCGCGGTCACCTGCGACCCGGGCCGCGGCGGCCGGCACGTCCTTGGCCGGCACGCGGATCCGCGTACGACGTGGTTCTCGGTGGCCATCGCCATCCAGAACCTCTGGCTCGCGGCACGAGCAGAGGGCCTCGGCGTCGGCTGGGTCTCCTTCTTCGAACCAGGTGAAGTCGCCGCGGTACTGGACCTTCCAGCACACGTTGAGCTCGTCGGCTACCTCTGCGTCGGGCATGTGGAGGAGTTCGCCGCCGCACCCGAGCTGGTGCGGTCCGGCTGGGCGACACGCAGACCACTCGCCTGGGCAGTCCACCACGAGGAATGGGGCCGGCGAGGTCTCCCCGGCTCCACGCCGACCACTGCCATCGCCGACGACGCAATGCAGGCCAGTCAGAGCGTCGCAAAAGCCACAACGCACCAGACCGTGCAGGTGATCCTGCTGGAGGGTGGCGAGCCAACGAGGTACCTGCAGCGACCGGATGCGCTCGTCATACAACTGGGACCTGACAAGCCCGCTGCTGACTTCGGAGTGCTGTGGCGACCCGCGCGGACCCCGGTGGAGGCGGTGGAACTCGGTGTCGAGGTCGCACGCGACCTGGCGATGCAGGGAGCCGGGGAGATCGCCGTACACCTTCCACACCCGTCGGAGCTGGCTGACGGACTCGCACGTGGGCTGCGCGCTGGTGCACGCGCTTGCGGTATCCAGACGAGCGGATGATCCCTACGAGGTGACAGACTCGTCCGCATGACCGTTCCACCGCAAAGCCAGGCGCCCATGTACGTGCCCGCGTTCTCGATGAAGCAGCGGATCACCATGATGGCGAACAAGTACGAGCTCATCGCCACGAACGCGGACGGCACCGACGGGCCACTGCTCGCGTTCGCGCAGCAGAAGCGGATGGCCTTCAAGGAGCAGGTCACCTTCTACACCGACGACCGCAAGTCGCAGGCGGTGTTCTCGTTCAAGGCGCGCAAGCGGATCGACCTCGGTTCCGGGTACGACGTGTTCGACGCGAACGGCCAGCCGATCGGCTGGTTCAAGAAGGAGTTCGGCAAGAGCCTGCTGCGGTCGAGCTGGCAGCTGTCCGTGGACGGCCTGAACGCCGACGGCACCGAACGCAACCCCACCGTGGCGATCGTCCGCCGGGTGTGGGAGTTCGTCCCGTTCGTCGGCGAGATCCCGCTGCCGTTCATCTACCACTTCGACTTCACCGACCGCGCCAACGGCCAGCCGGTCCTGTCCGTCGAACGCAAGATGTCCGTGCGCGACCGCTACCGGATCACCGTCCAGGACCCCCGCCTCGACTTCCGCGTCGCCGCCGCCATGACCGTGGCCCTGGACGCCCTCCAGAGCCGCTGACCGCTACCAGGGTCGTACGACGTCCGCGCGGCGTACGGCGCACGTCGTACACCCGGCTCACTCTTTTGGGTGAACCGACCCTGAGAATCCTTGGTTCGGGCCTGTACCGGTGCGAGTCTTGACTCATGGGTGTAGCGCAGCGCAGTCGACGGTGGTCGGTCCCGGTCGTGGCAATCGCGGTGGTGGCCGGCGTGGGGACACTCGGTCCTATGGTTGCGGACGCGTCACCCAAGCTGCCAGACATCACCGCTCAGGAGCTCTTGACCAAGGTCCAGACGGCCAAGGTCGACGGGCTGAGCGGCACCGTGCGTTCAATGGCGGACCTCGGCCTGCCCGCGATCCCCGGCTTCAAGGGCAGCGGCAACCAGATCCTCGACCTGCTCAGCGGCGAGCACACCGCCCGGGTCGCGTTCGCGAGCCCGGACAAGGCCCGCGTGTCCTTGCTCGACAACATGGCCGAGCGCGTCTGGACGACCGACGGCAAGGCGGCTTGGGCCTATGACTCCTCCAAGCGCGAGGCCGTCAAGCTGACGGTGCCCGATCACTCCGCGAGGCCAACCAAGCCGCAGGCCCCCGAGTCGTACGACCCGCAAGCGGTGGCGAAGCAGTTCCTGGACGCGATCGACCCGACCACCAAGGTCGACGTCAGCGGGACGGAAAAGGTCGCCGGCCGGGACGCGTACAAGCTACGCCTGGTGCCGAAGGCGGACACGACGACCGTGGGTTCGGTGACGCTCGCGATCGACTCGAAGACGTGGGTCCCGCTCGAAGTGACGGTGATGCCGCGCACCGGGTCGGATCCGGCGGCGCAACTCGGCTTCTCGTCGGTGTCGTTCGACGTACCGGCGGCGAGCACGTTCACGTTCACCCCGCCGAAGGGCGTGAAGGTGACTGAGGAGAAGGCACCGGCGACCCGGCAGGTCCCGACTCCAGTGAAGCCGCCCAAGGCCGAACAGAAGCCCAGCCCGAGCGACGGCCCGACCGTGATCGGTAAGGGTTGGGACGCCGTGGTGGCGTTCCGCAACGTGACGACGACTGGCAACGGTCCGGTCGACCAGCTCCTGGCCAAGGCCCGCACTGTCGAGGGCAGCTGGGGCACGGGCAAGATCCTCACCAGCAAGTTGGTCAACGCCCTGATCACCGACGACGGCCGAGTCCTCGTCGGCCTGGTCAGCCCGGACACCTTGCTCGCCGCCGCACCGAAGGCGCCGCGCTAACCGTGGCCACCTCGGAGGGCGTATCCACGCCGCCCGTGGTGACTCGGGGGTTGACGAAGCGGTTCCACGGCGGGCAGGTCGCGGTCGACTCGATCGATCTGGAGGTGCCGCCGGGGAGTGTGTTCGGATTCCTCGGTCCCAACGGGTCCGGGAAGACAACAACCATCCGGATGCTGCTGGGGCTGATCTCGCCGACGGCGGGGACCGTCGAGTTGCTGGGCGAGCCGATGCCGAAGGCTCAGCTGAGGGTGTTGCCTCGGGTTGGCGCGCTGGTGGAAGGCCCGGCGTTCTACCCGTTCTGGTCCGGTCAGGCGAATCTGCTCCGCTTCGATGCAGCCGACCGTACGGCCGATCCCCGGACTCGTAAGGCCCGGGCAGGCGAGGCGCTCGAGCGGGTCGGGCTGTCCAATGCGGCGGGCAAGAAGGTACGCGCGTACTCGCTGGGCATGCGGCAGCGCCTCGCCATCGCGGTCGCACTCATGCAGCGCCGCGACCTGCTGGTCCTCGACGAGCCGACCAACGGTCTCGATCCGCAAGGCACCCGCGAGGTACGCCACCTCATCAGCGACCTCGCGAGCGACGGCACCACCGTCTTCACCTCGACCCACCTGCTGGCCGAGGTCGAGCAGGTCTGCACCCATGCCGCGGTGATGAGCCGCGGCCGCCTCGTCCGCCAGTCCACAGTGGCCGACCTCCGCTCAGAGCTACGTCCCCGCCTGGTCGTGCGTACGCCGGACCTCCGCCAAGCCGCCGAAACCTTGACGAGCCTCGGCGTCACTGACCTCAAGACCACCGCGGAGACCGTCGACGGTGACCCCGGTGAGCTCCCGATCGAGAAGTTCGCCGCCGCTCTCGTCGCCGCGGACGTCCGCATCCACGGCTTCGGACTGGAACGTCCCAGCCTCGAAGAAGCCTTCGTCGCGCTGACCGGGGAGGGCTTCGATGTCGCCGAGTGAATCGACGGTCACCGAGACGCTGACCACCCGTCGACCGGACACGGGACGCCATCATCTCCCACTGTTCCGCTCGGAACTGCACCTGATCTTCGGCCGGGCCCGCACACAGCTCGGCCTCGGCGTCCTCGCGGCCGTCCCGTTGCTGATCGGAATCGCGATCAAGATCTCCGGGTCCGAGGGCGGTGCCGAAGGCTTCCTCGGTCAGGTCGCCGGTAATGGCCTGTTCCTGATCGTCGCCAGCCTCGGCGTGTCGCTGCCCTTCTTCCTGCCGACCGCGGTGACCGTGATCTCGGGTGAGTCGCTGGCCGGCGAAGCCAGTCTCGGCACTCTCCGGAACATGATGACGGCGCCGGCCGGCCGGTCCCGGCTGCTCGCCGCGAAGATGGTCGCGCTCGCGGTGTTCTGCCTGACCGCCACGATGGCGATCTGGGTCTCCGGGCTGATCGTCGGGTTCGTGCTGTTCCCCGTCGGCGACGTACTCCTGCTGTCCGGTACGACGGTCTCCCTGGCCGAGGGACTGCTGCGCGCACTCGGGATCGCCGTGGTCATCTCGGGCTCGCTGCTCGGGCTGGCCGGGATCGGTCTGTTCGTGTCGTCGCTGACCTCGACTCCGCTGGCCGCGATGGCGGCGACGTTCATCTCGTTCATCGTGCTCGGGATCCTGACCGCGATCCCGCAACTGCACGCGATCCACCCGTGGCTGCTGATGTACCGCTGGCCGTCGTTCGCCGATCTGCTCCGGGATCCGCCGTACTGGCATGACATCGGCCTGAACCTGCTCCTACAGGCGGGCTACCTGGCCGTTTTCTACGCGGCCGCCTGGGCGCGCATGACCAGCCGCGACATCACCGGCTGACGCAGCACGAGACAATGGGCCGGTGGATCCCGACCTTGTCGCCGTACTGCGCTGCCCTGTCTGCAGAGCTGGATTGGGGTTGAGCGACCGTACGGCGAGCTGTCCGCGCGGCCACTCGTACGACCTGGCCAAGCAGGGCTACCTCAACTTGTTGCCTTCGGCATCCACTGGTATCGACGGCGACTCGGCCGCGATGATCGGCGCCCGCACCGTCTTCCTCGGCGGCGGCCACTACGCACCGATCCGCGATGCAGTCATCCGCCGCGCGGCCGAATGCGACGGACCGCAGGCGGGCGAGGGCCTACGGGTCGCCGGTGAGGGCCTCGTGGTGGAAGTCGGCGCAGGTACGGCGTACTACCTGGCCGGCGTCGTCGGCGCGACGAGCGGCCGACGCGGGATCGCACTGGACGTTTCGCGGTACGCCGCTCGCCGGGCGGCGAAGGTGGATCCGCGGATCGGCTCAGTGGTGTGCGACGCGTGGCGCGAGTTGCCGTTGGTGGACGACTCGGCCCACCTGATGCTGAACGTCTTCGCTCCACGCAACGCCGCCGAGATGGCGCGCGTACTGGCGCCCGACGGTTCCCTGCTGGTGGTGACGCCGAATCAGTCGCACCTGGCCGAACTGGTCGGCGTACTGGGCCTGGTGACAGTGGACGAAGAAAAGGAGCGACGACTGCAAACGTCGTTGTCCAAGGAGTTCGCGCAGGTCGACAGTGAGGTCATCGAGTCGACGATGCGGCTCGACCGAACCGCGGTCGAGCAACTGGTGATGATGACGCCGAGCGCGCGGCACGTGGATCACGCCGAGCTTGCGCAACAGCTCGCCGTACTGCCGGAACCCGCGATCGTCACCTTGTCGGTCACGCTGTCCACGTGGCGGTCTGCCTGAGTGGTGCCGGCTCGAGCACGGCATCACCTCAGACGGACGTCGTCTGTCAGGCGGCCTTGGCGATGAGTTCGCGGGCCACGACGGTGGCGTGCTGCTCGGCGGTGACGTGGGCCTCGGCCTCGGAGACCTTGGAGGCGTCGATGAGGGTTTCCATGCCCGGGGTGACGGGGGCGAGGGTGAGCTCGGCGGCGGCGGTCCGGACGTTCATGCCGAAGACGTCACCGAAGATGCGCTCCAGGTACGGCGTCGCGTGGTCCCAGCCGTGCTTGGGAGTGCCGGGGCTGTAGCCACCGCCGCGCGCGAGCGTGAAGATGACCGGCCGGCCGGCGATCGGGCTGGGGCCGAAGAGCAGTTCGGCGTCGATGAGCAGCAGGTCGATCCAGGTCTTCACGTGCTGGGGGAGGCCGTAGTTGTACAGCGGTGCGGCGAGCAGGACGGCGTCCGCGTTCTTGATCTCGGCGGCGAGCTCCTGGGCCAGCGCGGTGGCCTCGGCGAGGGCGGCCTGGTCGGCTTCGGAGGTGGCCTCGACGCCGTACTTGGCGCCCACGAGGGTCGCCCAGGCGTTCGACGGCAACGGGTTCAGCCCGAGGTCGCGCCGGACCACGACGCCGTCCGGGTGCTCCGCCTTCCAGGCGGCTTCGGCGCTGTCAGCCAGGGCGCGGCTCACCGAGCCGTCGAGCCGGATGCTGGCGTCGACGCGTAGCAGGGTGGTCATGTCGTTGTTCTCCATGAGAGTGAGGGGTTCAGCTCATTCGAGCTGCTCTGAAGATAATCTGGCAAGCAGAACATATTCAAGCCAGATCGTATTCCGGATGGCGTAGATCACGTACGATTGGGGACATGACCAGTACTTCGCCCGACGTCGAGACCCGCGGAAGGATCGCCCGTAGCGAACCGGTCGAGTCCGACCTCGGCTGGGCGCTGGGAGTCGTTTTCCGGCGGTACGCCAAGGCGGCCGCCGCGGCGCTGGACGACGTCCCAGGTGGGCCGCGCGGGTATCAGGTGCTGGCAACTGCGACCTCCGAGGGTCCGAAGCGGCAGTTGGATCTGGCCGCTCAGCTCGGCGTGGATCGAACTGTGATGACCTACCTGCTGGACGACCTGGAGAAGGCAGGACTCGTGCAGCGGCAGCCGGACCCTGTCGACCGGCGGGCGCGCCTGATCGTGCCGACAGAGCAGTGTGTTGAGACCCTGTGTGACCTGGAGCGACGTCTCTCCGCAGCCGAGGACGAGATCCTGGGCAGTCTGGACGAGGCTGAGCGCTCCAGTTTCCGCTTCCTGCTCCAGCGCGTGGCCGTGAAGGCCAACGCGATCGACCCGGTCCACAACCCCTGCGACCTGGTCGAGGAGCCGATCGAGCCCGCAGTTCAGCGCAGGGGCACGAACCCCGACTCGTAAGCCCGGATCACTGCCTGCGTCCGGTCCCGGGCATTCAGTTTGGCCAGGACGTTGGCGACGTGGGTCTTGACGGTCTGCAGGCCGAGGATGAGCTCCGCCGCGATCTCGGCGTTCGACAGTCCGCGCGCCATGAGCCGCAGGACCTCCTGCTCGCGGTCCGTCAGTTGGTACTCGTCCAGTCCGGTCGGCTTCGCTTCCACGTGCGCAAGTGCGAGCGCCCGGATCGCCTCGGGGAACAGCAACGATTCGCTCCCCGCGACTGTGCGGATCGCCGCGATGATGTCGTCCGGCGGCGTCCGCTTCAGCAAGAACCCGGACGCGCCTGCGCGCAGAGCGTCGTACACGTAGTCGTCGTTCTCGAACGTCGTGACGACCAGCACGCGCGGCGCCGGGTCGAGATTCTCGAGCAGCAGCCGGGTCGCCTGGATGCCGTCGACCGCGGGCATGCGGACGTCCATGAGTACGACGTCAGCCCCGGTACGACGGACAACCGGCAGCACTTCCGCGCCGTCTCCGGCCTCGCCGACGACCGTGAGATCAGGCTCGGCGTTGATGATCGCGCGCAACCCACTGCGGATCAGCGGCTCGTCGTCAACCACGACCACCGACAGCTTCATCTCAACCCTTCGTCACCGCGACTGGCAGGGTCACCGCTAGCCGCCACACATCGCTGTCCAGGCCGGCGTCCACCGTGCCGCGTAGTACGGCGACTCTTTCACGGATGCCGGCCAGTCCACGGCCGCCACCCGCTTGGTCCGACGAGCCGTTCACCGGGTTGGCCAGTTCGAGGCGCAGGCCGGCCCCGTCCAGCTGGATCAACAGGTCGACGGCCAGCTCGTCGGCAGGGCGGCCTGCGTGGCGGATCGCGTTGGTCAGGCCCTCCTGGATGATCCGGTAGGCCTCCCGCGAAACGGCTGCGGGAAGTTGATCCAGATCGCCGGTCCGCTTCACGTCGACCGTGATGCCGCCCGCGCGGGTGGCGTCGACCAGGCGATCGAGGTCGCCGAGTGTCGCCTGCGGGGTCGTCGGGGAACGCCGATCGTCGCGCAGCAGGCCGAGCACGTGGTCGAGGTCGGCCAGCGCGGCCCGGGCGGACGTCTCGATCGCGGCGAGCGCGGTCTCGGCGAAGTCCGGATCGGCTGCCAGCACCCGGCGCGCAGCGGCCGCCTGGATCGTGACCAGGCTGAGCGCGTGCCCGACGCTGTCGTGCAGTTCCCGCGCGAGACGGTTGCGCTCGGCAAGTGTCGCCGTACGACGCTCGAGCAGCTCGATGCGTTCGGCAGGGGTGGGACCGAGGACGCGCGGGGCCAGATAGGCGAGGAAGGCGCCGACCGCGGCGGAGAGCAGGAAGACCCCGACGATCCCGCCGAGCGCGGCCGCCGGCATCCAGAAGTCGGTCCAGCTGTCGGTGATGTCGTACGAGACACCGGGCACGATGTCGTGCGTACCGGGGGAGCGGAACGGTGCCGCGAGCAACACTGCGCCGGCCCCGAACACGATCGTCGTGAGAACGCCGACGACTCCGCCCGTGATCAGGTGCAGGCAGAACCAGGTCGCCGTACGACGACGTTGCGCCCACGTCCGCGCGGGACCGAGTGGGCGTTCCTCGAACTGCACACCCAGCAAAGACTCGACCGCGATGCCCTCGACCTCGCGCACCGCGGGCAGGATGCCGAGCGCGATCGGCGGCGCGACGACAAGGATCGCGACAACGATGCCGCCCGGAACAGTCGGCAACCGGAGGTCATGCGCGACCGCACCGAGCGCACTGTCGACCAGGATGAACGCCAGCACCAGCGCCGCGCCCAACAGCAGATAGACCCACCGCAGGTACGTCGACGCCCGCCCAAGACACGTCACCCCACGCACCAGGGACGACGCGCCACGCGCAAGCCGGCCGGCGCCGCGCACCGAATCACGCGCAGCCGCCGATCCCCGAACCACGCCGCTTGCCACCCCCACATCGTCCCAAACCGCGCGCTCACCCCACCTCCCTCCATGGAGTGAACCGCTGTGCCCCACCAAACGGGCAACAGCGAGACGAGCAGGGGTCAACCCTGATTCCCAAGCGATTACGTGGGGTGGATCACTCAGAACGGACGGTTTACACAAATTTGACGGGGCCTGGGTGGGATCGGAGCCGATCGACGTCGCGATCTGCTGTCCAGGCGGGTACGGTCTGTGGTCGGGGTTGGGTGCCCGTCCGGTTGCGGACAGGTATGGGGAACGGCTCCAGGACGGGTGGCAAGCGGGCTCTGAGGGACCCGGCGCGGTGGACGTTAAGTCACTGTGAAGTCCCCGGGGGCCGATTGACCACCTTTCCATATTTGATGTTTGATCAAATATCGGGAGAGAGGTCGATATGAGGTTGAGGCGTTCCGTCGTCGCCCTGACGGCGGTCCTGGGGCTCGCCCTGGTGAGTGCGTGCAATGACAGCAAGGCAGGCAAGAGTGAGGACTCAGGACTGCAGAAGGTCAGTTATCTGACCTCGTTCAACACCTTCGGCCGCGAGGCCTACGCCTATGTCGCCCTGGACAAGGGCTACTTCAAGGACGCCGGTTTCGACGTCAAGATCAACCCGGGCTCCGGCACGGTCGACGTGATGAAGCTGGTCGCCGGCGGTCAGGCCGACTACGGCATCGGCGACTTCACCGCCCTGGTCATCACCCTGGGCAAGCAGAAGCTGCCGATCACCACGGTCGGCATGATCCACCAGCGCTCGCTGGCCGCGATCGTGTCGCTCGAGGGCTACGGCATCAACAAGCCGCAGGACCTGATCGGCAAGAACATCGGTGACCAGCCCGGCTCGACCAACACGGTGATGTTCCCGGTCTACGCCAAGGCGGTCGGCATCCCGGCCGACAAGGTCAACTTCATCCCGTCGCCGCCGCCCGCGCTGCCGCGGCTGCTCTCGTCGCACAAGGTCGACGGCATCGGCCAGTTCGTCGTCGGCGTACCGCTGGTGGAGAAGGCCGACCAGCAGAAGCGCAAGGCCGTCGTACTTCCGTACGGCGACAAGCTGCCGGACCTCTACGGCAACACGATCATCACCCGGACCGACCTGGCCAAGGACCACCCCGACCAGGTGAAGAAGTTCACCGGCGCGCTGCTCAAAGGCCTGCAGGACACCATCGACGACCCGGAAGCGGCCGCCGAGACGTTGAAGAAGTACGTGCCGGAGACCGACGTCGCGGTGGCCACCGCGGAGCTGAAGCTGATGAAGCAGTACGTCAAGCCCGAAGGCTTCAACGACCCGCTCGGCTCGGTCGACATGGCCCGCGTGCAGAAGATCATCAACATCCTCGACAACGCGAAGGCGATCCAGCCGGCCGGTTCGATCAAGCCGGCCGACGTCGTCACCGTCGACCTCGCGCCGAAGGGCTGAGAACAGCTCGATGATCCGGCTGGACGGTGTAGGGCAGGTCTTCGACGGACGCGAGGGCCAGGTCACGGCCCTCGAGGACATCGACCTACACGTCCAATCGAATGAGTTCGTCACGCTGATCGGCCGGTCCGGGTGTGGCAAGTCCACCCTGCTCCGGCTGATCGCGGGACTGCTTCCGCCGACGTCCGGCACGGTCGCGGTGGCGGGGGAACCCGTCACCGGGCCGCGCCGGGACGTGTCGTTCATGTTCCAGCGGCCCGCCCTGCTGCCGTGGCGGTCGGTGCTGTCCAACGTGATGCTGCCGGTGGAGATCGACGCCGGTGATGGGTCTCGAGCCGCGTACCGGGCCCGGGCCCACGAGTTGCTGGAGCTGGTCGGCCTGAAGGGGTTCGAGCGGCGGCTCCCGCACGAGCTGTCCGGCGGGATGCAGCAGCGGGTGTCGTTGTGCCGCTCGCTGATCCGCGACCCGCAGGTGATGCTGATGGACGAGCCGTTCTCCGCACTCGACGCGCTGACCCGGACCGAGCTGTCCGAGGAGTTGCAGCGGATCAAGATGGAGCTGTCCACGACCATCGTCTTCGTCACCCACTCGATCGAGGAGGCCGTCGTACTGGCTGATCGGGTGGTCGTGCTGACGCCGCGGCCGGGTCGGCTGCGCGAGGTCGTCGACATCGACATCCCGCGGCCGCGCAGCCTAGGCCAGAACGCGCACCTGGCCGAGGTGGCACAGATCAGCGGTCTGCTGCACGGATTGCTGGCAGAGAAAGAGACGCGTCCGGTCGACGAGGTGCGGCCGCGATGAAGAAACGCTCCTGGTCGACCAGCTCGCCGACCGCGGCGGTGCTGCTGCCGATCGTCGGCCTGGTCGGCGCGATCGCGTTGTGGTGGCTGGCGACGATCGTGTTCTCGATCCAGTCGTATCTGCTGCCGAGTCCGGGCGATGTGGTCTCGACCTTCCTCGGCCAACCGTCGTACCTGCTGAAGGAGACCGGTACGTCGTTCCTGGAGACGGTCGAAGGCTTCCTGCTCGCGATCGTGCTCGGGGTGCCGATCGCGCTGCTGATCGTCCGCTCGGTGATCCTGGAGCGGCTGGTCTATCCGCTGCTGTTGATGGTGAACGCGATCCCGAAGATCGCGATCGCGCCGCTGCTGGTGGTCTGGATGGGGTTCGGGCAGTGGCCGAAGGTCATCATGGTGCTGCTGGTCTGCTTCTTCCCGATCGTGATCTCGACCGCGCAGGGGATGAAGTCGACCCCGGTCGAACTGGTCGAGCTGCTCCGGTCGCTGAACGCGAGCCGGGTGCAGGAGTTCTTCAAGCTGCGCCTGCGCTATGCGATGCCGCAGATCTTCACCGGTCTCAAGGTGGCGATCTCGCTGGCCGTGATCGGTTCGGTGATCGCCGAGTTCGTCGGCGCCACCCAGGGACTCGGTTACGTGATCCAGCAGTCCGGCGCGAGTGCCGACACCGCGCTGGCGTTCGCCGCGATCACGCTGCTCAGCATCATGAGCATCGTCTTGTTCTACGGGCTGGTCCTGCTCGAACACCTGTTGTTGCCCTGGGCACAGGAAACACGGTGAGTGCCCGATGACTGTGCTTTTGGCCGGGCCTTCGGCGCCGGCGTGGTCATCGGGCCCTGGCTCCCGGCCTTCCCTCGTCGGTGCGCTCCTCAGTCCAGGCCGGGAGGCCCGATGACCGCGCAAGCCTCCGACGCTGACAGGCGGGTCCGGGTCAGGCCTGCTTGGCTGGAAGCGACCGTCTCGGCTGTCTTCACCGCGATCGGGTTCGACCCGGCCGACTCCGCGAAGATCGCCGCCGCACTCGTCGAGGCGGACTTACGCGGAGTGAGTTCGCACGGCGTCATGCTCGTCCCGATGTACGTCGAACGCCTCAACGCCGGCGGCGTCACCAGGGAACGCGAGCTCGACATCCTGTACGACGCCGGAGCCGCGCTGGTCGTGGACGCGCGTGGAGGCATGGGCCAACTGTCCAGCCCACAGGCGATGGGATACGCGATCGAGCGGTCCGGCCGATACGGGATCGGACTGGTGTCGGTTCGCAACGCGCACCACTTCGGTGCGGCCAGCCGCTGGGCCATGCAGGCCGGGCAGGCGGGCTGTATCGGCGTCGCGATGTCCAACACCACCCCGCTGATGCCGGCGCCCGGCGGTGCCGAGCGGATCGTGGGCAACAATCCGCTCGCGATCGCGGTGCCGACCTCGGCCGGTGTGGAGATCGTGCTCGACATGGCCCTGTCGGCCGTTGCCCTGGGCAAGATTCGGCTGGCGGCGTCGGCCGGGCGAGCGATTCCCGACACCTGGGCGACCGACCCGTCCGGGACGCCGACCACGGATCCGGAGGAGGCCGTGCTCGGCATGCTGCTGCCGGCCGCCGGGCACAAGGGCTTCGGGCTGGCGCTGATGATCGACGTACTGACCGGCGTACTGAGTGGTGGCGGTTGGGGTGACCAGGTGCGGCCGCTGTACCGGGAGCCGGACCAGCCGAACGACTGCGCCCACCTGTTCCTGGCGATCGACCCGGAACTGCTGGGCGGGGTGGAGAATTTCCGGCGTCGCTCGTCCGGATTGGCCGCGCGGGTCCGCGACAGCGCGACGGCACCCGGGGTCAACCGGCTGTACCTGCCGGGCGAGATCGAGGCTGAACGCGCTGCCCATCAGCGGCGTCACGGCGTACTGATCGAAAGGTCGGGACTGGACGGGTTGCTGGCGGCGGCGCGGGCGGTGGGCGCTGTCGTTCCGGCGGGAGGGGTGCTGAACTGATGCCGAAGACACAGATCTCCACGACCGCATTGCACAGCCCGAGCGGCGTGTTCTCGCAGGCCACGACGATCGAGGCGACCGGGCGGTTCGTGTTCGTCTCCGGGATGACCGCGCGCCGGCCGGACGGCAGCATCGCCGGCGTCGGCGACATCCGCGAGCAGACGCGGCAGGTATGCGAAAACGTGCGGACCGCGGTCGAGGAGGCCGGTGGGGCGCTCGCGGATGTCTGTCGGGTCGATGTGTACGTGCGCAACATGGAGGACTTCGCCAAGATCCACGAGGTCCGCGCGCAGTACTTCTCCGAACCGCTGCCGGCCTCGACGATGGTCGAGGTCAGCAAGCTGGCGCACCCCGACTACCTGATCGAGATCAACGCGATCGCGGTAGTGGTCTCGTGACCGGGGGTGAGCCGATGCGTGGCGTCGAGTGGTTCTGATGGAGTTGCTGCCGGGTGGTGGACGCGGAGGGCGTCGTACTCTCGCTGAGCACGCTGCGGCTGAGTTGCACCAGCTCATCCTGTCCGGAGAGCTTCCCAGTGGTACGCCGTTACGGCTGGTGGAGCTGGCAAGTCGGCTCGAGATGAGTCAGATGCCAGTACGCGAAGGGCTCCGGCGGCTGGAGGCGCTCGGGCTGGTCGAGATCATCCCGCATCGCGGTGCGTGGGTCCGTGACCTGTCGGTCGAGGACCTCCGGGACACCCATGAGACGCGGCTGGCGCTTGAGAGCCTGGCAGTGCGTGCAGCTGCGGAGCGCTTCGACGACGAGGACTACGAGAAGGCAGCGGCCGCACTGGCCGACCACCTGCAGCTGTCGCGGGCCGAGGACTCGGTGGGTGCTCGGCAGGCGCATGCCGACTTCCACTTCGCTATCTACCGCGCCGGCGGTTCGCAGTGGCTCGCGCGAGCGATCGAGCCGGTGTGGCAGAACAGTGAGCGGTACCGGTTCGGCAGCCGGCCTACGGCGTTCCTGATCGAGCGGAACCGGCAGGAGCACCAAGCAATCCTGGACGCGTGTGCGGCGCGTGACCCGGAGGCGGCTGAGCAGGCGTTGCGCAACCACCTCACTGGCGCGTTCCAGCGGATCACCGAGACGATGACGTCGAAGCAGGAGGGGACGTCATGAAGGTGAGCTTCGACGCGACCGGTGAGGTCGTGGTGATCACAGGTGGTGCTCAGGGGATCGGAGCGGCGCTGGCAAGGGCTGTGACGGCCTGCGGCGGTACGGCAGTGGTATTCGACGTACTGAAGCCTGCAGATCCTGCTGTCGAGTACGTCGAAGTGGACGTTGCGGACCGGTCTTCGGTGAAGTCTGCTGTCGCCTCTGTGCTCTTGCGATATGGGCGGATCGACGGACTGGTCGCGGGAGCCGCTGTGCAGCCTCGGTCGACGGTGCTGGAGATGGATCCGGCCGAGTGGACCCGGACTCTGCAGGTGAATCTCGACGGCGTGGTGTGGGCGTGTCAGGCCGTCGTACCGCACATGGTGTCGCGCCGGTCCGGCTCAGTGGTCGTGTTCACGTCGGGTATGGCTGTCACTGGGTACGCCGGTGCGTCGGCGTACGCGTCGAGCAAGGCCGCGCTGGTCGCCTTCGCGAAGTCGCTGGCAGCGGAGGTGGCCGAGCACCGCGTGCGGGTGAACGTGGTGGCGCCAGGGGTGATCGACACCGAGCAGTTCCGCAGTGCGAACGCCGGTGCGGACCGGCAGCACTGGAGCGAGACCATAGGGATCGGCGACCCCGAGGACGTGGTCGGACCATTGCTGTTCCTGCTGTCCGACGCGGCCGCGATGACCGGGTCTGTGCTGACCCGTGAGCGTGCCTTTGCCAAGCTAGCGACCTTCACGGAGTGATGAGTGACTGCTGACCAGCTGCCCGTCGCGGTGGTGGGCGCCGGGCCGATCGGCCTGACAACGGCGCTCGGCCTGGCGCACTACGGCGTACCGTTCGTGCTGCTCGAGGAGGACGCCGTACTGTCCTCCGACACCAAGGCCGGTACGACGCTCAGCCGCACGCTGGAGATCTGGAACCGGTACGGCGTGGTCGAGGAGATCCTGGCGGCCGCACTGCGGATCGACGAGATCGGCGACATCGACCGGGCCACCAACACGCCGAGGGCCTCGGTGCAACTGGCCGAACTGGTCAACGACACGCAGTTCCCGTTCGTCATCAACCTGCCGCAGCAGAAGATGGAGCCGATCCTTGCCGCCGCGCTCGACCAGCAGGTGTTGACCGAGCACCGGCTGGTGTCGTTCGACGTACTGGACGACCGGGTTCTGCTGCACGTGGAGACGCCGGACGGGCCGTGTGACATCGAGGCGTCGCACCTACTCGCGTGTGACGGTGGCCGGAGCAAGGTGCGTGACGCGCTCGGTGTGACAGTGGTGGGGGAGACCCTGCCCGAGCGGTACATGCTGATCGATGTTGCGGTGGACCTGGACGTCAGCAACGCGCGCGACTACCCGTACCTCGCGTACTTCGCGGACCGGTCCGAGTGGATGGTGCTGATCCGGCAGCCGGACAACTGGCGCTTCTTGTTCCCACTCGGCCCTGGCGCCGAGCCGCCAAGCGACGAAGACCTGCTGGTGAAGGTCAAGCAGTTCATCGGTGAGGTAGACCGGATCGAATTGCTCGGCTCGGTTGTCTACAACGTGCACCACCGGGTCGCGGACCAGTGGGCGGTCGACCGCAAGGTGTTCCTCATGGGCGACGCGGCCCACCTGATCACGCCGATGTGGGCACTGGGCCTGAACACTGGTGCGCTTGACGCGTCGAACCTGCCGTGGCGGCTGGCCTGGGTGCTGCGGGGCTGGGCGGATCCGTCGTTGCTGGACGGGTATGAGCAGGAGCAGCGGCCGGTGGCGATCAATGGCTCCGGTGAGATGGCCGAGGCGGCTCGCAAGTACATGTCGCACCAGAGAGGTGCTGTCACCGCTTCCGGCAGCGACTGGGCGACGGCGTACACGCGGACCCTGCTCAGTGTGCGGTTGGACGTGGCGGGCGAAGGGGACTGGTCGATGGTGGCCACCACTGCCGAACCACCCGCCGTACGGGCTGGTGACCGGGCGCCTGACCTTGCGCTGCACGGTCCAGCGGGTCGGGTGACGATCCATGACCTGTGCCGGGAGTCGTTCGCCGCGTTGTACTTCACCGACGTACGACGGAGGCCGGACATCCCCGTCAACGACTCGCCGGCGTTGAAGCACTACGCCATCTCGCGGTGGGACGCGCCGCACGACTCCGGGCTGCGCGACCGTGCCCTGTTCGACCCGGGAAGCATCGCCACGAACAGGTACGGCGTACCACCGGAGACCGTCGTACTGGTTCGGCCGGACGGGCACATCGCCGCTGTGGCTCCGCTGAAGGCTGGTGCGGCGGAGGAGCTGTACACCCAGATCACCGGCCGGCCTGTACCGCGGGAGGCTTGAGTGAGGTCTTTCGACGAGCCGCTGCGGGAAGTACTGCTGCAGACCGGGGACCTGGAGTGGGTGGAGAAGTCGCTGGCGGGGCTCTCCCACAAGATGCTGTGGCGTGACCCGGAGACCGAGGCGTCGATCGCTCTGGTGCGGTTCGAGAAGGGGTCGGGGATCCCGTCGGAGCACCAGCACGCGTCGAACCAGTTCATGTTCTGCCTGTCCGGGCGGTACGTGTACCTGCCGACCGGGACCACCCTGACCAAGGGCAGCTTCTACTGGAACCCCAAGGGCTGCGCGCACGGGCCGACTCTCGCCGAGGAGACCTCCATCCTGTTGGAGGTGTACGACGGGCCGCACTACCCGGAGCGTCCGTCGTACTACGACAACGACGAGGACGCCCGCTGACGTGG
>WNGA01011412.1_pt1 | contig 19607 bp, 12 predicted proteins | sample 5400061 | NCBI WGS metagenome assembly WNGA01 (sample SAMN13153366, study PRJNA577476) | soil metagenome | isolation source: 100 cm soil or saprolite under grassland replicate 2 | place: USA:California | collected 2016-06-15
CAGTAACCACCGTGTTTGTGGCGAGTGTCGCTGCCCCAACGATCGTCCACAACCACTTCGTCCTTGACCGGTGAGTCGTTGTAGAGCCAGGCCAGCAGTTCGGCGCTGTGCCAGTCAGCCGAAGGCATCTCCCACTCGCCGTCACTGAAAATAATGGCCGGCTTGTAGTGCGTAACCAGGTCTTTAAACTGCGGAAACATGTGCTCGCGAACATACCGCGGCTTGTCATAAAGCCATAGCGGGTTGTACCACTCATAGAGAGAATAATAGAAGCCCATGCGGAGCCCCTTGCGCCGCACGGCTTCGGTGAGGTCGCCTAATACGTCGCGCTTCGGACCAATCTCAACTGCGTTCCAGGGTCGGCCCCATGTTGCTGACGCCTCTTTGCTGGGCCATAGCGCGAATCCCTCGTGATGCTTCGAGGTCAGCGCGACGTACTTGGCGCCTGATCGCGCGAACACGTCGGCCCAATGGTCGGGATCGAATAGTTCCGCTTTAAACTGTGGCGCAAAATTCTGATACGGAAAATCGGTCCCATACACCTTTTGATGAAATGCCCAGGTTCCTTTCTGCAGCTCATCAGCTTTCGGATCGTTCATGCCCTTGGTCATCGCATTCCAGTACCACTCGGCATAAGCAAGCTTGCCGGGAATGACCGGGGCGTAAGCCGGCACTGAATAGGTTCCCCAGTGAATGAATATCCCAAACTTCGCGTCACTGAACCAAGCCGGCGTGGGACGCTTATCGACAGAGTCCCAGTTTGGCTGGTAGTTTTGCGCGAATAACGACGCGCTCAATAAGGAAAGCAGTATGACGGAAGAGAGAAATCTTTTCATATAGTCTCCATCGCTGCGGGCGAGTTACATACGCTGCGGTCCTATATTCCATTTGAAGTGGGCCGTACTACTCTATTACTCGGAAAACTCTGTCCAGGCAGCAAAATGCCCGCCCCTGATTTGAAAAGAGGCGGGCAGTATTACTGGGTCATTATCACCTTAAAAAATGAACCTCAGTCCGAATTGCAGCACCCGAGGCGCGTTCGCATTCGCTCTCGAAGTGACCTTGCCAAAGTTGCCCGCATTGCTGATATCGCCGTTTGGGGCGCCGAAAATTACCGTGTTGAAGAGATTGAAAGCCTCAGCACGGAACTCAAGCTTGCGTCCTTCGGCCCAGACCGGGAATCCACGAAATACCGAGAAGTCCACGTTCCAGTAACGCTGCGCCTGGAAGGGATTCGGACGAATGTTGCCGAAGGTTCCCAAAGGCGGCGTGGCAAAAGCCGTCGTGTTAAACCAGCAGCCCTGTGTATGCACAGCTGCGCCACCGGGACATGAACCCGAATTGGGATCGCCAACGAGATTGGCCTGCTCGTAGCCGGCCCATCCCACGTTTCCGGTATTGGCCGGATCGCCGGCAGTGTCTGTCACGCTATAGCGCTGGCCGGAACGGACTGCCAAAATGCCGTTTACCTGCCAGTTGCCGATGATGTAGTCCACAGCATGACTTCCCGAAGAAAAGCGTTTTCCCTGGCCGATGGGAAGCTCGTAGTTTGCATTCACCGTTAACAGGTGAGGCAGGTCGTACCCTGCGGGGCTCAAACTGGCTCTGGGATTGTACGGATCCGCCACGTTCTTGCCTTCCGCGCCGAACCATCCATCGTTCTCGGTAAGCGCCTTGGAGAACGTGTAAGCGACCTGGTAGGCCAAGCCGCCCGAGAAGCGCTTATCCACTGACAATTGAAAGGCGTGGTAATCGGCGAACCCAACACTGCGGTCATAGAAAGTCGGAATCATGTATGGGTACAAGGATCGCGATTGCGGATTGGGAAGTTTGCTCGGCGTCAAAGCTGTGTTGTACATGCCGCCGATGTTGGCGCGATGCGTTAACGCGCTTACATAGCTGCCCGAGACTGTCGTGGTTGAGTTGATCTGGTGCTGAAGGCCAAAGTTGAACTGGTATGCATACGCATTCTTGATATGCGGATCGTAGTGCCAATTCACGCCGCCGGAGAAAAACGGTGTCGGTGCAGGCAAGCCGGCGGTAACACCACCTGCCGAGAAAGGATCCCCGTAAGTCGCCGTCGGTTGGCCTTGTGCGGTTGTCGTGGAACCGCCTGGTACGTTTAAGTTGTTGGCGATCAACTGACCAATGCCCGGCCAGTCGCCTTCGATATTTTGCGACATCTGGCTGACAGCGGCCCAATTGTCATACACAACTCCCGCCCCGCCCCGCACAACCGTACTCTCGGTGAGGCGATATGCAAAGCCAAAATGTGGACCCAGATTGGTATACGTGTTATGGGAGATGCGGCCACGCGGGTCAACTACGACGTGAGGCGGTAGCGTTCCCGGAGCCAAGCATTGTTGAGTAGCCGGATCGCAGCCCACCGCGTTGCCATTGGCATCCAACATGATGCTGGGAATGCATGGGGCGTGTCCCCGCACTGTGCAGGGCGGCGGGGGGAACTGCAACACGTAGGTACCGTTTGAGAAATCGAAGTCACCGGTTTCGATTCCACCCGACTTATCGAAAGTTTCTTTGGTGCCGTAGGGCGGAATCAGAGTCAGGTCATATCGGACTCCGTAGTTGACGGTCAATCTTGGCGTCGCCTTCCACGAATCCTGGAAGAATGCACTGAACAAACCGCCGGGGCGGGTTCTTTCGGCCACATCGCGGCGGTTAGCGCTATCGGGGACGCCGATGAGCGCCGACGCTACGCTGAAACCAGCGTTGCCGTTCCCGTCGCCCGTTTGACCGTTGGCGAAGCTAACGGTATCAAAAGAAAGCGGGCTGGAGAACACGCTGCTGATGTAGTTCGCACCCAGCGTGAATGTATGAGTACCTTTCAGCTTGTTCACCGTCACAGAGACCTGATTGTTGTCCGTGGCTTGAGGCGTTAGTACGACGCTCTCGCCTCCGCTCACGTATCCGTTTCGAAGCTCATAGCTGGGAAGCAGCCAACCCTTGGCCCCCGAGAAATTGCTGGCGAACCCTGGAGCAAAACCAGCTGCCTGAATGACACTGGTCAGGTCAGTCTTGAACTTGGTATAGGCATTGTCTGAAACCGTAGTGCGAGAGAACAGCGCCTGCAATTGCAAACTGGGACTGAAGGTGTGAACCCAGTTGCCTCCCCAGTTACGGCCGGGAATGGCTTCGGTTGTCGTCAGGCCCGGCACACTGCCGGCACTGGGCTTGAGAACATCGCTGTTGATTCGGCTGTAGCGGAACCACACAGAGTCGTTTTGTCCGAAGTTGTGGTCGAGCCTGATGTTGTACTCGTTCTGGTGTTGAGTATTGGGATCCGTATCGAAGGCGTTACTGTTGAGGGCCGGATCAAAAGCACCAGCGGCCGGCAGCACGCTCTGCAGGAAAGTAACGATCTGTGGCTGAACGTCGCCGGGATTGCTGCCTACTGGAATTTGGTTGTTCAAGTACGGAGTGCGAGAGAATCCTGACCCTGCGGCAACCGTTGTGTAGGGGTTGTACAGCTGTTGAGTGGAGTCATTGCACAACCCAGCCGTAAACCCGGTTGTGCAGTAGGAACTGAAATCGCCGCTGTACATGGCAGCAGTCGGAACCAGGATTGGGGTGGCGACAGGCTTTGAGTAGCGGAATCCCTGGTACGCAAAGTAGAAGAAAGTGTTTTGCTTCAAGCCTGGCACCGCAACCGGACCACCGAGAGCTCCGCCGAACTGATTCTGACGAAAGTGAACAATTTTGGCAAACTGGTCTTGCGCATCGAAGGCGTCGTTGCGGATGTACTCCCAGGCTGAACCGTGGAACCGGTTGGTGCCGGATTTGGTCACGACGTTGACTACGCCGCCAAGAACGGAGCCGAACTGAGACGAGTCCGTGTGCGAAACGACTTTGAACTCCTGAATCGCGTCCACGATTGGAGGCACGGCGTAGGTGCTGAGAAAGGCGGCGAAGTTATTCATGCCGTCGGTCAGAAAGTAATTGCTGCGGTTGGTTGCTCCATTGATGGATGGGAACGAGAATGCTGCACCCTCAGCGATGGGTGCAGCAAAACCGCCAGTGCGGCCACCCATGCTATTTTGTCCGACGCTGATTGGCGCTACACCGGGGGTTAAGGAGAGCAACTGCGTGAAGTTGCGTCCGTTAAGAGGAAGGTCGTTGACTTGCTTCGTCGCGATCACCGTGCCGAGCTCCGCTGTTGAAACCTGCAGTTGCTCGGCAGTGGCTTCCACGCTCACCACTTCTGCCTCCGCTCCGACCGCCAAGGATACGTCAATAGTGGCTGTCTGGCTTACAGCAAGCACGAAGTCAGAGACCTGCTGAGTGCTAAAGCCCGACGCAGTAACTTTCAGCGTGTAGCGCCCCGGATTAATGTCCGAGAAGACAAAGGCTCCCGAGTCGTTGCTGACGCTGCGGCGCTCGACACCGGTATCGGAATTGCGCAGAATGACCGACGCCTTTATCACGACTGCGCCCTGTTGGTCGCGAACCACCCCGTTGAGCGACGCGGTCGAAAGCTGCGCCCGGGCAGCACCGGTTGAGAAAGCTAGAATGCTGATGAAGCACAGCAGCGTGCGGAAGCGATATACAGGTCCGCGTGAATCGGTCATGGATTCCTCCAGCCTATCTAGAACCTTCGAAGATGAACGATGTTGCAACCCACGGTTTTCAAAGAGGCGCCATTCTAGTATCAAAGTACTAGAAGTTGTCAAGAACTATTTAAGCGCTCGCAGCATAGGGCTGAACTCAATGTAGCCGTGCAATTGGTTGTCTGAGCGCTTATCATGAGAAAGTTCGTCTGCAATGCGCTTTCTCGTGCGGTTCCCTGGGCAGGTTGTAAAGCAGAGCCTCTTGGTGAGATAAAGTACTGGGGCATAACATGTTAACGGCGAGTCGGTCGCCCGATCCCTGATACAACCCAAGCTCACCCAAAGTCGCGCGGGAGAGGTGATCAGCAATCCAGAATGAGAAACCGAGGTACATCTCAGGGCCGAAAACCGGCCTGGAAAGTCAGGTCATTCGCGTGGTTCCCGATTTTCGTCTCTGTTTTCCTCAGAGTTGTTTCCGCCTGTGGACAACCTCCTTCCAACGCGAAAACGACAGCCCAACTCAAGCCGATAGCGTCTGAGCACGTTGCTTCTCTCGCGTGCGCCGAGTGTCACAAAGAGATCTACAGCAAGTACTCGCACACTGGCATGGGACGCTCCATCTCGAGCGTAACTCCTGATAGTTTGAAAGCACTCCCAACTTCCGGTTCGATCGAAGATAGGAACACTGGTTTGCATTTCGATGTTTATGCACGCGACGGGAAGCTGTTTCAGTCAGAGTACGAGCTCGACGCGGACGGGAAGGAAATCTTCCGCGACACTCGACAGCTGGACTGGATTATCGGAGCTGGGGAGAACGGGCTCGGAGGCCTTGTCCGACAGGGCGACTATGTATTTCAAGCGCCGCTGTCTTTTTACTCCAAGGCGCAGCGCTGGGAGCTGTCACCGGGATACGAGCTGGGGAACTCCGGTTTCAATCGGCCGATACTTCCCGGCTGCATTTCTTGTCACAGCGGGCGGCCAAACCCCATGCCTGAGGGCAATGGTCATTTTGCCAATCCGCCATTTTCGGAACTGGCGATCGGCTGCGAGAACTGTCACGGTCCCGGCCTCGCACACGTATTGGCGCATCAGGTAGGATTCGAAAATGATCAGGGCCGCGATCCTTCAATCGTGAATCCCGCTTCTCTCTCCCCTGCCCTGGCCAACAACATCTGCATGTCCTGTCACCAGACCGGAGATGTGCGAGTGCTGAAGCCAGGAAAAGACTACAAGGATTTTCGTCCTGGAACACCGCTCGACGACACACTCTCGATTCTCATGGTTCCCCCGAAGCGCGAGTCTCCGCCGCAACAGGACCTGCTCGAACACTACTACTCGATGACGCTGAGCAAGTGTTATCGCGCGAGTGGCGAGAAGCTGAGCTGCATCAGCTGTCATGATCCTCACGTGGAGCCGACCCGCGATGAAGCGCCCGCATACTTCAAGAAGAAGTGTCTGGCATGTCACACCGAAAAAAGCTGCACAGTGCCGCTTCAGGTCCGCGAACACCGGCAGCCGGCTGATGACTGTGCGGGCTGCCATATGCAAAAGCGCGATGTGCGCGAAATTTCGCATTCCAGCATCACAAACCACAGGATTCTGACGCGCCCCGATGAGCCGTTTCCTGACATCGCGTTTCAGCAGACGACGTTGGCTTTGCCTGATCTGATTCATCTCAATCCGGCACCGGGCAAAAAAGGCACGGTGCCACCGGCGCTGGTGCTGCTGCAAGCCTACGGCGAGCTGGTGGAGAAACATCCGGAATATCTGACCCGCTACTACACCGTTCTTGATCAACTCGAGCGCACGGATCCGGGCGATCCGCTCGTGCAAGGTGCACTCGGCAATCGAGACCTGCATGCCGGCAAATATCAGGAAGCAGTCGAACACTTGCACCGCGCCATCAAGGAAGGACCCGCAAAAACCGTCTTGTACACTGATCTCGCTGACGCTCTTGTGAAACTGGATCGTACGAGCGAAGCAGTTGAGGTTCTGAAGCAAGCGGCGGACCGGGATCCGTTCGATGCGGAGCTGCGAAAGCGGCTGATCGTTCAACTGATTCAAGTAAAGGACTACGTGAACGCCAAGGCGCAAATGGAAGATTACGTCCGCCGCTTTCCCGCGGACTCATTCATGCGTCAACTTCTTGCCAGAGTGCAATCGATGGGGCAGCCGAAATGACGGCGAGGAAGTTCTTCATAGCTGCGTTGGTGGTACTGGCGGCTCCTCTCACGATTTTGTGGGGCGCTGATGCCGGGCGCATTCAATTCGAAAATCGGCAAAAGAATTCGGGGATTAGTTTTGTCCTCGACAACGGCACGCTTCCCGACAAGCCAATGATCGATGGCATACCGGGCGGAGTCGCGCTTCTCGATTACGACAATGACGGCTATCTGGATATCTTCTTCACCAATGGCGCCAGTCTGCCAGGACTTGTGAAACAGGGCGACAAATTTTCGAACCGCCTATACCACAACAATCACGACGGCACTTTCACGGACGCGACCGATCGCGCCGGATTGCGCGGCGATGGCTACAGCGTTGGCGCCGCCGCGGCCGACTACGACAACGACGGCTTTGCGGATCTCTACGTCACCGGTTTTGACCGCAATTTCCTTTACCACAACAACGGCGACGGTACCTTCACCGATGTGACGACTAAAGCGCGTGTTTCCGGCGTTTCCTCGGCGGGGAAAAAACTGTGGGGCATCTCCGCTGCGTGGTTGGATTACGACAACGATGGCAAACTCGACCTGTTTGTGACCAACTATCTTGACTGGTCGTTTGCGAATTCGCGGGTTTGCGGTCCACCGGGGAAGCGAATCTCCTGCTCTCCGACTCTCTACAAAGGAGAGCCAAATATTCTTTACCGCAACAATGGCAATGGCACCTTTACCGATGTCTCAGAAGTCATGGGCATCTCCCGGCACATCGGAAAAGGAATGGGCGTCGCTGTTGCGGACTACAACGATGACGGTTGGATGGACATCTTCGTCGCCAACGACAACGACAGAAATTTTCTTTTCAAGAATCGCAACGGACACGCGTTTGACGAAGTCGGTGTCGAGTCGTTTGTCGCCTACACCGACAATGGCGTGCCCGTTTCAAGCATGGGCGTGGATTTTCGCGATTGGAACAACGACGGCAAACCCAGCCTCATCATTACCGCTCTCGGCGGCGAGACCTATCCGCTGTTCCGGAACGAAGGCAACGGCTTTTTCAGCTACGAAAGCTACAAGGCGGGCATCGGATTCCGCAGCTTCAAGATGAGCGGCTGGGGCGCCGGCATGCAGGACTTCGACAATGATGGCTACAAAGACTTATTCACCGCCAACTCGCACGTGAGTGAGAATGCTGATTCAGACGGGCAGCAACACTATGCGCAGGCGAACGCCGTTTTTCGGAACATGCACGACGGCACGTTTCAGGACGTGAGCGGCGATGTTGGCTCTGGCATGCAGATTCGTGCTGCCCACCGCGGGTGCGCGTTCGGCGATCTCAACAACGACGGAAAGATCGATGTAGTAGTTTCGGCTATTAGTAGTCCGGCGGAACTGCTTTACAACACCTCAACTGGCGGAACTCACTGGATTCTGATCAAGACTGTGGGGGTAAAAAGCAATCGTGACGGTATCGGAACACGAATCAAATTAACGGCAGAGTCAGGCCTCGTGCTGTACAACCACGTCACGACAGCTGGAAGTTACGCGAGTTCAAACGATCCGCGCGTTCACTTTGGACTGGGAGCAGACGCGGTCATCAAGGAGATCGAATTGAAGTGGCCAAGTGGGATAGTGCAGGCTCTGCACAATGTGAAGGCCGACCAGATCCTAACGGTGACGGAAGAATGAAGGCATGAGAGCTGCATTTTTATCACTGCTGTTTCCCGTGTGCTTCACATGGCCAGCCTTCGCTGGCCCGTGCTCTGGCGCGGAGGCGCAATTAGCACAGGTTTCAAAGGCCTTGACCCTCAACGCCGTTGATACGGCCGAGAACACTCTGAGTGCCCTAAGCGCTTTCTACCCTGACTGTCCTGAAATTGTTCTCCACCAGGCGCGCCTCGCACAGGCTAAAGGAAGCGCCAACCAGGCCGCCGAGCTGTACTATCGCTACACCGACACTGATCCGAATGACTCGCGGGGCCTTGCTTATTTCGGACGGTTCTTTCTCGAGCAGCATGATTACATGCGCGCCGACGCACTCTCGGCGGCAGCGATGGACAAAAATCCAGATGATCCGGCCGCCTTGGCATTGCGAGGACAGGTACTAGTGATGAAGGGACAATCGTCCGAGGGGCAGGCTCTGTTGGAAAGAGCTACTAAGCTTGATCCAAATGATCCCGAGGCGCAATTCCAGCTGGGCACGATTTATGACAAGGCCAAGGTTGCCCCCAAAGCTGTGGAACACTTTCGCAGAGCTGCGACCCTGAATCCGCAAGACGCCAAAGGATGGGACTATCTAGCCTTGAACCTCGAACCACTTGGAGACTTGGATGGCGCTGAGCAGGCGTACCGAAAAGGCCTGCAGGTGAACGAGGGCGGCCGATATCACGACGCTTTTCTCGATTACAACTACGGTCGATTTCTTGCAAAGCGCAACGACCTGGCCGCCAGTAAACAACATTTGGATCGCGCCGTACAATCGGTTCCTGAGATCCGCGCGGTGTGGTACGAACGCGCCAGGCTCAATCTGCGGATGCAGGATTATCAGCAGGCACGCACGGACGCAGAAAAAGCCGCTGCGTGCAAGCAGCAGGGCGGAATCATTGATCTCCAAATCTACAGTCTACTAAGCCAGGTGTACGCGCGACTGGGCGAAACCGGACTTGCAAAAAAATACATGGATCTGACTCGCGAAACGCCTCCTCCAGTTCGCGGAGAACAACGGTAGCGTGCCCTCAAAGATAAATCGCCGGTCGTTTCTGCTGAGTGCTCTCGCTGCCGCTCCCGCCGTCAAATTGCTGGGTGCAACGCCGGCATCTGCGACTCCACCGCTCTTTGAAGATGTGACAGCAAAATCCGCCATTCGGTTTAAGCACGAATCTAGCCGCACCAGCCAGAAGTATCTTCCGGAGTCCATGGGTGCCGGAGTCGCTATGTTCGACTACGACAACGACGGATGGCTCGACCTGTTTTTTGTGAATGGAGCAAAGATCTTGGATCCGATGCCACGCGGCAGTTCGCCGGACAAATCCGATTCGCGTTACTGGAACCGGCTGTATCACAATAATGGCGACGGCACCTTTACCGACGTCACTGAAAAAGCCGGTCTACAAGGGCGCTTTTACGGTATGGGGGTCGCAACCGGCGACTTCGACAACGACGGCAACGTTGACCTTCTGGTGACGAACCTCGGCGGAAATATTCTTTATCACAACAATGGCGACGGGACTTTCACCGATCTCACTGCCAAGGCGGGCGTCGGCGGCAGCGGATGGTGCACAGGCGCGTGCTTCGTCGATTACGACCGCGATGGCCGGCTCGACCTAATCGTCACACGGTATGTGGAGTGGGACTTCAGCTCCAACATTTATTGCGGGGAGCATAAGCCCGGCTATCGGGCTTACTGCCACCCCGATCAATTCAACGCCATCACACATCTAGTTTTTCACAATAATGGTGATGGGACATTCACGGATGTCTCTAAGAAGTGCGGCGTCGGGGGTTCCCCAGGCAAAGGGCTGGGTGTCGCGATTGATGATTTCGATGGCGACGGCTGGCCTGACATCTTCGTCGCCAACGATTCAGTCGCGGAGCAACTCTTCCGCAATAACCACGATGGCACTTTCACGGAAGTGGCTTTGCTCTCAGGACTGGCCTACGACCAGAACGGCCACGCGTTTGCCGGGATGGGTGCTGATTTCGGCGATTACAAAAATAGTGGCTGGCCTGCGGTGTTCGTGAACGCTCTCGCCAATCAGAAATACAGGCTTTTCCGCAATGACAAGGGAACCTTCGACGACGTCACTGATTCAATCGGTCTGGGTGCTTCGACCATGTCCCATTCCGGTTGGGGGGCAAAATGGATTGATTATGACAACGACGGTTGGCTTGACCTCTTTGTCGCTCAAGGCCACGTCATGGATAACATCCAACTCACCGAGCCGACACTACGGTATCTCGAGCCCCCCTTGCTACTGAAAAACGAGCAAGGTCGCTTCTCAGCCGTTTTAAGGCAGAGCGACTCCGTTTTCAAGACACCTGTAGCGGCTCGAGGCGCTGCTTTCGGTGACCTCGACAATGACGGCTTGGTTGACATTGCAATCAACTGCAACGATGGACACGCGATCATCTTGCATAATCGGGGTGGCATCGGAAATCACTGGCTCATGCTGAATCTAATCGGCACGTCCAGCAACCGCGACGCAATCGGTTCGAAGCTTCGGCTCGTGACCGACAGTGGGCAGCAGCAGACTCGTTTTGTCAGTACAGGGGGAAGCTACATCTCCGCCAGCGACAAGCGCGCGCATTTCGGGCTGGGCCCTTCGAAGAAACTTCAGCTGATCGAGATCACGTGGCCGAGCGGAATTGTGCAGCGTCTCGAATCGGTTTCGGCCGATCAGATAGTCGCGGTGAAAGAGCCTTCTCGCGAGCTAAGCGATTTGTAGATGCGGCAGCACGTCAGGGCTGTGTCTAGCCCACTCCAATTTTGAAACGTGGTCGGGTTTTTCTCACGTACTCGTGGCTCATCGCCGGCTCGCCATCACACTCGATCGCAATCACTGTGGCCGGCTCGTCCGGGGCAGTCGCCGGAAGTCCGGTAATCCTCAAGGACAAATCGTCTTGCGTGAACGTCAGCGGTTTGTCGCCAACCAGAAGCCGCACGGACTTCACCTTCGTCCTCCAGCCGCCAAATGAGATCACCGAAGGCGGCTGATAGAACGTAAGCCATTGCTCGACGGGTGTATCCCCGGGCCAATAGGTAACGTGCGCATACGCCGTGTTTCCACGCTGTGTGAAGTTGGCATAGACGTGCCACTCGAAATTGTTGCGCTCGGTCCCGTAGATCGCAGCGCCGTTTTGCGAAGTCCATTTCCACCGTCTGGCTTGGGACCGATATTCAGCAGATAGTTGCCGCCACCACGAGCGCAGGTGATCAGATTGTTGACGATCGTCTTCGGCGTTTTCCAGTTGTCGTCTGCCTTGTGGAATCCCCAACTGTCGTTGAGAGTCATGCAAGTCTCCCACGCGCGTCCCTTGTCGGCGGCGCGGATCTCCTGCTCGGGCGTCGAGAAATCTCCCGGCAATCCGTTGCGGTTATTCACAATAATGTCCGGCTGAAGCTGAAAAACCATGTCGTTCATCTTCTGCGACTCCCACTGCTCGGGCGTCAGCGGCCAGTCAACGTCGTACCACAGGATGTCGATCTTTCCGTAGTTGCTCATTAGTTCACGAATCAGTCCATGCGTGTAGGCGTCGAACCGCTGTCGTGCCGCTTCGTCGGTTGCGCAGCGCGCCCCATCGGGATGGTGCCAATCCATGAGCGAGTAGTAGAAGCCAACACGCAGCCCCTCTGCCCGCGCAGCTTCCACAAACTCGCGCACCAGATCCCGGCCCGCAGCCTGCTTCGGTGCACAGTAGTCGGTGAGCTTGGTGTCGAAATTACAGAAGCCTTCATGGTGCTTGGTCGTCATCACCATGTACTTCTGTCCCGCTTGCTTGGCTAGCCTCGCCCAGTCGCGCGCTGCATTTGGCTTCGGATTGAAGTGCTTTGCGAGCAGCTCGTATTGCGGAATCGGGACGCCTTCAACTTCCATCGCCCACTCATGGCGGCCGATGACACTGTACAGTCCCCAGTGAATGAACATGCCAAACTTGGCTTCGTGCCACCACTTCATGCGACGCTCGTGATCCGGCGGTGTTCCGGGCTGCGGCGTAGGCTTGGTCGTGTCCCCTTCCTGTGCGACGACCAGGGGCGCAGATGCCGCGAGTCCTGCGCTTGCCGCCATCATCTTCAAATAATTTCGTCTCGATATTCCGCTGTTCATGACCGTCGCCTCTCACGTATGGAATTTGTGCGATCCCAACCGCACGAACAGGGATTGTACTCTGGCATGTCAAGCCGGAAGTGAGGTTCAGCGTGTGAACTATGTCCTGCGAACAAGGCAATTCGACTTTGTTACACCGATTCTGCTGGCCGCGGCTTTTGCATTGCGTGGTACAGTACCAGACCTATGCATTCGGATCTGAACCAGAATGCCGCTGCAGCACGCGGGCTGCTGAAGGAGAGCGTTGCACAGCGTCTGCGGGAAGAGATTCTCGCCGCAAGAATTTCTCCTGGAGAAAAAATCGTCGAGGGTAAGTGGGCACGCGAGTATGGAGTCGCTCAGATCTCAGTCCGCGAAGCCCTGAATATTCTCGCGACACAAGGCTTCGTGACCAAAGGGCACGGACGCAGCGCGCGCGTGCTGAAACTTCAGAAAGCTGACATCATCCACATTTATCAAGTGCGGGGAGCTCTGGAAGCACTGGCGGCGCGGCTAGTCACGGAAGACAAACTTCCCGTCGACGACATGGAAGCTGCCTTCAACAACATTCGTGATTCCGTTAACACAGGTGATCTGCGCCAAGTCATCGAGAGTGTTCAGCACTTTCATATGCTCTTACTCGAGAAACCCCGCAACTCCGTCCTGCGGGACTACGGGCGTCGGCTCCTGGTGCCACTTTACGCATTTACGTTGATGAGGGCGTTGGTCAAGAAGGTCGACACCGGCCCGTGGGAGAGACAACTTGGACTGCATCGCCTGATTATTGACGTACTGCGACAGGGCAATCCCTATCTCGCCGAGCAGACGCTGATTCATGTGACAAATTCATTCCTCCAGGCGGCATTGGAAGTCTGGGCGCAGTAGCTATTTCTTGCGCCGGAGTTTTGAGGAGACATGACATTCGCGATCGTGATGGGGCTTGCTGCCGTTGTGGTTGCCGGTGTGCTACAAGGCCTGTTTGCAGTCCCGATGAAGTATGCGCCGCGCTGGAACTATGAACACATATGGCTGACTTACAGTCTGGCCGGGATGGTCGTGCTGCCCTGGATTTTGACCACCGCGACCGTGCCGCACTTGGCCGAAGTCTATTCACTCACGCCAGCGCTGGCACTCGTTCGCATCGCGGGCTTTGGAATTTGCTGGGGAATTGGATCGGGGCTGGCGGGATTAGGGATGAATCGTCTCGGGATCGGTCTCGGCATGGCGATCATCCTCGGATTGAGTGCGTCACTGGGATCGCTAATTCCGTTACTCATCCTCACACCTCAGCAGTTGCACACACATCAAGGGCGCACGTATCTCGCTGGTACTGTGATTATGCTTGTGGGAATTGCGCTGTGCGCGCGTGCGGGAATGCTAAGAGATGCCGCCCGTAAGCGAGGCGAATCTCTGCCTCCCCGGTCATTTGTTGCCGGATTCATTGTTTGCTGTCTTTCGGGACTGTTTTCGTCAGCTCTGAATTTCTCTTACGCATTCGGTGGTGAGGCGGTGGAACGCGCGCGCGCTCTTGGTGCAAGTCATCTGTGGAGCACTGGAGTAGTGACTGCTCTAGCGGTTTCCGGAGGCTTTATCGCAAACCTGGCTTATTGCGGTTATCTCCTGCGCAAGAACCACACACTAGGAAAATTCACCGGCGATGGCGCAGGCACCGGATGGTTGTGCGGTGTGCTCATGGGTTTCTTGTGGTTTGGCGGTCAGTCGCTGTACGCGGTCGGCATAACCCGGATGGGCGTATTGGGAGTAGTGATCGCTTGGCCTTTGCTCATGGGCATGATCATCGTCACCAGCAACGCAGCCGGAATATTGACTGGTGAATGGAACGACGTTTCGAGCGCAACCAGACGTTTTCTTGCCTTTGGCATGCTGATTATTCTAGCGGCGCTAGGAGTTCTGGCGATGGCGCAACAAGCAGCGTGAACACTCTACCGCCTATAGCCCAGTTCGGCTCCGCCGCTCACTGGAAGAATGCAGCCGGTAATGAAGCGTGCCTTGTCGGATAGCAGGAATACGGCAGCGTCCGCGATCACGTCGCCCCGAGGGCAGTCCCCAAGCACGTGAATGTCGTTAAGATACCTGCGAATGCTTGCCGGATCTTTTTGCTCTGCGCACCATTGCTCCAGCATCGGCGTCCACACTCCCGCCGGGCAGATCGCATTCACGCGAATGGAGTAGCGCGCATAATCGGCCGCCATCGCCTTCGTGAGTGAAATCATCCCTCCCTTGGTTGCAACGTAGGCGGCGTGGTCCTGCTGGCCGATCAATCCGACCATGCTTGCAGTGTTAAGGATCGTTCCTTTGCTGGAGCGGAGAGCGTCGAAGGCGTACCGCGTGGTCCAATAAACGGACTTCAAGTTATTCCGCTGCAGGTTGTCCCACTCTTCCTCGGTGGTTTCGTGTAGCGGTTTGGACGGGCTGGAGATGCCAGCGTTGTTGTGCACGGCGTCAATTCGGCCAAATTCTTCCAGCACGCCAGCGATCGCTGACCTCACAGCCTCGCCATCAGAGACATCCGCTTGCAGGGCGATACCCGTCGAATCTAGCTCTGTTGCCGTGCGCTGAGCGGCTGTGAAATCCCGGTCAACAATTGCGACCGTCGCCTTTTCGCGCGCGTAAGCAAGAGCACATTCGCGCCCAATGCCATCGCCTCCACCGGTGACGACTACTACCTTCCCTTCAAGATCCCGCGGCATGCAATTTTTCCCAATCAATCTTCGAAAAACTCAATGCATATATAAACTCAATGCATATATAAAGGAAGCGCTCGAAGCAACGCGCCAATTTTGAGCCAAGTGCGAAGTAAGTGCTCAGATTTGCGAGGAGTGATACTATAACTCCCGCTCTAACGCCGTCAACCAAAGTTTAAGCGCTTGAAAGCGGTCGTCGGCCTCGAAAAGCCCGCTCGCGCCGTGCTTTCGAGTCGGAAAAGGGAAGGGAGACAGCCCACGTGAAGACAACTCCTGCTTCGGACAATTACCGGGCGTATAAACTTGACAGCAGCCGCCGAGACTTCCTTAAACTCGCGGCGGTCGTCGGTTCGCTGCCGCTGCTCCCAAGCGCGGCGTTCGCTTCAATCTTTTCCGACGAGCGCACCGCGTGGTACCGGAACGCCAAGTTTGGCATGTTCATACACTGGGGCCCGTATTCGCTCGCGAGCGTCGAAGCGTCGTGGCCCATCATGACACCAAAGCCGGGCGGCATCACCGAAGCGGAATATGTTGAGTTGCCGAAGCGATTTAATCCGCAAAATTTCGATGCGCGCGCGCTTGTAGACTTGGCACGCTCTGCCGGTCAGCAATACGTGGTGTTTACCACCAAGCATCACGACGGCTTTTGCATGTTCGACAGTTCGTATACCAGCTACAAGATCACCAATACTCCTTACAAAAAGGACATCGTGCAGCAGCTTTCTTCAGCATGTAAAGAGGCAGGCATGCCGCTCGGCTTTTACTATTCGCCTCCCGACATGCATCACCCCGCGTTTCGCGACACTTCCAAGCCGACCTCAACGAACTGGTATGGCGAACCCATGCGGCCTGAGTGGCCGCTTTATCTCGATTACATGCAATTGCAGTTGACGGAGTTGCTCACCAGGTACGGGCCGGTTGTGCTGATCTGGTTTGACGGCTTGCATGACCAGCAGAAATACGACGGCCAGCGCTTCATCGAACTCATACGACACCTGCAGCCGGCAGCGCTGGTGAATGATCGTATTGGTGTACCGGGAGATTATGTGACCCCGGAGCAGTTCATCCCCACAGGCATTCCGACGAAGGATGTCCACTTCAATGCCGTAGACACAAGCATCAACCAGAAACTCAAGTCCGCAGTTCCGAAGGCCGAGGACTTCCAGCTTTGGGAGACCTGTATGACCATCAACAATCAATGGGCATACAACGCCAACGATAGGGACTTTAAATCGGCGCAATTTCTGATTCGAGGATTGGTTGAAGTTGCTAGTCGTGGAGGAAATTTCTTGCTCAATGTTGGGCCGCGCCCCGACGGAACAATCCAACCGGAGTTTCAGGAACGGTTGCGCGCCATCGGTGACTGGCTCTCCGTTAACGGTGATTCGATTTACGGCACGACCTACGGGCCGGTGCAGGGAATGCCTTCGATTCGCACAACTGCAAAAGACAACAAGATATTCATTCACGTCATCGAGTGGCCAACTGCAGAGCTGGAAATCAACGATATCAAGCCAAAAGTAGTCTCCGCGCGCCTATTGGCCACGGGGCAATCGCTGAAGTTCACCCAAACTGAAGAAAAGCTAAAGTTAGAATTGCCGTCGCGAATGCCTGATGCCAATGTCACGACGATTGCTTTGATGACGTTGTGATTCACATGCCATTGGGTTTTGTACAACTGTTTCGACGTTACTTTTTAGTGGCGCTCGCGTGCGATGGCTTCCAGGCTGATAGTTGCTGCCCCGCCCATTCGGCACTTTTTTCGACGTGGCACAGCAAGCAGGCGTTTGGACTTTCTTCCTTCCCGAATCGCTTTGTCATTTCGGCATTGGGAATGTCATCAATCTGGTGGTAGCGCGCCTGGAACAGCAGGGCATCCATAATGCGAGGCATGTGACAGGAGACGCACCTGCTGGCTTCTGATTCCGCCGGATGGCGCGAATGCTGGGTGATCGCGACCGGATCTCTGAACTGGTTGTGACAACCAGTGCACATCAGATCCGGTTGATCGCGGAATCTTAGCGATGTTGGATTCGAAGCAGAATCGTGGCCGTGAGGATCATGGCAAGTCCCGCAGCTGACTTCGGCTTTTTTGAAACATCGAGAGCGTTCCAGGGCTTCAACTATGAACGTTGTTTGCCGAAATCGCCCGTCTTTGTAAAAGCCCTTTCGTGAGAACTCGCCGAATGGCTGCCGCAAGCGGTCCCCGAAAAACTCTCCAGAAGAAATGTAGTTCAATTCGCCATCGGGCCCAGGATTGCGGATCGCCGATTGCGTGTGGCATTGCGCGCAAATCGCCACAAATTTCCGGCTGTCGATTTTATGGAAATTCACCGGTGGGTCCAGCGGCTCCTTCGGATGGTACTCATGATCACTCATTTCTAAGACGTGTCCGCCGGAGGGGCCATGGCACATCTCGCAATCGACTCCCGGCTCCTTAAATTCCACATCGTTGACGTCGAAGCCGCCGCGCTTAACATTCCGCAACTGGCTGGTATGGCACACGGCGCAAATTGCCTGGTAGCTAGTCGAGGCATCAAGCCTCTCCCAGGTGCGCGGGTCAGCGCGCTCGCTTCCTGGGCCGTCAATCACCTTCCAGAAATTAACCCACTGCTTGTGCAGCACATTGTATTGAATCGGAAATACATGAATTTCACCGTTGGGAAGTTTCGTGGCATAAGCCTGTTCGAATTTTGATCCTATGGTGTAGTCAACACGATAGGTGTGCCACTTGCCGTCAGACTGCAAGATGTCGAAGTAGTGGCGATTTTCGCGTACGGCCATTCTGGCAAAGAGATGGCGATCCAATGCGCGCTTCAGTTCGAACTTCCCGCCCTGATAGTCTGTTTCATCGCCGAGATAGAACTCATTGTTGTTCTTGAAATCTCCTATGATGTTTTGCGGAGCATAAGGACGAAACATCTTCGCCATGCCGCTTTCCGACCAGTGCTGGTAGATTTCGGCATGACACGCGCGACACGAATCGGAACCGAAGTAGGACATCGCTGCGGGCCGTGCTGGGACTTTTGTTTCTGTCGCATTGTTCGAACTCTCAAGCGCCGTTGTCCATCGATCTCCTGCCTGTTGCGCGAAGGTCTCGAACGAAACGGTTGGGTTGGGATAAAGCAGACGATATATCGCCTGAAGACTCTCCAGGGCTTTGGGAGTAAGCTCACCACCGCCGTGGTATGCTGCGGCAAAATTGCTGCTGGCCTCCAGCGTTTTCCCTGAACTGAATTGCGCCAGCCCCAGCACATAGGCAATCTCTAGGTCCTGACTATTGAAATGCCGTGCGTCGAGCAGCGCTGCCTCGGACTTCTTTAGAAATTGTTTCCGCCTTTCGCCCGCTGGTTGCGCCAGCGCTTCTTGCAAAAGAGCGCGGCCTTTTGCAAAATTTGCTGTTGATTTGAGCCGTTGCTTCACATTTGGCCAGTCTTCCTCGCGAACTGAAGCCGCCCTGGCGAAGCGATCGAGGTCGCCTACTGCCTCATCCGCATGGCCAATAGCCGCGGAGTTCAGATGTTGACGCGCTTCTACGTCCGCAACCGGAACCAGCAGCAATGGATTCTCGGGAAGCAGCGCTAACGATAGTCGCGCATAACCCAGCCCCTGCTCATATTCGGCGAGATCGAAGCAGCCGCGAGCTGCGACTTCATACGCTTGCGCCAGAAACCCCGATTGTGGGAACTGCGCGATGAAAGCTTCGGCCCGCGCACGCATCTCTCCTGGCGACGCTGGTTTGAAGAGTTGCAAGAATGCAGAGCGCTCCGCGGAATCAGTTATCTCATCGGCGATTGAAGCCAAGTTACGTTTCTGCAGGGACGGAACTGAATCGATGTCTTGAGCAACTAGATAAGTCAGCGACCAGAGCAGAATGGCGATGACCCGCAACCGCTGAAACATGGCTCTACACTCTACAACACTTCATCTCTGAGCAGTCTGCGCGATGCGAATTGCTTTGTCGATATCCGGGTCCGCGGGCGTGAGCTTTTTTGCTTCGCCCAGTTCCTGGAGTCCATTTTTTGTGTCGCCTGAATGGAGGTAAATGAGCCCAAGATCCTTGTGCAACTGGCCAAGCGCGGTGCAGCCACCGCAGACCTGGATCCCTTCTTTCAATTGTGAAATAGCTTGTGGCCAGTCGTGCGCGGCGGCGGATGCTAACGCAAAGTTCCCTAAAGTCTGGGCCCGATCCATGATTTGTTTCTGTGCCTGCAGGGCCTCAAAGCGCGATTGCAGGCGCTTGGACTCTTCAGGATCAGATTGCGCCAGCTGGCGCGAGAGGTTGTAAAGCGCTTCGGCGTGCTCAGGATTGATCTCAGTCACCTTCCGCCATTGCGCAATTGCCCCGGTCCGATCTCCGGTGTGCAGAAG
>WNGA01012536.1_pt1 | contig 19603 bp, 17 predicted proteins | sample 5400061 | NCBI WGS metagenome assembly WNGA01 (sample SAMN13153366, study PRJNA577476) | soil metagenome | isolation source: 100 cm soil or saprolite under grassland replicate 2 | place: USA:California | collected 2016-06-15
GTTCGGTGGCTACGAGCTTGCGCCGCTGGGGCGCGTCAACCACCTATTCGCCTACACGGGCGTCTTAGCACTGATTACAGAAGCGGATTAAAACGCGGAAGAATTGGAGTATTGGAGTAATGGTTTGTGCAGCACTCCAACCGAGCCGGTCTTTAGGGGCTATCGTCCGATCCGCTTGCGCTTGTTGTTGAGATAATCGACGACGATATAGTTGCCCATTTGGTCCGGCGTGGTGTAAAAGACGCGACCGGTATTTAAGCGCGATAACTGGTCAATAAAACCCTGTCGGTAAAAATCGGAGCCGAGCATGAAAGTGTTGATCTTGATTCCCACCTGAGTGCAACGCTTCACCTCTTTGAGCGTTTCGTGAACGATGCGGCTGTGGAGCAACGCGGAGCCCCAACCGCTATGGAGACGCCCGCCGCGGTCGAGTGTCGCCGCCGTGGGCTCGCCGTCGGTGATGAGGATGATCTGGCGGTTGGCGCTTCGATTCGATCCGAGCAATTGACGGGCGTAGCGCAGCGCCTCTTTGATATCGGTGCCGTGTTCCATGAAGTAAGTCAGCGACACGATTGACGGCAGATCTTCAGCGTGGATCAGCTTGGCGTTAGAGCGGAAGGCCACGAGATGGAGCGTGTCCTGTGGATACTTGGTTTGGATCAGCCGATGTAACGCCAGCGCGACTTTCTTTCCGGCGTGCAGCGCGTCGTTCATCAGCATCGAATAGCTGACATCGATCAACAACGCTGTTTCGCTCACTGTCGAAAACTCGACGCGGTGTACGGAAAAATCATTTGGCGCAATTCTCAATGGCTCGCCCTTCTTGCGTTTCCCCAGCGCATTGAGCAGCGTCTCGCCGATATTGACGTTCAGCGGATCACCATATTCGTAGAGCTTGGTTTCCTCCATGCGGTCGCCCTGTGAGCCCCGAGAAGAGATCGCGTGATTGCCCCAGCGGCCCTTGTTGAGCATGTGGAAGATCTCGCGCAAGGCCTTGTCGCCGATTTTTCTGATTCCCTTCGGCGTCAAGCGAAGCCCGTGGTTGGTCCGGACGATATAACCCTCATCTTCGAGGGTCTGCTCGACGCTCTGCAGGTATTTGAGATGTTCGTAAGCCTCGTCGCCAAGCAGCTCGCGCAACTCATCGAGATTGAGCTCGGATGGATCGCCCATGCCGCGCTGGCCCCAGCGGAGAAATCGTTCGAGCCCGCGCATCTGACCGAGGATCTGTCCCGCTTCGCCCATGCCCATGCGCTGCGAGCCCTGAAAAGGAAACTGGTTCAGAAGCTGTTCCAGCTGCTGCATCTGGTTCATCATATCGCTTAGTTGCTGCAGCTGTTCTTCAGTCATCGAGTTGAGGTTTTCCAACATGCTTTCGAGATTGCCGATGGCGGCGTCCATCATGCTGGGCAGATTCTTAAGAAAATTCTCGTCTTCCAAGAGCTTTTGCATCCGGTCCAGCATGTCCATCAGGGACTGTGGATCCTGACCACTCATGTTCGGCTGCCCGCGCGTGCCCCGTTCACCGATCTGGTTCTGCAGGCGGTTTCTCAGCTCCTGGTAACGCTGATAAGCCTCCTGCATTTTCTGGTTCATTTCGTCCATGCGATCGGCGTATTTGCCGGACATGCGCTCCATAAAGTTGCGCATCTGCTCGTGGTAGGCCTCGAGCTTCTCGGCCAAACTATTCAGTTTATCAGTGAGAGCTTGTTGTTGCTGTGGGGTGAGCTTGAAAGAATCGGGAGAATACTTGTTGAGCAGTTCGCGCCGTTTCTCCTCCGCTTCGCGCAGAAAATCGCGCATACCTTTGACTGACCGTTGTCCGTCTTCCGACGTAAAGCCCCGACGCATCAGATCGCGCAGCGCGCGTCGGACGCCTTCCTCTTCTAACAAATGGTCCGAAAGATGTTTGAGTAAATCATCCGTGGTGGGAAACAGAACCTCCTGCGTCCCATCCCACTGGGTATAGCGATGGACTCTCATTTGTTTTCGAATATATCGCAGTTTGGCGCTGTTTCAAACCCCAAAGTGAGATATCGAGAGCAATGCCCTGTTGACCGGCAGCCTGGTTAGACCCTTTGGAATTGGTTATGAGTTCGTATAGAAATAGGAGAGTTGCCGGTAAATTATGAACGCTTACGATTACGTGATCATCGGCGCCGGTTTTGCCGGCGCCGCGACCGCTTACCATCTGACGCGACGCGGCGTCAGCAATGTCCTGCTTTTGGAGCAGGAGAGTATCCCAGGATTTCATTCGTCCGGCCGCAATGCTGCGATGATGCGCCAGTGTGTACCCGATCCGGATTTGGCGAAGCTGACGCGTGACGGCGCGGCGTTTTTGCGCAATTTGCCGAGCGACTGGCCCGAACCGGTAAGGTTCAAACAAAATGGCTCGCTGCTCCTGGGGACCGGCGACGGTTGGCGCAAGCTTCAGAAGGATGCCGAGGTCGGTCAATCTCTCGGGATCGATGTCGAATGGTGGACGCCGGAGCAGGCCAAGCGCCATGTGCCGGTGCTCGATGAGGCGGAGTTCGATGGCGCGGCGTGGTGCGCCAGCGACGGCATCATCGATATTCACGCGCTCCTTTCGGGATATTTAAAAGCGGCGACAAGCAAGGGTGTCAGGATTCGCTATGGCAGCCGCGTTCAGGCGATTCACTCAGTGACGGGCCGGGGGGTTGAACTGATCACCGACAGCGAAACCATCCATGCCAACGTGATTGTCAATGCCACCGGCGCTTGGGCTAACGTCATTGCCAAGATGGCGGGCGCACGGGAGTTGCCCTTGCGACCTTGTCGACGCCACCTCTTCGTGTCACCGCCGATTGATTGGGTCGATCCAAGCTGGCCATTTGTCTGGGACGTGACGCACGACATTTATTTTCGGCCGGAGGGCAACGGTTTGCTGCTCTGTGCTTGCGACCAGCAGGAGTTGTCACCCGGTGATCCGCCAGTAGACGAAAGTGTAAAGGAGCTGCTGGCAGAGAAGATTGAACGATTCATGCCGGCTCTTTCCAGGGTCAGTATCAACAAGAGTTGGGCGGGTTTTAGAACTTTGACGCCGGATGGGCGATTTGTGATCGGTTGGGATCCGCGGATTGAACATTTTTTTTGGATCGCCGGACTGGGCGGACATGGCATGACGACAAGTTCAGCTGTGGGCGAATTGGCAGCTGATCTCCTTATCGCTGGGCCGAATAAAAAAGCTGCGCCATTCTCACCGGAGAGGTTCGCGGATTGAGAACAATCCATGTCATTGCACACTTGTGATGAGACAACGTCGTGAAATCACGCTGATGGAGTATTGGAGTGCTGGAGTAACGGGATGATGCCGAGGATGGTGATTTTACTTTTCGTTTGCTGGCTGTTCGCCGCTGAAGACGCGACGGCTGCCCAACCTGTTAAAATTCGAATCTCTTACTCCAGCCGTAGCAACTCCAACACGCCATTCCAGATCGCCATCAACAAAGGCTTCTTCGCTGAAGAAGGCATGGAGGTGGAATTGATCCAGGTCAATCCGCGGCTCGGCCCGACTGCCGTCATCAACGGCGATCTCGATTTCACGACGACGTTCGGCACCACGCTGCGCGCCATTATCGGCGGCTTCCCGATAAAATTCGTCGCTGTGTCTGTGAGAAAATCAGAACATTTTCTTGTCGTGCGACCTGAGATCAAGGAGATCCGCGACCTCAACGGCAAGAAGTTGGGAGTGGCGACACTGTTCGGTTCGGACCAGCGGGCGGCGGAGGAGATGATCCGCGGCAAGGGGTTTTCTCCAACAATGATCAAACCGGTGGCGCTCGGCGAAGCGCCGGTGCGCGCGCAAGCTTTGCGCAGCGGCGTGGTGGAGGCGGTTTCGGTTTCGCCACCCTTCGATCTCGCTCTCAAGGCGGAGGGCTTTCGCGTTCTGGCCGGGCCGCAGGATGTGGAGATCGCGCTGCCGACGTCCGGCCTCGCGGTGTCAAATCGCACACTCCAGCAGAATCCGCAATTCGTCAAACGGGCCGTACGCGCGCTGATGAAATCGCACCGTTATGTTTTCGAAAACAAGAAGGAGATCGTGCCTTTGATGATCCGCTACCTTGCCCAGACGCCGGAAGTGGCGGAGCGATCGTATGATCTGCTGCTGATTTCCCTTAGCCGCAACGGCGAGATTACGGATCAGGAGTGGGATATCCTGACGGAAAAGAAAAAGACGGCGGATGAGGTGCGAGATTTTTCGCTCCTTCGCGAAGTGCAAAAGGAGCTCAAAATTAAGTAGACAGCGCGACCGAGGATGACGAAAAGTAGCCGCGCGGTAGGTGAATCATGACTTTGAAGATTGACTTGGGAAAAAAGTATCCGGCCGATCACGCGAAAGCGATCGTCGATCAGCTTTATTCACTAGTGCGTGAACGCTGGGAAACGAAGGTCAACCAGAGGCCATTCATGCAGCAACTCATGGCGGGAACATTACCACTCAACGTGCTGCAGACGTTTTTCCGCAACTGGGGTGCGTACACGATCGAAATCAACACGCTCACGGCCTGCACTTATCACCGGAATATTACGTTCCTGAAAGTAAACCGCGATCTCATGGGGCCTATCGGCGAGAAGATCGCGGACGAATTCATTCATCCGAAACCGCCGGGCCACTTTCTGGTCATGTTGCGAACGGCCGAAGCGTTCGGCCTTACTGAAGAAGAAGTTTTCACGACGCCGATGCTTTCAGAGTTTCGCGGTAAAATCGATTTCATGCGGAGTATCGTTTACGAAGGAACGGCGGCGGAGTGGTACGCCGCAGTCACCACTGAGGAGCAGATCGGCCACTGGTCGGCGGTCTGTTACAAAGCGCTGACGACGCATTACGGCTTCGACCGCGACAAGGCGACGTACTTTGCCACCCACGTCGAAGCCGATCTGGGCGAGCATGAAGAGGGTGTCATGGGCCACGCGAGCTTCAATCGCATAGCGTTACAGCGATTGCTCGAGACCGGTATGGCGGACGAGAGGCCGACGTATGGATTGGAATACTGTGCCATGACATCAGTAGACCTACACGGCGTCATGTTGCGAGCGGCGATGGAAGAAGCGAAGCAGCCCCCACCTCTTTCCTCCCCCGCACGCGGGGGAGGATGAAGGAGGGGGCTCCAAGTTTTCGTACGGTGCGCTGCGCCCACCGATTCGTTATAGCGCAGCTGAATGCGGGGTGTTTCTATCAAACGTAGGAGATTTTTATGATGGAGCAAGTACGCGGCATCGTTCTACCGAGTCCGACGGTTTTTCTTGAAGATGGGCGGGTCGACGAGAAGCTCATGCGCGAGTTGACGGATTGGTTCATCGACTGTGGCGTCCATGCGTTTTTCGTCTTGGGTTCCTATGGCCAAGGGCCGGCGATGACGCCTGACGAGCGAAAAAAAGTTGCCGAAATCGTCGTGCAGCAGGTGAAACACCGCGTGCCCGTCGTCGTCCATATCGGCGCCGTCGATCCGTTCACGGCCATCGATCTTGGCAAGCATGCCAAGTCCATCGGCGCCGACGCAATCGGCCAGGTGGGGCCTTATTACTACGCCGACCGTTCGGAGTATGAGATCATCGAGCACTTCAAAATGGTCGATCGCGCGCTAGGCATGCCGATTCTCGTCTATAACAATCCTCGTTACTCCGGTTACAACATCCATCCGGCTTTCATGGCGCGGTTAGTGGAGACGGTGCCGAATATCTTCGGCGCCAAGCTGGCGATGGGCAGCGTCGATGAAGCGATGGCGTATATGAAAATGGTTAAGGCGCCGTTTGCGCCGTACGCGCTGGCGAGCAACTTGGTATCCGCGATGTCCGTGGGTGTTGCCGGTACGATCAGTCCGCCGCTCGCGGTGACTCCGGAAATCGGCGTCGAATTAATCCGCGCCATCGATGCCGGCAAATTGGAGGAAGCGCTCGCGCTGCAAAAGTCCGTCATTCGGATTCACGATATTTTTCTCCGTCTCGCAGGGCCGTTCGGTCGGACAATTTTCTGCGAAGCCATGCGGCTTAGAGGTTTCGACGTCAAGATGTATCCGCGCTGGCCGTCGAAGCCGCTCAGCCGCGAGGCGTATGAGGAGTTGAGAGATTTGTTCACCGAGTTAAAAATTATCAGCACGCGGGCTAGGGCGAAGAGCGCATAGCTCGGTTTTATAATTCATGCGTGGCGCGACGAAAATTCCGCTCTCACCTTTTTCTCTCCGAGAGGCGATTCCGTCGCAAACACGAAAACGGCAGGGATGTCATTCTGAACGGAGTGAAGAATCTCGACCGGTCAGATGGTCGCGTAAGACGAGATCCTTCGGCTTGCGCCTCAGGATGACATTGCGAGACGGTCTCCAGGGGGAGGGTAGGTCGTGGTGAAGGAGGATTGTAGCTTGCCGCGTTTTGTGCGGCGGGTACTCGCGCTCGTCGTGATGCTTTTCGTCGCCGTCACAACTTTACCGGTGTCAGCGCAAGACCGCGTCCGCGTCGCGCTTTCCGTGCGTAACGTCGTTTTCCTCCCTTTTTATTACGCCAAGGATACCAAAATTTACGATCGATACGGCCTCGATGTTGAACTGATCCAAATGCGCAGCGACCTTCAGCTTGCCGGTTTGGTATCGGGCGAGATCGATTTCACGCCGTCTGTCGGACCTGCCGGCGCTGCGATTGCAAATTCTCTTCCTCTGAGGGCACTGGCGATCCTTTATCGCGCGCCGCTATTTTCTTTGGTCAGTCCGTCCGGCGTGTCGAACGTCAAAGAACTCGAGGGCAAAAAAGTGGCTGTGTCGCGCATTGGTTCGGAAAGTCACCGGTATGGTTCGCTTATGCTCGAAAGCGGCGGCGCGGACCCTAAAAAAGTTACGTTCATACAAACCGGCAGCACAACGGTGAGCCTGGCCGCGATACAGCAGGGTTCGGTAAACGCAGCGGTGCTCAGTCCACCGTTTACTGGGACTATGGCCGAAAAGGGCTACAAGATCCTGGCGCGAAGCCGCCCTCTGGCTGAAGCGCCCTGGCTTGGTCTGGTTGCCAATCGCAACAAGATGGACAGACATCCGGAGCAGGTGAAAAATATATTGCGTTCCATGCGAGATGTAACGGCGGCGATCCGGCGCGACAAGGCGGCGGTTGTCTCCTACATCGAGAAAATCTTCAAGGTGAGCACGGCCAACGCCAATGAGTCCTACGAAGACATCACCGGGGTCATGGTGGATGGGCTGATGTTGCGCGACGACCAAATCCAAAAATATCTAGACACGTCTCACGCGCGCGGAGAGATTCCGAAGCGTTTGACGGTTGCCGAAATGTTCGATTTTGCGCCGCTGCGTAGTCTCAGGTAGGGCCACCGCTAATGGTTACGTTGAGGAGTCAAAGATGAGCGACAGACCGATTCTATCTCTTGCCGCTGGCTATCATCTGCGCGCCAAGCCGCTTTGCGACGGCCGGGTTCGGATGAAGAACTTCGAGCTCAAAGCAGTGGCGTTCGAAGAGGACGGCGTCGGCCATGATGAGTTTCAGGCGGGCAAGTATGACACCGGCGAATTTTCCCTTGCGATGTACGTCGCGCTAAAGAGCCGCGGCGCGCCGTTCATGGCCATCCCGGTCTTTCCGAATCGGAAGTTTCGTCACTCCTACATTTTCGTGCCGGAGAATTCTCCTCTGAAAGAGCCGGCCCAGCTTAAAGGCAAGAAAGTCGGGATTCTCGGCTGGCTCAACACGGCTGGCCTTTGGGCGCGGGGAGTACTCAGCGACGAGTATGGCGTGAAGCCGCAGGATATTCACTGGATCGCGCCGCGCAAAGCGAAACTAGATCTGTCTCTGCCGCCTGGAACACGCATCGACGTTGTTCCAGGAGAGGGATCGCTTGCGGCCCGCATGCTGAATGGCGAATTCGACGCGATCATCGTGCCGGATTTTCCCTTGGAGAAGGGTTGGCGCCGGTTGTTCGCCGATTCCAAGACGGTGGAGCAAGACTATTACCGCCGCACGCAGATCTTTCCGACCAGTCACGCGATTACTTTTCACTCGTCGTATTTGGAGAAGTATCCCGGGGCCGCCCAGGAAATGTTCACCGTTTGTGTGGCAGCAAAGAACCTAGCCGTGCGCGACGATGGCGACGCTACTTACTCCAATTTCGTTTGGAACCGCCAAGTCTGGGAAGAGCAGCAGTCGGTGATGGGTTCCGATCCTTGGAAATTCGGCATCAAAGGCAACGAGAAGGTGCTCAATACGTTGATTCGTTACGCCGACGAGCAAGGATTGTTGGCGAAGAAGATGACAATTGCAGATCTGTTTATTCAAATCGACGAACCACAGAATAATCAAGGAAACATTCTCGACATGGCGATCATCAGGCACGAACACCAGGGGCACGGCGACCATGGACATGATCACGAGGGCGCTGTCGGCCCGCACACGCACTTGACCAGCGTCGGCATCGATATCGGTTCCTCCACGTCGCATTTAATGTTTTCTCGGTTATTGATCGGCTATCCGTCCGTGCTGCAGCGAAAGCCGATTGTGCTCGAGCGCAATGTCATTGCCCGCTCAGCGATTTTGCTAACGCCGTTCAGCGGCGATTGGAACATCGAAGCCGATCCGCTCAAAGAGCTCGTCGACGCCACGTTCCAAGATGCGGGATTGACGCGCGAGGATATCGACACGGGCGCGGTGATTATCACCGGCGAGGCCGCGCGGCGGGACAACGCGCAGAAGATCGCCGAGCTGTTTTCCGACGATGCCGGTCGATTTGTCTGCGCCACCGCCGGACCGGCGCTGGAGACGATAATGGCAGCGCATGGCTCGGGCGCCGTTAGGCAGAGTCGTGATGAGGGCCTGGTTCTGCTGAATATCGACGTCGGCGGCGGCACGACGAAAGTTAGCCTGATTGACAACGGCAAGATTCGTGCGACGGCCGCGCTGAACATTGGGGCGCGGCTGGTGGCGCATGACGACGCGGCTGCGATGGTCCGATTGGAAAAAGGCGGCCGGCGTTTTCTCCGCGATCTAGGTGAGCATCTCGACTTTGGCGCCAAGGTCTCTGACGATTTACGCGCGCGCCTTGCGACCCGGATGGCTCAGACTCTTTTCGACGCGCTCACGACGAACGTGCCACCGTGGGAGGATTTTTACGTCACGCAAGGGCTAGGTCAATTACCGTCCATAGACGGCATTCTTTTTTCCGGTGGCGTTTCTGAATACATCTACTCGCGCGAAGCCAAAGCTTTTGGTGATCTAGGTCCATGTTTGGGTCGAGCGATTCGTCATGAAGCGGAAAAACGCGGCTTCAATATTCTCGAAGCCGACGAGGGCATCCGCGCGACCGTAATTGGCGCCTCACAGTATACCGTGCAGTTGAGCGGCGAGACGATTTTCATTCCCGAAAGTATCAATCTGCCCGTGCGCAATCTGCGCGTGTTTGTCGTCGACGTCGATTGGGAGGCTCCGGTTGCCGATAAGACGGCAGCGGCGGTGGGTAACATTCTTGGCGGCCGCGACATGGAAGTCCGCGGAGTTCCATTTGTGTTGGCGTTTTCGACGCCGCCTTTTGCCGGTTATGGCGCCGTGCAAGATATGGCGAAGGGCATCGATCGTGCGCTGGAAATGCTGCCAGCCGAGGATCGGCCCATGGCATTGGTTTTCGTCTCGAACGTAGGACAAGTGGTCGGTGGCATACTATCGGCCAAGTGGAACATGCCGTGTATTGACGAGGTGAGTTTGTCCGAGTTGGATTTCATCGATATCGGCGAAGTCGTGCCCGGGGAAGGCTTCGTCCCCGTGGTGATCAAGAGTCTCGCCTTCGGCGTGTGAGGTCCTAGTGAATCCGTTGTTGGACAGCGCAAACTTTCATGTGTTAAGAACGAAGGTGAATCGAACCGTTGCAGGAAGGTGTGCAACGAAGTCTTCGGCATCCGATGGACCGCAGGGAGGTTTTGACCGATGGGCGCTGGCATAAATAGCACGGAAGCCATGTGGGAAGAATTGGTTCGGCTTTGCAATGCGCAATTCAATACACCGCCGTTTCGGCGCTTGCTCGGCGCAACGTTTACCGAGGAAAGAGCACAGCAGTATTCCATTCAAATGGCCTATTACGTGCAAAACCGGCGTGACTGTTGGGGTTACGTTCAAGGCTCGGCGCCGTTCGAAATCAAGAAACTGATTTGGCAGCACGAGGAAGACGAGCTGATCGGGAGAAAAACCGAAGGCAAAGTAGACCATATGACTTTGGCGATCAAGGAGGGCGAAGTGTTCGGCCTGTGCGCCGATGCCTTTGAGCATACGGCGCGTCTCGAGGGCGGCGAAGTCTGCTTCAGTGCCTGGATTCGCTTGGCGCAGAGGTCCTGGTTGGAAGCGATCGCCGGATCGGCAATACTCGAGATGCGCAATTCCGGGGAGCTGATCAAAGGCGGCTCTTTGTCACGTCGCATCGCCGAATTGTTTGAGCGCGATCTCGGTGTTCCGATGAAAAAACAGATTAATAATGCCGAGCACGTGGTCATGGATGTGGAACATGCGCACCTGTTGATGCAGGTGGCAAGCAAGTATGCCAATACGGAATCAGCGCGCCGAGCGATTCTGCGCGGCGCCGAAGAGAGCCTGATGATCGACCGAGTTTACCGCGGCCACTTGGCGGATATGCTGGCGGCATTGCCGTAATGCTTTGGCGCACCATCGTTAAAAAGGCGATGTAAGGGCGACCGGCCGGTCGCCACTACCTTATTGGGAGGAGTCATGAATCTGGGAGACGATTTGTTGACGACGCTGGACCAAATGGTCAACGAGCAGTTTGACAGCATCGAGTTCAAGAATTTTCTCGCCGTGCCGCTGACGATGGAGCGCGGGCGCTTTTACGTGGTGCAGAACGCGCTTTACACCAGCAATCGGCGCGATTGCTGGGCTTATGTTCAAGGCGGCGCGCCGTTGGAAGTGAAGCGCGTCATTTGGGAACACGAGATCATTACGCGCTCACAGTCAAACAAGGCGAAGTGATCGGACTGAAGCCGGAAGATTTCGAAAACGCGGAAATCCCGTCGATGGTGCGGGCTTGCTTTTATGCATGGCATCACATCGCCATGCATAACCATTGGCTGACGGCTTATACGGCGTCGCACATGCTCGAGCGCCGCAACAACGGCAAGATCGTGAAAGGTGGGGGGATGTCGTTTCGAGTCGGCAAGAAATTCGAGAACGAGCTGGGGATCAATCTGAAGAAAATGATATCGCTCGACGTGCACGTGGTGGCGGATACCGAGCATTCGGAAAATATTTCCGAGATGTTTGAGCGCTACGTGAAGAGCGCCGAGGATCGCGATCTGGTGCTCAAAGGAGCACAAGAATCTATGGCGATCGACCGTGCTTATCGCGGCGCGCTGGGTTATTACATGGAGCAGATCAAGTAGAAGCGAAAGGAAACACAATGAAAAATCTCAATGAAGCTTCGGCGTACTCGCAGAAGAGTCCGTATGAAATTTATCAGGAACGGGAAGAGATTCCGGTTTATAAAGATTTCATTATCCCGGATCTGTTGGAGCTGAAACTCGGCGGCTGGGCGCGAAGCGGCGGCAAAGCGGCGTTCGTCAACATGGACGGTGCGGGAGGCACTTGCGACACCGTTGTCGAGGAGGTCGCGCCGGGTGGGCAACTCAAGCCCATGCGCCATATGTTTGAGAAGGCGATTTTCGTCCTGGAGGGGCAAGGAGCGACGACGATCTGGAACGAAGGCGGCAAAAAACACACGCTCGAATGGCAAAAGGGAAGTCTGTTTTCGACACCCCTCAATACCTGGCATCAGCACTTCAACGCGCAGGGAAGCGCGCCGGTGCGAATGATCTCCCTGACGGATGCGCCGGTGATCATCAACCGGTACCGCAATCTGGATTACATCTTCAATAACAATTTCGTGTTCGCCGATCGCTATAGCGGCGGCGCCGATGAATGGGGCAAAGGGGGGCGCTATATTCCCGAAGTGAAAAGAGGTCGAATCTGGGAGTCCAACTTCATCGCCGACCTCTGGGGCTTTCAGCCGATCGATTACAAAGAGCGGGGAGGAGACAATCGCACCACACTGTTCGAATTTGTCGATAATACGATGAGCGCGCATCTCACGGAATTTCCCGTCGGCAAATACAAAAAAGCCCATCGCCATGGCGCCGGCGCCCATATCGTCATGTTGACCGGGGCGGGCTATTCGTTCTTGTGGCCTGAAGGTGAATATGGAACGAAGAAACGGGTGGAGTGGGGGCGGATGAGCATGTTCGTGCCGCCGATGCAGTGGTGGCACCAGCATTTCAATCCTGGACCCGAAGCCGCCCGATATCTCGCGCTCAAGCCCTGGGGATTCAAGTTCGCGGTCGAGGACCTCAAGGATACTGGCGAGGACGTGAAGAAGGGCGGAGCGCAGATCGAGTACGAAGATCAAAATCCCGAAATCCACAGGATCTTCGAGGCCGAATGGGAGCGCCGCGGCGGCGAACCGCGCATGGCGATGTTCGGGACATGATTTGGTGGTGGACGCAATTTTAACACCAGATCCTTCACGGAGTTTATCCTGAGCGAAGCCGAAGGGTTCAGGATGACAACTCCGATCAACTGTCATTCTGAGCGCAGCGAAGAATCTCTCTCGCCGAGATGTTGCTGAAAAGCGGCGCCGGGCCACCAAGATGAATTACTCCTCTATCTTCGGCATCGAATTCGTTTTCCTAGTGGACGGAGGCAGTCGAAGCCTTCCCGCTACTTGGGTGTGCGAAGGAAAAAGGTCTGGCCGGTGACGAATTTTGTTGCGTCGGAAAGCAAATAGCGTACGAGACCGACGATTTCGAATTTATGGGTGAGCCCATCCATGAGCGGGGGAATCTCTTCGCGCGTTTTGAACTGCTCCGGAGTATAACCGATCCGCGACATGGGTGTATCGGTGGCGCCCGGGCAAACACAATTGACAGTTATATTATGAGGCGCCAGTTCGACGGCCAGAGATTTGGTGAAGGCGATGACGCCGGCCTTTGAGGCGGCATAATGGGCCGAACGTGGCGCGCCGGCGACGCCGCGCCCGGAAGCGATGCTCAGGATGCGTCCTTCTTTTCTCGGAATCATGTGTTTAGCAGCCGCTTGCGCTGACAGAAATACGCCTTTGAGATTGATTCGCATCAGCCGGTCCCAGACTTCTTCCGGCATGTCGACGACCGGGACGCGATCCATGACTCCCGCGCCGCAGAATGCGTAATCGACTTGGCCGTACTTTGCGACAGCCTGATTCATCATCTCGGCGACGCTCTGCGGATCGCCGACGTCGACCTTGACGGCGATGGCGTCGCCCTTGTTGTCGCGAATCTCGGCCGCAACTTTTTCCGCCGCATCTCTGGCGAAATCGGCGACGACCACCTTCAAACCATCGACTGCGAGGCCACGGCAGATGTCAGAACAGATTCCGCCGGCGCCGCCGGTGACGACGATACTTTTGCTCATGATCTAATCTCCTCTTTCTCGTTCAGCATCTCGACGACGCTACCACCGGCGCTTGCCTGTCGTCAAATCTGTGCGTGAACGTGGGGATGCTTTTTCGAACGAGTCAGGTCAGAGTTTAGCTTGCTCGTGCAGGGCGCGAAGAATCAGTTTAGTCTAGTAGCATCAGAAGGTGACAACGACTCTGTGATCTGCTGCGGATGAATCAGATGGGCCAGGATTTCCAATCCGTTCACCAGTCGCGGGCCGGGGCGGCTGAAGTAGGCGCTACCATTGAGTGCGTAAACGTTGTCCGCTTTTACTGCGGGTAGGTCGTTCCAACCTTCGAGGTGTCGAAGCGGCGTTGATTCTTTTACCGTGCGGCGCACATCGAAGCCGCAGGCCATGAGTAAAATCACTTCAGGTTTTGCGTCAAGAATCGGTTGCCACTCCACTTTAAACGACGGTTCGCCTTTACGCCCCAACACATCGTAGCCGCCTGCCAGCGCGACCATCTCAGGCACCCAATGGCCGGCGACATAGAGTGGTTCGAACCATTCTAGGCAGACGACGCGCGGGCGGTAGTCGGGTTCGCGAAAACCGACGCGCTCGATGCGCGTGCGCAGGTCGCTCATCAAGGCGTCGGCGGCTGCTTCACGGTTCGTAGCCGCGCCGACCCGAGAAATATCGTCGACGACATCGGTCAATGTATGCGGATTCAACGACACGATAATCGGTGCATGTGGCAGCAATCGCGCGGCTTTCACCACTTCGTTATAGTCCAGCGCACAGACATCGCAGAGACCCTGAGTCAAAATAACATCGGGGGACGAGTCGATTAGTGCTTGCTCATCGATGGTGTAGAGACCTTTACCGGTCTGCAGAAGCTCTCCGACCTTACGATCGATTTCCAACCCGCTCATGCGGGTCGAATCAATACCGCTTCGAACGACAACTCGCTTTTGTTTTGCCTCGTGCGGATAATCGCACTCGTGAGTGACCCCGACGATTTGATCGCCCAGTCCGAGAGCGTAAGCAATTTCCGTCGCTCCGGGAAGTAGAGAACAGATACGCATGGTTCATGCTTAGCCCAAGTGCGGTCTTTATGCCAGCGCGAAAGCCGCGATTCTAGCACGGCGAGATTCACTGCGCCGGCGGAATTTTGCTCTGCGAAACGTCCATGATCATGCGCGCGAGCAGATACAAGCGCGGCTCGATGGAGTCGAGCAGTTTCTTGCCAAGCTCGCTGTAAATTTCCTGCGCATGCTTGGCAAGCGCGCGTGAGGCCGCCGTTGCCTCAAGCGGCGGGCGCCGGCGCTCAAAATTCATCTCCACCTTTGCTTCGGGTAGGAGTTGCTTCTTGATTGCTTCTCGCACCTTTCTTTCGATCTCATCATAGTCGGCGACGCGCAGCACCCGCACGTCCGCGACGGCTTGGGCGCCGGGTGGAATCATGTTGCGTGTAGTACCCGCGTTCGCCAGGGTCCAGTTCATTTTCAGTCCAACCGCGGGATCGGAAAAATTGCGAGTTTGCAGCACCTGATGTGCAAGCTCATAAAGCGCGTTAATCCCCTTTTCCGGCGCATTGCCTGAATGCGATGCGCGGCCTTTGATCGTGAGCGTGACGGAGGCGATACCGCTGGTGGCGAGCGATAACTTGTCGGATTCCGCGCGCGAGGATTCGACGGAAAAGGTCGCATCGTGCTCGGCACCGAGCTTGGAGATCAAGCTGCGCGAGCCCGGCGAGCTCAGCTCCTCATCGGCGTTAATGAGCACGGTGAGGATGCCGTATTGCTGAAAACTCATCGCCTTGAGAATTGCCAGAGTGTGCAGGATCACGGCGATTCCCTGCTTGTCATCGGCAATTCCCAGGCCGTAGGCGCGCTCGCCTTCGACGCGGAATGGCTGCTTAGCGAGCATGCCGCGCGGGTAAACGGTATCCATATGCGCGATGAGCAGAATCTTTTTGGTTCCTTTGCCAACGAATGTCGCGCGCACCATCTGGCCGATCTTCTCTGGCGTGTCATCCATCTTGTAGATGTTGCTCGGCTCCACCAGCTCGATCTTGCCGCCGAGTGCTTTCAGTCGATCGGCAATGAGGCCGGCGAGTTTACCGAGCCCCTCGAAGTCCCGACTGCCGGTTTCGATCGATACGAGCGCTTTCAATGTTTCGAGCAAGGCGGGCTTTTCTTTTTTGGCCAGTGACAATACAGGCTCCTGCGACTGGGCAAGCGATTCCGACACCATGGCCGCCACAAACAGGACGATGGCGACTCGGAGAAAACAAAATTTCCTTTTTGATTTCATCGTAATCGCCTCCTTTTCATAAAGCTCGGTACCGGGAGCCGAGAAGCGGTTCGCGACTCAAGTCGCGGAGCGACCAGAGGTCAAAAGATCGTTGAGAAGGGGATGAGCCAATCGATTTGGCCTCTGGCCGAAACCGGGCTAATCTGGAGGGAAGGAATATTTGATATGCCGGCTCGTCAACCCAAAATCTAAGACACGGGTATGCGAGCGTGAGGGTCAAATGCCGGCGTACCACTCATAGCCCTGATCTTCCCAGTAACCGCCCTTGCCCTGACCGATTTTCTCCAAGGTCGCAACAAACTCGAGCGCGCGGATATATTTGGCGTGCTTGTAGCCAAGTTGATTTTCAATGCGCAGACGGAGCGGCGCGCCGTTGTCGATCGGCACGGGCCGGTCGTTCAACTCGTAGGCGAGGATCGTCTGCGGATGAACGGCGTCGATGAGATCGATACTTTCGTAATAGTTGTTGCCGTCGCTGTCGGTGTCCATGCAGCGAAAAACGACATACTTAGCCTCGGGCATCAGTTGGACTCTATTCATAATCTCTTCCAGGCGCACGCCTTTCCATTTGCCGATGACGCTCCAACCTTCGACGCAATCGTGGCGCGTGATCTGGGTGCGCGAAGGCATGGCTTTCAGATCGGTGAGAGAGAAACTCGTCGGCTGTTTAACCAAGCCGGAGACCTCGAGGCGCCATTTGGTCCACTGATTCTGCGCATCGGCAGTATAGTCCATCGTAATCGGCGGCGGATTGCCGTTGGCGCGAAACGTAGGCGAGATCTCCTTATCGGTAAATTCTTGAGCGAGCTTGGCGCGACCCGTGAGCAAACGCTGCACACGGCGATTGGCGCTTTCGGCGGCTTCGAGAATCGCCTGGACAGTGTCGTTGCGGCTGAGACTGTCAAAGACCCTCTCGCATCCGCTCAAAACCAACAAGCCCGTGCCATGGAGAGCACCGAGGAGCAAATTACGGCGAGACAATTTAGGATTTCGGTTCGCCATCTTTCTCTCCCTCCTTTTCCGTCGAAGAGGTGGTAGCCAAAGCTTCTGGCGAAACTGTGGGGACGGCTTGCGCCTTCTGAACCTCAACAGCCGTCGCCGCCGGCGGGGCTGGCACATACGTTCGGGACGACGCGTTTTCTTCTTTAAGCGCCCTGGCGATGTCGGGTCTTCGCTCGCCCGCCGGCCGCGGCGGTTCCTCAAGGCTCGGGATTTTGTCTCGATACCAACCCGTGATCATAGAGCGCATGTTATTAATAAATCCCTGGGTCAGGACCATGAACACGTGGCCGAAAGTGAAAGACAGAAATCCAAAGGCGAGAATAAAATGGATCGCGCGAGCCGACTGCCGTCCGCCGAACGCCGCCGGCAGCCAATTGAACGCGACATTCAACTGCGGCGACATGGCCATGCCGCTGAGTAAAACCAACGGCGTCAAAATCACGAATACGCTGGTGTAGGCCATTTTTTGCAGCGGATTGTATTCTCCCTCCTGCGGAGAATTCTTTTTCAGATGGAGGTAATAGGCGATCATTGCCGGAACTTTTTTGGCGTCATCAAACGTAAAAAAGAATTTGCGCATGTGTCCGATGACAAGATTGTAGACGACGTAGAGGAATCCGTTTAAAGCGAACAGCCAGCCGAAAAAGAAGTGCCAGCGGCGCCCGCTCGCGAGGGAGTAATAACCGGGGACGGTCAGCCAATTCGGAAAAGCGCGTGGGGTGGGGCCGAGCGCGCCTTGCTGGACGCCCAGGAATCCCGTCGTGTCGAGCTGTTGGCCGTAAAGGCGGACGTAACCGCGCAAATTGCTATCTTCATTGGTCGCGCCGATCGAAAAGAAAGCCTTTTCCGGTTCCGAAGTGCTGCCCCAATAAAGATGAGAATGAGCATTAAAGATCATCAGACCGCTCATGAAAAGAATCATCAGCGCGATCGCATTGATCCAGTGGGTAAAACGCGTGACGCGATTGTGGCGATAGATTTCTAGATTCGCCATAAGCTTAGCCTAACAGTTATGCTATGCCTTTGCCCAGTTCGGTTGTACAGGGGCACTGATCGGGGAAACGTTCGCAGTCGATCTCGGGTGTCCGCTGAGCCCGGCTTATTGCCGGCTCTTTTCTAATTTGCACTTGTAACTTCTGAGTGATCACGAGCCAGGCGACCACGGTTGCTAAAGTCAGCCAGGCCATCCAGCGCGTATCGAGCGGCCCGGCAACGGCGCCTCCGGGTGCGACACGTTGAACCCAGATATAGAGACCGGCCGCGGCAATGCCCTCGGCGACGACGGGAATGAAGGCCTGTTCCCAGATCGAGCGATGAACGGATGAACGCAATCCGCCTTCGGTCACGCGTAACACCGACAGACTGAAGGCCGTCGCCGCCGCGGTTGCGAAGCTCGCGCCGCCAATCAGCGCGAACGGCAAAACCATCAGACCGCCGCGGATGCCGATTTTCTCTTGAATCTTCGGCGTCGCAAAGAGCTGCAGGAGTAAGGAGCCAAAATTGAGCATGATGTAAAAGTTGGCGAAGAAATTGGCATTGCCCTTCGAGCCCATACTGGCAGTGGTGGCCGAAATGTAAAATTGCACGTCGATCAGCAGCCCAGCCAGGGCGCCGGTCATGGCGATGAGCAATAGCGTCAGCGCGTAGGGATTCGACAGCGGCGCCAGGTAACCGGCGTTTTTACTGTCATCTTTTTTCGCGACGATGTTGGTTGGAAACTTTCGATGGATCGCCGCCACCAGGGCGGTGACCAGCAAAATGATCACTGCACCGATCAGAATGAGCCACTTAGGTTCCAGATAGGGGCCGAGCCCCTTGGCGATGAATCCGCCGAGCATGCCACCGCCCAGGGAGCTTGCGCCGATCTTACTGAAAGCGAGAGCGGCTTGAGACTTGGGAGTGTTTTCGAATATGTCTGCGGCGAGGAGCCAAAGGCTCGCGAACATAATGCCGAAGACCGCTGGTATGAAAATGAAAACATTGAACAGCAGGCGCGAGTTTCCGGGCTGGAGAAAAGGCGCCGCAAGGCCGATCACCGCTGCCGCGAATAGCATAATCGCGATGCGCGCCGGACGCGCGCCCCAGGTTTTCATCACTTTGACGAAGATCATCGCAAGAGGCAGGGAAGCGGCGGCAAGCATCAACGTGGCGACCGGCAATCGAAAGATGCCTTTGCCCTGGAAGAACAGCGCATCGCGGCCGGTCTTGGCAATGATGAATGCCGCGGTCATCAACCCGATGGCTAGGGCGGGATAGATCGTCTTGAGGCGATCTGCGCTGAAGTTAATCACGCTGTTCGATTCAATCCTTCACAATCACGCTGCCATCGTATCAAAGATCGCGCCGCCGAAGGTAGGAAAAACATAGTGCATCGCCCCAACTTCTGATTTCTTCAAGCCGCCCTTGATCGCTACCGCGGCGATCTGAATGATATCTTCGGCATGGGCGCCGATGACGTGCACGCCCAAAATTTTTTCTGTTGCTTCTTCGTAGATCACTTTAACCAGGCCTTCGGTTTCATCGCGCACACCCGCTGCGGGATTATATTCGTAGGGCTGCTTGCTCGCCTTCGCGTTCAGCCCGCGCTTGAGAGCTTCTTCTTCCGTCAAACCAACCTGACCGATCGCGGGAATCGTGAATATCGCGCTGGGAAAAACGCTGAAGTCGACCCTGCGCTCGTTGCCTTTGAGCGCGTTGTGCGCGGCAATCGGTCCTTCATACCAGGCAACCGGCGAGTGTTGATGCTTACCCGCGGCGTCGCCAGCCGCGTAAACATGCGGCGCGCTGACCGATTGAAGATACTCATTGACCTTTACCGCACCGTGATCGAGATCAATATTGGCTCTTTCCGGCTTCATTGACTCGACGTTGG
>WNGA01016273.1_pt1 | contig 19602 bp, 19 predicted proteins | sample 5400061 | NCBI WGS metagenome assembly WNGA01 (sample SAMN13153366, study PRJNA577476) | soil metagenome | isolation source: 100 cm soil or saprolite under grassland replicate 2 | place: USA:California | collected 2016-06-15
CGTTCGTCTCCACGGTGCGCTCGTACGCGATGCACACGCGGGGAGCCAGCGCGAGGGTGTTGTTGCCGTCGTCCCACTGTTCGCGTTCGGCGGTGACGGGGTCCAGGCCGGTATCGATCCGACGGAGCGTGTCGATGCCCAGTGCCTTCGCCGCGGCCACCAGGAACGGCTCGGGCTCCGCGATGTGCAACTGGTCGCCGTCAGTCGTGACCGCGAGCGCGCGCATCTGCTCGGCCATGTTCGGATACATCAGCACAGCGTCGACGTCGACCATCGTGCAGACGGTGTCGAGGTGCATCGTCGCTCGCTGCTGGGCGATCGGCACCGCGAGTACCGTGTGCGCCAGGCCCTTGGCGAACGCGCGCCGTGCCAGTCGCTCGACACCCGCGGGCGTCGTCCGCTCGCCGACCCCGACAGCCAGTACGCCGGGGCCGAGTGCGAGCACGTCGCCGCCTTCGACGTGTTCGAGCTGGTGGCCGTACACCTTGTCGGCGCCGGCGAACCGCGGATGGAACGTGTAGATCAGCTCGGTCAACTGGGTCTCGCGAGCCCGGGCGGGCATCGCGAGTGAGGTGACCGCGACCGAGTCCCGGATCCAGACGCTCGAATCGCGGGTGAAGAGCAGGTTCGGCAGTGGGTCGATCAGGAAGTCCTCGTGCGCGAGCAACGAGGTGACCAGGCCGCCGGCGCGTACCTCGTCGTTCCGAACGCCGGCCATCAGGGCCTCGGCCAGTTGCGCCGGATCGAGCTCAGCCAGTGACGAGCGGAGGTAGTCCCGCAGCGTGTCGCCGAGCCGGAGGTCCTCGGTCGCCCCGCTGACCGCGATCGACCTTGCCTCGGGCACCGTGAGCGCCTCGGTGAGCAGCTCGCCGAGGTACAGGACCTCGACGTCGCGCTCTCGGAGCGCCTGCGCGAAGGCGTCGTGCTCCTCCTGGGCCCGGCCGACCCATGGGATGCCGTCGAACAGCAGCTTGTCGTTGTTGCGCGGGGTGAGCCGTCGGAGCTCGTTGCCCGGGCGGTGCAGCATCACCGTCCGCAGCGGTCCGACCTCGCTGTCGACGCCGTACGCCCTGTCGACTTCCTGAGCCTCGGTCATGCCCCTGCCCTTTCGTCCGGTCGTCTCAACCACGCTACGGCAGCCCACGCTCTCCGCGCTGGCGCCTATCTCAATCTGTCTGATTGTCCGACAATATGCCCGATCCGCCAACTTGAGCGGCAAGGGTCGGCCACGGGTGGCTGGATATCGGCCAGGTGGCAGATGTTTGCAGGGTGGGGCGGCGACAGGATTTGTGGGTGTGAGGACGCCGACGGGGTGTCCCGGACTGGAGGTAACTGAGATGACTCGCAAGGTGACGGCCAACATCATGCTCTCGCTGGACGGACGCGTGAACGGTGCCGGCGGGGACTACGACATGAGCTGGATCGTGCCGCACGCGATCACCGAGGCGTCCCGCGATCACATGATCCGGGTGACGCAGCCCGCGACGACGGCGGTGCTCGGGCGGAAGAACTACGAAGGCTTCGGTGGGTTCTGGCCGGCGGTGGCCGACGATGAGAACGCGTCGCCGCAGGACCGCGCCTTCTCGCGGTGGCTCAACACCGTGGAGAAGGTCGTCTTCTCGTCGACGCTGACCGAGGCGCCCTGGCAGAACTCGCGGGTCGTGGACGCCGACCCCGCCGCCGTGATCAAGCAGCTGCGGGCCGAGGAGGGCGGCGACATCATCGTGCTGGCCAGTGGCAGCGTGATCAAGGCGCTGCTGGCCGCCGACGAGATCGACGAGCTGAGCATCACGCTCGCGCCTGAGCTGGTCGGTGGCGGAGCGCGCCTGTTCGAGGACGGTCTGCCCGCGACGTCGTGGCAGCTGGCCGACTCGACCCCGACCGAGTCCGGCGCCCTCTGCCTGCTCTACGACCGCGTCCGCTCCTGAAGTGATCATGGGATGCCCTCCGGCCGGCTGGGTGAATGGTGTCGCCAGAGAAGATGCACTGATCGCCGCAGCGCTCTCCCAGGTTTTCCACAGGTCGTTCGAAAGGACGAGATATCCACAAGGGGTCAGCACTGACGAGGTCGATCGGCTGCGGAGGAACTAGGCTGCGGTGCTGTGTCCGGTCATGATCTGCCTTCCGAGCCGTTCGAGCGTGCCGTCGCCTGTGTGATCCCGGCGAAGGACGAAGCGGAGCGGATCGCGTCGACCGTGGACGCGGTGCACAAGATCATCGGGGTGGACCTGGTCGTGGTCGTGGACGACGGCTCGACGGACGGTACGGCGGAATCCGCCGAGCGCGCCGGTGCCGTCGTCGTACGGCACGAGCGGAACCGGGGGAAGGCGGCAGCGATGGAGACCGGGGCGGCGGCCGTCGCAGAGCGGGACGGCGCGCGGGCGCGTCACCTGCTCTTCCTCGACGCTGACCTGACGCTGACCTGACCGATTCGGCGACCGGGGCGGCACCGCTGATCGAACCGGTGCAGACCGGCAAGGCGGACATGACGATCGGCACGCTGCCGGCGCAGGCCAGGGCCGATGGGACGAAGGCCGGCGGCCATGGGTTCGTCGTCCGGCTCGCCCGCGCCGGCATCGAGGAGGCGACCGGTTGGGCCCCGGAGCAACCGCTGTCCGGTCAGCGCTGCTTGACCCGCGTCGCGTTCGACGCCGCCGTACCGCTCGCCGCCGGTTTCGGGGTGGAGACCGCCCTGAGCATCGACCTCGGCCGCAAGGGGTTCCGCATCCTCGAGGTGCCGATCGACGTCCGGCACCGCGCCACCGGCACGGATCTGCGCGGGCAGCTTCACCGCGGCCGCCAGTACCTGCACGTTCGCCGCGCCCTCGCCGAGCGCAGCGCTCTGCCGGCGAGCGGCGGTCCCTCGCTACGCAGCCTGTTCCCACGGAAGTCGCGATGAGCACCAGCGACACCCCCGACACCGCCGGCACCACGACTGACCCGCGGCTCGCGGAGCGCTACGGTCGTCGCGCGGTCGCGCTCTACCTCGTCTGTACGGCGCTCATAGTCGCCGCCGGACTGCTCGGCCCGTCCGTGGTGGTGCTGACGCTGACGAACCGGCACGCGTGGCTTCCGTCGTACTGGTTCGATGCGAAGCCGAACGACTGGCTCGTGACGATGATGGTGTACGTCGGCATCGTGCTCGGCGGGTACGGCGTCTTCCTCGCGACCAAGGCGCTGAAACACGGCTGGGCGCCGCGGATCGACCGATTGGTTGCCCTCGGCATCGGTACGACGGCGGCCATCACGCTGGTCCCGCCGATGGCGTCCGGCGACGTCCTGATCTACGCGGCGTACGGGCGGATCATGTCGCTCGGCGGCAACCCGTACACGACGGCGCCGGCGGACACGATCCGGCTCGGGTACGACCCGGTGATCGCGGCAACCGAGCGGCCGTGGCAGGGCGCGAAGAGCGTGTACGGCCCGATCGCGACCTGGATCCAGTGGATCGCGTCACTGATCGGCGGCGACTCGATGCAGCTGACCGTGTGGATGCTGCAGTTGTCCGTCGCGATCAGCCTGGTCGTCACCGGGTTGCTGCTGCTCAAGCTGGTCGGCCCCGACCTGCCGAACCGCCGCCGCATGATCATGCTCGGCCTGGCGAACCCGTTGATCCTGTGAACGGTTCTGGCCGGCGCGCACAACGACGCGATCGCGGTGATGTTCGCGGTGATCGCGCTGGTGCTGTTCCGGCGGCACGTGTTCTGGGCGGGCATCCTGCTCGGGGTGGCCGGCTGCACGAAGCTGTCCATCGGGCTGGTCGGGGTCGCGATGCTGTGGTCGCTGCGGGCGGATCGGCGGAAGGCTCTGATCTTCTGTGGCGGCGGTGCGCTCGCGATGGGTGGCCTGTACGCGATCGTCGGGCTGCAGGCGTTCCAGCAGGCGCGCTCGCAGACGTCGTTCATCGCGACCGGCACACCGCACAAGGTCCTGCTGAGCTTCTTCACCCTGTTCCTGCCGAACGGGCTGGTGCGGACGGTCCTGGCGATCCTCGCGTGGGTCGGCCTGATCGTGGTCGCGATCCTGCTGACGCAGGTGTTCCCGAAGTCGATCGTGCCGCAGACGCATCCGGACGACCCGACGCCGGCCGCGATCCGCTACACCGCGATCTATGCCATCGCCTGGATCCTGACGGCGATGTACTCGCTGCCCTGGTATGACCTGATCGCCTGGGTCGCGCTGGCGGCGGTCGCGGCGTCGAAGGTCGACGGCCTGATGGTGGTCCGGACGACGATGCTCGCGATCGCCTACGTCCCTGGGCGAGACCCCAATGCACGTCAGGTGGCGGCGAGCCTGTCCGATTCGCTGGAGTGGTTCAGCGCCCGGCTACGCGACACGATCTGCCCGGCCGTCGAACTCGCCGTCCTCATCGGCCTCATCCTGTGGGCCCGCCGCAGCGGCGCCCAGTGGTGGCCCTACGACTGGCCCCGCCGCAAACCGAAAGCCGTCGTCGAGCAACCGGAAGCCCACAAGACCAGCACGTGACGCCGCCACGGCCTTACGTCCGAAGTCGTGACCCTCGATTCTTCGAACCCAAGGTCAGTGCCAGAGTGACTCGGCTGCTGCGATAGCGCGAGCCAGGACGGATTTGACTGGCTGTTTGAGTTCGGCGGCTGCTGCGACGACGTCGTCGTACTCGGGTTGGACGTTGATGACCTGGCCGGCGTAGCGGGCGATCTTGATGCTGATGCGCTGGCCGTCGACCTCGACTGTGGTGAACTCGCGGTCGGCGGCGTGCTTGGTGATCGGGAATTCGCGCAAGCCGATCGCGGTGGTCTCGGTCAGGATCACGCGTCGGACCGCGTCCGCGTTCACGCTGCTGACCAGGACCGAGAGGGTGTGGGCCGGCCGACCCTTCTTCATCAGGATCGGCGTCAGCCAGGCGTCCGCCGCGCCGGCCTCGAGCAGGCGGGCCAGGATCTGCGGCCACAGGCGCGGATCCAGGTCGTCGACGTTGGTCTCGTACACGAGTTCGGTCGCCGGGCGTTCGGTGGTCTCGCCGACGACAACTCGCACGATGTTCGGAACCTCGACCGGGTCGCGGCCGCCGGCGCCGATGCCGGTGCGGGTGATCCGCATCGGCGGGATCATGCCGAACTCGTCCACCAGCGTCGCGAGCAGCGCCGCGCCCGTCGGCGTGGTCATCTCGTACGGCGCTGTGCCGCCGACGACCGGCGCTTCGGCCTCTGCGAGCAGGTGCAGTACGGCGGGACCCGGTACCGGGATGCCGCCGTGCTGACCGCGGACCTGGCGACCGCCGCCGAGCGCGATGGTCGACACCACGACCCGCTCCAGCCCGAGCGAGACCGAGGCGGCCGCGACTCCGACGATGTCCGCGATCGCGTCCAACGCCCCGACCTCGTGAAAGTGCACCGCATCCGGCTCGACTCCATGCGCCGACGCCTCCGCCCGAGCCAGCCGGGCAAACGTGTCCAAAGCGCGTGCCCGTACGGCGTCCTCCAGCCCAGCTACCTCGATCAGTCGCCGAACCTCGGCCCAAGCCCGAGTCCCACCGTCGTGCCCATGCTCATGACCAGCCTCGTGCCCATGCCCATGCCCGTGGCCGTGGCCGTGCCCACGCCCGGCGTCCGGGACGCTCTCAGGATGCGGCGTGCCGTCCACCCGCACTGTCGCCTTGGTAGCGGCGATCTGGTGCCGAGACGTGCGCTCGACCGTCACAGACAGCGAAGGATCGACAGCGGCCACCGCGGCATTGACCACAGCCAGATCGGCTCCGGCGTCGAGAAACGCTCCCAGGAGCATGTCGCCGGACGCGCCGGCCGAGCAGTCGATCCAGGCGATCCTCACTACTGCTCCTTCGTCTCTCGCGGTGCCGATTGCCGCGCCACCCGGGCCGCGAACACGCCGGCCCCGAAGCCGTTGTCGATGTTCACCACGGTCAAGGCCGCCGACGACGCTCGGGAGCGCGCCCTCCATGCCCGCGACGACGATGAGGCAGTCCGCCGCGTCCAGCCGCTCGCGGACGCCCATCACCCGGTGCAGCCCGGCGACACCCACGTCGCTGATCACATCCACCTCGGCGCCGAACACCCAGGCAGTCGTCGCGGCCTCGGCCGCTACCGGGGCGTCCGACGTACCGGCGGATACTACGGCGACAGTCCCCTGCGGTGCGGGCGGTTGGCCGACTACCGCCGTACGACCGACCGGATCGATCACAGCGGAAGGCAGAGCAGCTGCCGCGGCTTCCTGAGCCTCGACGGTCAGTCGAGTGGCTAGTACGGCGTGGGTCGGGTGAGTGGCGTGCAGGGTGCGCAGCAGTTCCACTACCTGGGCAGGCGTCTTGCCGGCGCCGTACACCACCTCGGCATCGCCGGTCCGCTCCAGCCGGTCGGTGTCGAGCCGCGCGTATCCCAGGTCGTGGACACCCGGCTGAGGGCCTTGATCGGGCAAATGTGTCACGCCGTGAATCTACGTGGCGCGCCGCGACGGCACCTATTCCGGTCTGCCGGAACAGCCCTGCCCACTCTGCGCAGTCGTCTGAGCACTCAGGCAAACGAACCGATGCCTTAGGCTGCCGTGCGTGTCTTCGACGTTAGCCGGTGCCTTCGGAATCGCCGCTCTGTTCGTGGCGGTGCTCGCCCTGGTGTTCGCGATCCAGGCCCTGCGGGCTCAATCCGGCTCGTCCACCTCGGCCGACCTGCCCGCGACGCCGGAGCCGGAACCGCAGCCCCAGCAGTCGGAGGCCAGGCCCGGCTCGGTCCGGTCCGAATTGCGCAAGCTGGGCAAGCAGATCGAGGTGACCCGCGGGGAGTTGCGGGAGACGCTGCAGCATTTGGCGGTGGTCCGGTACGACGCTTTCGGAGACACCGGCGGCAAGTTGTCCTGGTCGGTGGCACTGCTGGACGACAACGGCGACGGCGTCGTCCTGACGTCGATCAACAGCCGGACGGACGCGCGGACCTACGCCAAGGAGATCCACGCGTTCGCGAGCGAGGCGAAACTGTCGCCCGAAGAAGAAGAGGCGATCGAGATCCTCCGCAAGGACGCCGGGCACTAGCGGCGTTCGGGCTAGCGACGCTTGGGCACGCGGGCGACCAGCGCGCCGGCTTCGATCTCGGCCGTCAGGGAACGGCCGGGGCCGATCGGGTCTCCGTCGAGTTGGCGTTGGACGTCGACCGAAGCCTCGATCTCGACCTTGCGTCCGGTGAAGCGCTCCAGGTAGATGTCGGTGCGCTGTGTCCGGGTCATCAGCCGCCAGACGATGATCGGCCACTGTGTGACCCGCCGCGGCGCGATCACGACGACGTCGAGCAGCCCGTCGTCCGGCCGCGCGTCCGGGAGCAGCGGGATGTTCGCCTGCAGCATGCCCACGTTCCCGACCACGACCGTCCGGACCCTGCGCTCCATCGGTTCCTCGTCGTCCAGCGTGATCTGCACCCGCACCGACGGGTGGTTGATGTTCTTCGCCGCCGACACCAGGTACGCGGTCCAGCCGATCTGCTTCTTGAGGTGCGGCGGGGCGTCCGAGATGATCGCCGCGTCCAGCCCGAGCCCGGCCATCACCGCGAACCGGTCGGTGTCCAGCTCGTCACCCTGCACCTTGACCAGGTCGATCCGCCGGTCCCGTCCGTCCAGGATCCGCTCCAGCGCGTCGTCCAGGTCCAGCGGGATGTGCAGGTTGCGGGCCAGCAGGTTGCCGGTGCCGGCTGGGATCACCCCGACCGGGATCCCGGTGTATGCCAGCGCCGCGCACACCACCCGGACGGTGCCGTCACCACCCGCGACCAGCACCAGATCCGACTCGTTCTCGATCGCCTGCTTGGCCATCGCGTTCCCGGCGTCGTCCTCCCGGGTCTCCAGCCACAGCGGGTTCTCGAACCCGCGAACCGCCAGCGCCCGGGTCACCTTCCGCCGGAACGCCACCCCGTCGCCGACCTTGATCGGGTTCACGATCACCGCGGCCCGCGGCGGGACAGTCGTACCGTTCTCGTCCTCAGGCGTACGACGCCGACGTCGCCGCAGGCCGGGTCGCAGGCCGAAGCTGATCGAGGTGGCGGTCAGGATCGCCAGCCCGAGCGCCCACCCGCCGAGCACATCCGACACGTAATGCACGTTCAGCGCGATCCGGTCCGCGGACGCGATCCACACCACGGCGATCGTCGGCAGCATCACCAGCAGCCGGAACCGCCGCCGCCACCCCCGGACGGACGGCAGTACGACGCCCAGCGCACCGGCCATCACGAATGCGGCGGTGGCGTGGCCGGAGACGTACGACCACCCGTCGTTGTCGACCAGCATCGCCGCCGGGCGCGGCCGCTCGAAGACGGCCTTGACCACCTGGACCAGAACCAGTTCGGCCGCCGCGGACGTGAGCAGCCAGATCGCGAGCAACCGGGCGCGCCGGTTCCAGAGGTACAGCGCCACGATTGCGATCACCGCACGGGACGACCACGGCAGGATCACGGCGCCGACGACCTGCCAGAAGTCGACCACGCTCTCGTGCACAGCCCCGTACGACGCGGCCCGGGCGGCCACGGACTGGTCCCAGCGCTGCAGCGGCGGCCAGTGCTTGAAGACGAGCAGGGTGATCACGGTGAACGGCAGCACACCCAGGACGACCGTGAACACACGGCCGGCCGGACTGGGTGGATGGTGGTTCATGACCCGCTCGGTTCCCCCTCGACTAACCAGTGCGTAACCAGTACGCCAAGCCCATCATCCCGAATAGACTTCGCCGCCCCGGACACGCCCGGCTACCCTCGTCGTGTGATTGACGCGAAACTGCTCCGTGAGAACCCCGATGTCGTGCGTGCGGCCCTGACCAAGCGCGGCGAAAGTACGGACCTGGTCGACCGGATCCTGGTGGCCGACAGTGAGCGTCGATCGTCCATCTCCGCATTCGAGGCGCTCCGGGCCGAGCAGAAGAGCCTCGGCAAGCAGGTCGCCCAGGCCAAGGGTGACGAGCGGACCGCGCTGCTCGAGCGGACCAAGGCGCTGGCCGCCGAGGTGAAGGCGAACGAGGCCGCCGCGAACGACGCCGAGCGCCGCTTCGACGAGCTGTCCCGCTCCCTGCCCAACCTGGTGTCGGACGAGGCCCCGGTCGGCGGCGAGGACGATTACGTCGTACTCGAGGAGATCGGCAAGCCCCGCGACTTCGCCGCCGAGGGCTTCGAGCCGCGCGACCACCTCGAGCTGGGCGAGCTGCTCGGCGCGATCGACATGGAGCGCGGCGCCAAGGTCTCCGGCTCGCGGTTCTACTTCCTCAAGGGCGTCGGCATGCTGCTCCAGCTCGGCATGCTGCAGCTGGCCATCCAGCAGGCGGTCGAGCACGGCTTCGTCCCGATGATCACGCCGACCCTGGTCAAGCCCGAGGTGATGGGCGGCACCGGCTACCTGAGCGCGCACGACGACGTGTACCACCTGGAAGACCCCGACCTGTACCTCGTCGGTACGTCGGAAGTGTCGCTGGCCGGCTACCACATGGACGAGATCCTGGACCTGTCCGACGGACCGAAGCGGTACGCCGGCTGGTCGTCCTGCTACCGCAAGGAAGCCGGGTCGCACGGGAAGGACACCCGCGGGATCATCCGCGTCCACCAGTTCGACAAGGTCGAGATGTTCTCCTACTGCACCCTGGAGGAGGCGGCCGACGAGCACCTGCGGCTGCTCAACTGGGAGAAGGAGATGCTCGACAAGATGGAGCTGGCGTACCGGGTGATCGACACCGCGACCGCCGACCTCGGCGTCTCGGCGTACCGCAAGTTCGACTGTGAGGCGTGGGTGCCGACGCAGGGCCGGTACCGCGAGCTGACCTCGACGTCGAACTGCACCGACTTCCAGGCCCGTCGGCTGAACATCCGGTATCGCGATGCCGACGGCAAGACCCAGCCGGTCGCGACGCTGAATGGGACGCTGGCCACCACCCGCTGGATCGTCGCCATCCTGGAGACGCACCAGTTGGCCGACGGCTCGGTGCGGGTGCCGACCGCACTGCGCCCGTACGTCGGCGGGCGCGAGGTCCTCGAACCGGTTGGCAAATGACGAACGGCCCACGGCCGACAGCCGTTGCCCTGGACATCGATGGCACGCTGCTCGACCACGACGAGCAGCTTTCGCCCGCCGTCATTGATGCGGTACGACGTACTGCCGCACAGGTTCCGGTGATCCTGGCGACCGGTCGAGGCTGGATCACCACGCGGCCCGTCGCGGAGCTGCTCGGCCTGGCCGCAGGCACATTTGTTGTCTGTAGCAACGGTGCGCGAACGCTCCGCCACCCCACCGGCGAGGTGATCGACGAGCGGACGTTCGATCCGTCGACGGTGATCGCCTCGGTACGCAAGTACGCCCCGAACGCCCGGATGGCGGTCGAGGAGTACGACGGCAGCTATCTGGTCACCGCGCCGTTCCCGGACGGCGACCTCGGCTACGACGCGAAGATCCGGGTGGTCGGCGACGCCGAACTCGCACCGGAACCCGTGACCCGGTTGATCATCCGGGACCCGGAGCAGTCGGAGGCGGACTTCGTCCACCTGGCCGAACGCCTTGGCCTGCATGGCGTGAGCTACTTCGTCGGCTGGACCGCGTGGCTGGACATCGCCCCGGAGGGTGTGGCCAAGTCGACCGGGCTGAAGGTCGCACTGGCGCAGTACGACCTCGACCCGGCCGGCCTGCTCGCGATCGGGGACGGACGCAACGACATCGAGATGCTCACGTATGCAGGGCTCGGGATCGCGATGGAGTCGGCGCCGGACGAGGTGAAGGCCGCGGCCGACGAGGTGACCAAGTCCGTCGAGGACGACGGCGTGGCCGCCGTACTCAACCGCTGGTTTTAACCTGGCATAGGCAACCAAACGGCCGCGGATCCCTGTAGGTGAAGGGATCCGCGGCCTTCGCGGTCAGTGTCCGATAGTCCGCTGGCGGGGTGACTGTCGGATCAGGCGACGCGGGTGCTGCCGGTCCGGCGTGGCTGCTGCTGGTCGACCACCGTGTCGAACGCGTCCAGTACGGCGCTGACACTCGGCCGCGGCCGTGGGGCCTTGGCTGCCGGGCTCTGGCCGCGGCGTGCACGGCGCAGGTGACGCTTCACCGTGGACAGCGAGCAACCCAGCCGCATGGCCAGGGACTCCAGGCTGTCGTTGGGGTACTGCGTGCGCAGCCGCAGCACTTCCTCATGGCTGACCGGCCGGCGGGTGCCACGAGCCCCGGCCAACTGGTCGAAGTCGTCCGCCTGCACCTCGACGTCGAGCAGATTGCGCATCGAACGTCGTTGTGCGGCAGTGGTTCCGGCGACGAAACCGCTGACGTCGTGCTGGGCGACGGCGCTGTACAAGCAGTCTGTGAACAGCGGACACGAAGCGCACAAGGCTTTCGCCTCCCGCACGAGCTGTTCGTACCGCTCGCGGGTCCGCCGGGCGGCGGACGCGGGCGGCGGTTCTTCCATCAGCCGGTGCTGGAAAATGTCCGACCGGGCGATGCAGCCGGTCATTGCCCCCTCCGTGACAGAAGATGTGTCGACAGCGGCTCGGGAACTGCTGCCCCCTGATCCCGCTAGATTGGCGCTGTTGACGGTCATGTGGCTCCCCAAGTATCAGGACCCGAGTGAACAGGCGGTGAATGACGCCCGACCACGCGGATCCACTAACCGATGGACCGACGAACTGTTGCCGACCCACCGTGTCCGCCCCGCAAAGGGACGCACCGATCCATAACTGTTGACGCCGCTGCTGAGGTTTTGGTTGCAGCCAATTCCACAACGGTTTCACGGCGTTTAGGTGCTTCAGGTTGGTGAAGGCGGCATCAGTCGCGCTGATCCAGAACAGGCTTACGACGCGAACAAATCGCCCCCGGTTCCCCACCAGACCTCCGCATGAAATCACGCGTAAACGGGGCTGCGCAGGGGAACTTGCTGCCTTTGCAGCATCCTGCCGTAACGGTCTGGTGACGTTGTTGCATGCTCAATCAGATTGGTCAGAAACCTTTGAAGCCGGTGCCCAACAGCTTGCGCTGAGGGTCGTGGGAGGGGTATTGGAGCGCCTCGCTCCGGGCCGGATACGGTGGTCGGGTGACGGCACCCGACGACCTCCGCCAACCCCGCCTGATCGCCACAGATCTTGACGGAACCTTAGTACGCCGCGATGGAACCGTTTCCGATCGCACCAGGTCAGCGGTACTCGCGGCGCAGCATGCCGGAAGTGTTTTCGTAATGGTCACCGCACGGCCACCTCGCTGGCTGCACGACCTGGCCGACCTGGTCGGCGAGCACGGGGTCGCGATCGTTGCCAACGGCGCCATTCTGTACGACGTGGTACGGCGCAAGCCGATCCGCACACGGCTGCTCGATCCGGCCGTCGCGCTCGAGGTGGCGCAGGCGATCCGGGCGGAGATTCCCGAAGTGGAGTTCGCGATCGAGCGATCGGACCGCTATGGGCAGGAGCCGAACTACCTGAACCGCTGGCCGAGGCCCGAGGACGCGTTGGTCGCAGGCATCGACGTGTTGCTGTCGGAGCCGGCCGCCAAGCTTCTCGTCCGCCACCCGAGCTGGCACTCCGACGAGCTGCTCGCACGTATCAACCCAGTCGTCGGTGAGCGTGTCACCGCCAGCCACAGTGGCGGCACCAGCCTGGTGGAGATCTCCGCGAGTGGAGTGTCGAAGGCCGCGATGCTGGCCGATTTCGCTGCCAGCCAAGGGATTGCGGCCGACGAGACCATCGCCTTCGGCGACTCGCTGAACGATCTTCCGATGCTCGCCTGGGCCGGTACGTCGTACGGCGTCGCCAACGCGCACGCCGAGGTGCTGGCCGTCGTCGACAAGGTTTGCCCCTCAAACGACGAGGACGGCGTCGCCGCCGTCCTCGAAGAGTTGTTTCAGCCTTTGAATTAAGGCGTTACAGATACATCCCGCCACTGCCGGGGCCGTCCGTATTGTTGTTGGCCTGCGGCGCGCCTGGGAAGGCGGGGCTTTCCTCGCTGTGAAGGTGCTGGCCGCCGGGGAGCGCGCGGCGCATCTGTTCCAGCTGCTGGCGGGCTGCCATCTGCTGGGCGAACAGCGCGGTCTGGATGCCGTGGAACAAGCCTTCGAGCCAGCCCACCAACTGCGCCTGCGCAATCCGGAGCTCGGCCTCGGTCGGCACGGTGTCGTCGGTGAAGTCGAGGCTGAGGCGTTCCAGCTCGTCCACCAGCTCCGGCGCGAGGCCGCTCTCGAGCTCCTTGATCGAGGCCTCGTGGATCGACTTCAGTCGCTGCCGGGAGGCTTCGTCGAGAGGTGCGGACTTCACCTCCTCGAGCAACTGCCGGATCATGTTCGCGACCCGCATCACCTTGGCCGGCTGCTCGACGAGCTCGGTCACCGAGCGTGGTTCGTCCTGGTCGCCGTTGTCGTCACTGTCGGAGCGCGGCGGCCCTTCGACGGCCATGCCGTCCGGCCCGACGATCAGCACCTTGCCGTCCTCGGTCCGCGCCCCGGCCATCGGAACGTCCTGGCCCTCGCTGCTGCTCTCGCTCATCTGCCCATCCTAGTTCGAGCTCAGACAGGGCCGGTTCTGGGCTGTGGACGATGCTCAGTGGCGGGCGCGATGCCGTCGTACGGCGTCCCGATTGGCGCAGGCGGGACTGCAGTACCGCTGCCGCCCGGTCCGCGACAGATCGGCGTACACGTTGTCGCAACCCTCCGTGGCGCACCGTCCGAGTCGCGTGATGCCGCGGCCGGCGAGGTGGAGCGCCGTACCGGTGCTGATCAGTGTCGCGACGAGTCGCCCGACCGGCACCTTGTCGGGGCGGTAGTGCACGTGCCAGCCGTCGCCTGCGTGGTTGGTGAGTCGCGGATGCTCGGTGTACTTCGCCAGCATCGCGTTGATCAGGTCGACCCGGCTCTGCTCGTTCGTCGCATCCACTACTTCGAGCCATTCGTCCAGTGCGACGCGTACGGCGGCCAGATCGGTGCCTGTGACACGGCGTTCACGTACGAGCCGGCTCTCGACGCCGCTCTCCTCACACCGCTCGGCGAGCTCGTTGGGTGTTGTCGCGGGCCGATTAGCCAGGTTGACGGCCAGCAGGACCGCATCCGCGCCGTAAGGGTTGAGATGCATAGTGGCATTACAGCATGGTGGGTGCATGAACTCCAGCATCGAAGCCCACCGCCACCGTTGGAGCGTGGCGTCCTCCCACCAGGTCAGCGAAGGCCTGGTCGTGTATCAGCGCTGCACCTGCGGTCAGTGGAGAATCACCAGCACCCCGCCGTACCCCGTTGCCTATCCAGAAACAGCCCGCGTGGCGACTACCAGGTGATCGGCGGCCACGTCACACCGTGAGGAGGAGCTTGCCGATATGGGTGGAGTCTTCGAGGGTCTGGTGGGCGCGGGCGACCTCGGCGAGGGGGAAGGTCTGGTGGACGATGGGGCGGACCTTCTTCTCCGTGACCAGGGGCCAGACGTGGCCGACCACTTCGGCGAGGATGCGGCCCTTGTCCTCGACCGAGCGGGAGCGAAGGCCGGCGGCGGTGATCGAGCCGCGCCGGCTCATCAACCGGCCGAGGTCGAGTTCGCCCTTCACGCCGCCCTGCATGCCGATCACGACGAGGCGCCCGTCGTACGCGAGTGACTTCACGTTGTCGGTCAGGTACTTCGCGCCCATGATGTCGAGGATCACGTCCGCGCCCGCCTTGCCGGTCGCCTCCTGCACGACCGATGCCCACTCGGCTTGCTTGTAGTTGATCGCGACATCCGCGCCGAGCCGGGTGCAGAACTCCATCTTGTCGGCACTGCCGACCGTGCACAGTACGCGCGCACCGTGCGCCACGCCGAGCTGGATCGCCATCGTGCCGATGCCCGACGAGCCGCCGTGGACGAGCAGCGTCTCGCCCTCTTTGAGGTGCGCGGTCATGAACACGTTCGACCACACCGTCGCGACCACCTCGGGCAGAGCCGCCGCACTGACCAGGTCGAGCCCGTCGGGTATGGGCATCACCTGCGGCGCCGGTACGGCGACCTTCTCGGCGTACCCGCCGCCCGCGAGCAAAGCGCAGCACTCGTCGCCGACGGACCAGCCAACCAGTCCCAGAGTTCGAGCGAATGGTAGAGCCGGTAGACGGTGGTTCGTTCGCGCCAGTCCGGCGGCAGTTCGCCGTACCCCTCGATCAGGCCGGCGAGTTTGTCCTCGTTGCCCTGGATCGAGTACGACTCGGTTTTGGCGAGGTCCATCAGCGGGTCGGCGGCGATCGCGTTCTCGACGTCGATGAAGCCGGTGATGCTCCAGTTCGCCGGATCGACCAGCACGTTGCCCTCGTGGAAGTCGTTGTGGCACAGGGTCGGCGCCGCGTTTGGCTCGAACAGTCCGGCGTTCGTCTCGACGTACCGCTGGATGCGTTCTTGTAATGCCCGGTCGCCGCCGAGGCTCTCGAATTCCTTGATTTTCTTGGCGAATTGGCGACGCATGTATTGCGAGTTGTCCGGAAGCGGCTCGAGGATTTCGTCGGTGAGATAGCCGTACGCCGGTTGCAGGATGCGATGGATTCTTGACAGCAACTGCCCCAGTTGTACGTACGTCGCGCGCCAGTCGGGCGGCTCTATCTGGGACAGCGGTACGCCGTCGAGCTTGGTCAGAATCGTGAAGCTGTCGCCGACATGGACCACGCGCGGGATGCGACCGTCCAGCTGCGTCGCCATCAGCACGTAGACGTGGACTTCTTTGGCCTGCTTCCACTGCCACTCGGGCGCATACACCTTGACGATCAGCGGGTCGGCGGCTGTTCGTCGTACCTCGTAGACCGTGCTCAGCTGACCGCCGGTCCGTCGTACGACTTCGGTGATCTCGCTGCCCGGACAGGCCTTCTCGACCATCGCGGCGATATCCACGCTCTTACCGTAGGAGCGCTGTCCACTGGTTATCTGTCGTCGAGATCGGCCCAGGTGTCGACGTCGTCGCCGGCCCGGGTGGGACCGGACCAGACAATGTCGAGGCCGGCGAGGGTACGTCGTACAGACTTGTCCCGAGGGTCGCCGATTTGCTCGATGGCGGTCGTGAGTGCGGTACGGCGGTACGCGGCGGCGAGCTGCTGTTCACGCCCGTAGTTGTCTCGGAGGCCGTAGCCGTCGTGGTTGCCGAGTCCGTTGACGAGGTTCGCGACATCGTCGCTCGTGAGCCAGGGCAGGTCGCAGCTGAGCAGCACGACCACGGGTGATGTGCCGTACGTCAGCCCGGCCGCGATCCCCGCGACCGGACCACCGGAGGGTGGATCCTCGAGGGTCCACTCGACCGCCCGGCAGGTGGTCCGGACCGGTCCGACCACCACGGTCGACACCGCCTCGGCCGTTGCCGTCAGCACCCGATCCAGCAGCGTCACGCCTTCCAGCACAAGCATCGCCTTGTCGACCCCACCGAAACGCGTGGACCCACCCCCCGCAAGCACCACCGCATCAAACTCCACCCCTGCAGTCTGGCTGTACCCGGCCCCTGCATCAACTCCTCCGCAGGCTCTCCAACTCCCCGGCGCTTACGGCACTATGGAGGGATGAAGATCGCTGTGGTGCAGGCCGCCAGCAGCTCCGACAAGGCGGCCAACCGGGAGTTGGTGGCGCGGGCCGTTGCCGCCGCGGCGTCGGACCGGCCGGATCTCGTCGTACTGCCGGAAGCGATCATGGCCGACTTCGCGGTGGAGGGCGGGTCGGTGGCGCAGGACGCGGAGGCGCTGGACGGGGAGTTTGTCGCCACGCTGCGCAAGTCCGCGGTGGAGCATGGTGTGGCGGTCGTCGCGGGGATGTTCGAGCGCAGTTGTGACGAGCGACGGCCGTACAACACGCTGCTGGCTGTTGGCGCGGATGGTTCGCTGCTGGGGGCGTACCGGAAGATCCACTTGTACGACGCGTTCGGCTACAAGGAGTCGGATCAGCTGACGTCGGGCGATGTCGCGCCGGTCGTCGTACAGATCGCCGGGCTGAAGCTGGGGCTCATGACCTGCTACGACCTGCGCTTCCCGGAGCTCTCGCGCGCGCTGATCGATGCCGGTGCCGAGGCTCTCGTCGTACCGGCGGCCTGGGTACGCGGGCCGCTGAAGGAACACCACTGGACCACACTCCTCACCGCCCGCGCCATCGAGAACACCTGCTACGTCGTCGCCGCCGCGCAGAACGGAAAGAAGTACTGCGGCCTCAGCCAGGTCATCGACCCCCAAGGCATCACCATCGCCGCCGCCGGCGAATCAGACGGCCACGCGATCGCCGACATCTCACCCGCCCGTCTCGCCGACGTCCGCCGCCGCAACCCCTCCCTCCAAAACCGCCGCTACACCGTCACCCCCCGCTGATCCACTCCCGCTCCTGGTTGCTGCACGGTCGGAGCTGTTAGCCACCCCCGGGGAACCCGCCCGGGCGGAGTGTTCGTGCCGGCGGGGACGTCTGCGGCGTCTGATGAGCCTGGTGGTGTTTGGTGTTTGGACTCACACGGCGGCGGTTCGGTGGACCGGATAGCCTCCTGGGGTGGTGGATGGGTTTGATCTGGAGCATCACGGTGATCTCGAGGTTGGCGACGGGCTTGTCGACCTTGCGGTCAACGTCAGGGCTGGTACGCCGCCTGCCTGGTTGGTCGATGAGATCACGGCCAGCCTGACCGACCTCGCGTCGTACCCGCGGCAGGACGCGGCCCTCGCGTCAGTTGCTGCCCGGCATCAACTGACGCCGGATCGGGTGTTGCTGCCGGCTGGTGCGGCGGAAGCGTTCGTGCTGATCGCGCGCGCGTTTCGGCCACGGCATGCGGTTGTGGTGCATCCGCAGTTCACCGAGCCTGAGGCCGCGCTGCGGTCGGCCGGGCACGTGGTGGACCGCGTGATTCTGCGCGCGGAGGACGGTTTCGTGCTCGGCTCGCGCGCGGTACCTTCCGACGCGGATCTCGTTGTCATCGGCAACCCGACCAACCCGACGTCCGTCCTGCACCGCGCCGACGACCTGCGCGAGCTCGCGCGACCCGGTCGGGTCCTGGTCGTCGACGAGGCGTTCATGGACGCCGTACCAGGTGAGCCCGAATCGCTCGCCGGCGCCTCGATCCCGGGCCTGATCGTGATCCGCAGCCTGACCAAGACGTGGGGGCTCGCGGGACTGCGGGTCGGTTATGTACTCGGGGCGGCCGGTGTCATCGAGCAACTGGCGGCGGTACAGCCGCACTGGCCCGTGTCCACTCCTGCCCTGGCGGCAGCGATTGCCTGCAGCAACGAGTACGCCCTGTCCGAAGCGGCCCAGGCCGCTTCGGACATCGACCGCCAGCGTGCCTACCTCCTTGACGCGTTGGATGGGTTCTCGACGTACGGCGTACCGCGCGGACCGTTCGTCTTGGTGCGTGTCGAGGGGGGCGCCGAACTGCGGGAATCGTTGCGGGAGCGCGGATATGCCGTACGGCGAGGGGACACGTTCCCCGGGCTCGGGCCGGACTGGCTGCGGATCGCCGTACGGCCCGAGGAGGTCACCGACGGCTTCGTGAAGGTCTGGCGCGACCTGACGAGCTGACCCTTTCCCTGCTCTGCGGCCACCGCTGTCGAACCGAGTGGTCGCTGTAATGCTCGAGGGGTTTAGTCCTCGCGACTTTGCGCACAGGATGGTCGCAGAGCCTGGGCATCCACGCCGGCCATTGTGCGAAGGGAGCACCATCATGAGTCTGAGCGACGACGACATGACGACCTCGTCCGAAGGTGACGAGGGTCTGGCCGACGGTGGCGCGACCGCGGGTGCGGAGGATGCCGGTGCCGATGGCGGCACTGGCGAAGGACCGGCGGACGGTGGGGCCAGCCCGGGCGCTACCGATGGCGGCGCGGACGGTGGTGCTGAGGGTCTAGCGGATGGTGGTGCCTCGTCTGGTGTCAGCGACGGCGGGGCCGACGGTGGTGCCGCTGAGGGACCTGCGGATGGCGGCGCGACGCCTGGCGGTACTGACGGTGGTGCCGATGGTGGTGCCGAAGGACCTGCTGACGGTGGGGCTGAGCCGAACGCGACCGACGGCGGTGCTGACGGTGGCGCCGACAGTGGGGCCAGCGGGGGCTCCGGAGGTTGGTGAGTACGGTGTCGGGGATCGGGCTGCCGCCCGCCGAGCGCCCGGCTCTCCGGCGCTGTGTAGCAGGTGACCTGGACGAGTTCGCGAACTCCTACTGGGGCTTGCGGGCTCTGTTGTCCCACGCCGGGGACCTCCCTGCGCCGTACGACGACCTGTTCAGTCTGGAGGCCGCGGACGAACTGTTGTCCCGCCGCGGTCTCCGTACGCCGTTCCTGCGCGTCGCCAAGAACGGCACGGTCGTCGGTGACGGGCAGTTCACCGGGCCGGGTGGTGTGGGCGCCGAGATCGCTGACCAGGTGCGCGACGACAAGGTGGCCGCACTGTTCGCCAGCGGGCATACCGTCGTACTGCAGGCTCTGCACCGCACCTGGCCCTCACTGGTCGACTTCGCGACGCAGCTGTCGGTGGACGCGGGTCATCCGGTGCAGATCAACGCGTACATCACTCCTGCCGAGTCACAAGGGTTCTCGGCGCATTACGACGTACACGACGTCTTCGTACTGCAGGTGGCGGGTGAGAAGCACTGGACCGTACACGAGCCGGTGCACGTCGACCCACTGCGCAATCAGCCGTGGACGGACCACTCGCAGGCAGTGGCCGCTGCTGCACGTG